>ULTA01019639.1_pt1 | contig 48975 bp, 31 predicted proteins | sample 1957181 | NCBI WGS metagenome assembly ULTA01 (sample SAMEA4835722, study PRJEB28245) | human gut metagenome | biome: gut microbiome; material: fecal sample | place: Denmark | collected 2008
CTGTAGGCGTCTCGTCGAGCTTGATAATCCAGCTGGTGTAGACTCCCATACCTGAAAATCCTGATATAACGCGTCCGTTGCTGTTGCATATTGCTATTCGTGTGTCAACGGTGCCCAACCATTCGGCAGCTTCGTTCTCGCCTTTAGATTTGAGCCAGTCTGCCAGGCTGATGCATTCAGAGCTGCCTGCTGGATAGACAAACGGACTGTTCTTGTCTGACACGAAGAGATCGCCGTCGTTGGTTACAGTGTAAGCCCAGTTGCCGTCTTCAAAGTCGTGTAGCTCGAATCCGTTGTCAACGGTGAACAGGGCGGCATCGCCCGATTTGTAGTTTTTGCTGCATGTCGTTGAATAATATTTTCCGTTGGCTGAGAGATTTACAGAGTTTTGGGCATAGAAATTAGGCGTAACGTGTTCATAATAGAAAGTCCTGAACACTTTAAGCTGGTCGGAGAAGGCATTGTTGTCTTCAAGATATTTGTCCCACGCCTCTTTGAACAGATTGTTCTCCTCGTCAGATGCATAATAGCTCTTTTCGGGCTTATATTCAGGCTTCTTGTCTATTTCATGGTTGTTATACTGGCGCAGCGAGTCGGCGTATGCCGTTGAGTCTTCTTTATATGCCGCAATCTCTTCTTCTGTCATAAACTCATAGAGGTCGGGGGCAATGGGCTCTACAGGAAACTCGGGGAACTCGAGTCCGGGCTCGCACAGGCCCTCGTCATACACCTCGTAGGTCCATGTTCCGTCTTGAGATTTGTGATATATGATAGGCAGGCACTCGTTGTCCTGGCGCATCAGCTGTCCGGCTATCACGGTGCCGTCTTCAGATATGCAGTTTGCGAGGATATACATCGGCGTAACCCCTGAGAAGTCTTTTTCGGGGTAGGGCAGCTCTTCATATTCGCCATAGGTGCCGTCGTCATTGAGGGTCCATAACACAGGCTTGTATTTAAGTTTTCCGTAAGGTATTCCTTTCAAACCAACTATTCCTACTATATATTTGCGTGAAGGCGTTATGCCGTTTGCCATAGAATATTGCAGGTCGCCTTCCTTCAGTCCCAGCGGTATCCATTTCTTGTTTTCTATGTTTAATATTGATGGCATTCCGTCTACTGCTCCTACCAGGAAGCCATCGTTTGTGACTATATTGCCCATTCCAATTTGGTAGTTGGTTTTCATACCATCATAATATTCGTCAAATTCATCTGTTTCAGTATTGTATATTCCTACATAAGCTTGGTCGTTTGTAATCATATACTTACCGTTTTCGCTCATTGTATGAAATCTCTTTTGTACAGGAATTTCCTTCATTGTCTGGGCAGACATGAAACTCGCACTCAGCAGTGTCACTACAAGTAATAGTAATTTTTTCATAATCGTTGTTTTTTAAGGTTCATGTTGAGTTAGTTTAATAATGCTTATCCCATTATGGTAAGTTTTGTAAAGGCACGCTTTATTGTGTTTTCACTTCGGTTTTGTTAAGAAACAGATGTGGTTCACATCGCAAATTTATCTTAATCATGCATCGCCGCCAAACTTTTTTACCCTGACAAATCCCTGACAACCCCTTATTTTCCTTGATTTATGTCTGTTTTTATGTCTAAAATCATGTTTTTAGCCTGAATCATGCATGATGTGGGTGATAAAATTCATATTGTCGCGCTGATGTTTTAATTGGCAGCGCCAGCTGTTACGCGTGCGCTTTTTGTCGGTTGCTGCCGGCATGGAAAAGCCGCGGGACAGATTTATGGCAAAAATCTGTAAGCAAAACGCCCTGCTTTGCTTAACGTGCAGTCTCGGTATGGCGTCGTGCGACATAAACCGTAAGCAAAACCATGTCTGCTGCTTTCAGACTGTTAACCTATCGTTTTCGAGTCGTAAACGGCCCACTTTTGCATCGAAAGTGGCCCGTTTTTTATCGGCAAACAGCAGGTTAATAGTTTGAATTAAGAAGGAATGTGTTGAGTAGCAAAGAAAAAACTGAATGTTTCTCGGTGCAGGCTGATTATGGAAAAAAATCGGAATGCTTTTCGGATCACAGATCCTTATATTCTATGCTGTCGGATAGCATATCCGACAGAACAATAGCCTTGTAGTTTCCGTTCAACTTGTTGGTGTTAACTCAGCCGTCCAATGTCTCCACCTTTGTCAGCCAACGATATAAATCTACAATGCAAATGTGCCGGCGGATCTGCGCTCCGCCGGAAATAAATATCAGGATTTTCAATCCGCTATCTTCCTTTTTCTATTCAACGATAGCATGATGCAGATTGATTTGTAGAAAACAAATCTGAATGTTTTTCGGATCACAAATTAGCTGCGCTGACCTTCGGTTCTGATATTTTATGCTGTCGAATTTTTCGCTTTGCTCAACAACTCGTGCATATCCGACAGAACAATAGCCTTGTAGTTTCTGTCCAACTTGTTGGTGTTAACTCAGCCATCCAATGTCTCCACCTTTAGCAACCAACGATATAAATCCACAATGCAAATGTGCCGGCGGATCTGCGCTCCGCCGGAAATAAATATCAGGATTTTCAATCCGCTATCTTCCTTTTTTCTATTCAACGATAGCATGATGCAGATTAATTTGTAGAAAAAAATATGAATGTATTTCGGATCTCGGTGCAGGCTGATTATGGAAAAAATCGGAATGCTTTTCGGATCACAAATTAGCTGCGCTGACCTTCGGTTCTTATATTCTATGCTGTCGGATAACATATCCGACAGAACAATACTCTTGCTGTTTCCGGTCAATTTGTTGGCTTTAACTCCTTTAATTTCTCGATATATGTTATCTTGTTTTTACTCTTTTTGATTTAAATTCTTTAACTTTAAAAAATAAAGTATGTTAATTGTATGTTACTTTTACACTTATTCTCCGTCTAATATCGGAAATACTTGAAAATTTAATTAGGTTTAAACACGTTATATATGAAAAAATCATTGGCAATTATGGCCGCTGTGACAGGACTGTGCGCACAGCAGGCTATGGCTCAGTATCCTCAGATTACGCCCGAAGCAAAGGCTAAGTTTGAGGCACAGCGTGCCGAGTGGGAGGCTCATTCAGACTCTGCTTGGCAGGTAGCGTTCCCCATCGTAAAGAAAGAGGCCATGGAAGGTCGCCCCTATGTGCCATGGGCATGGCGTCCTTACGACCTGAAGCAGGCCAAGATACCTGCATTCCCCGGTGCTGAGGGCGGCGGTATGTACACTGCCGGCGGACGCGGCGGCAAGGTGCTCGTCGTAACCAACCTCAACGACGACGGTCCCGGCTCATTCCGCTGGGCTTGCGAGCAGGGCGGTGCGCGCATCATCGTGTTCAACGTGTGCGGTATCATCAACCTGAAGACTCCTATCATTCTGCGCGCTCCTTACGTTACCATAGCAGGACAGACAGCTCCCGGCGACGGTGTGTGCATTGCAGGCGAGTCGTTCCAGGTGAACACTCACGACGTTATCGTGCGCCACATGCGCTTCCGCCGCGGCAACACACACGTGTGGAACCGTGAAGACTCTTTCGGCGGCAACCCCGTAGGAAACATCATGATAGACCACTGCTCTTGCGAGTGGGGACTGGACGAGAACATATCGTTCTACCGCCACATGTTCGACATGGGCGACGGAAAGCCTATGCGCAAGGAGCCTACGGTGAACGTTACAATACAGAACACTATCTCGGCTAAGGCGCTCGACACATACAACCACGCCTTCGGCTCTACCATCGGCGGCGAGAACACCACATTCATGCGTAACCTCTGGGCCGACAACACGGGCCGTAACCCGTCAATAGGATGGGGCGGTGTGTTCAACTTCGTGAACAACATCGTATACAACTGGGTTCACCGTACTGCCGACGGAGGCGAGTTCTCTACAATGAGCAACTTCATCAACAACTACTATAAGCCCGGACCTCTCACTCCGAAAGATTCGCCTATAGGCTACCGTATCGTCAAGGCAGAGAGCCGCAGCAAGAACCTCTTCCCGTATCAGCAGTTTGGCCGCGTGTATGCCATCGGCAACATCATGGAAGGCAACGAGGCTGTTACAAAAGACAACTGGGACGGCGGTATACAGATTGCCGACAAGGACCTGAAGGGCGAGGGCGGCGTGCCTGAGGACGTATTGGCCCTGATGAAGTCTAACGAGCCGTTCCCTATGGCTCACATGACCATCATTCCGTCTGAAAAGACATTCGACTACGTGCTCGAGAACGTAGGTGCAACGCTGCCTATACGCGACATCGTTGACCAGCGCATCATCGAGGAGGTTCGCACAGGCAAGGCTTACTATGTGAAGAAGCTGCCGAAGGAGAATCCTTATGGCGACATGTGGGGACTGAGCGACAAGTCGAAGAACGAGGACGGCTTCTTCAAGTATCGCCGTCTGGACAAAGACTCTTACAAGTACGGCATCATTACAGACCCGGCTCAGATGGGCGGATATCCCGAATATAAGGGTGAGCCCCGCGTTGACACCGACGGCGACGGTATGCCCGACGAGTGGGAGATTGCCAACGGTCTTAACCCCAACGACCCGAGCGACGCCAACGGCGACTGCACAGGCGACGGATATACCAACATCGAGAAGTATATCAACGGCATCAGCACCAAGGTTAAGGTTGACTGGACTGACCTGAAGAACAACCACGACACTCTGGCCGGAAAGACAAAGCTGTTCTAATAAAAAGTAGTTAAAGAAGTTAGAGGAGTTAAAGTAGTTAAAGTCAAATGTCTTGCGGCTGTTTACGATGTCGTCAAGGCTTTATTTAAAGACTTTTAGCTACGTTAGCTCCTCTAATTTTTGTTTATGACAATGCTTCTTGCATAATCATAAGAAATAAGATAAATCTTTGTTGTATATCTTATTTTCTATTCAATTTATTTGATATTTTTAATCGGCGCTTTCCTTTTTAGTGCATTTGGCTTTAACTCCTTTAACTACTCTAACTCCTTTAACTCCTTACATAATGCGGCATCTCCTCCGGTATCACCATCGAAATCTCTACCAGGCCGGCCACTTTGCCGTCGCGTTTCCACGTTGTCTGATATATCATTTTCTTCACTCCGTTCTTCTGTATCGTGTACGAGTTAGTGCCGTCAGTGGCCATCAGTTCGCGTATCTTGGCCTGCGACTGCGGGCTGTGACATTCGAACATGTTGTGCCCAATCAGGTCGCCGTGGCTGGCAAACGTGGCTCGCGATTTCTCGTTCATATACAGTATTTTTCCCTCTGTGTCGCACACTGTTACGGCACAGTGCATCTGCTCGGCCCATTCGTCGTCGTAGAACGGCTCAAAGAGGTCGAGGCTCTCGTCGTCAATTTCTTCTTCCATTATAAATTTCAGATTTTTAAGTTCTATGTTAATTACGTCAAGATCAAGTTTGTAGTCTTCAATGCGCTCACCCTTTTTCAGCCCCAGTTCAGCCCTTATGCGGCGCGCTTCCGCGCTGTTAGGCTTCTTCTTGAGCGTTTCCTTCAGCATCTCGTAGCCCATAGGTCCGCCGCAGTTTTCGGGCGGGCAGCAGCCCTTTCCGGCGGTGCATACAGGGTGAGGATAAATCACGGTCAGAATGTCCTCGAGCACTATCTCATGCACCCAGTCGTCGCCGAAGTCGTAGACATACAGCAGCTTTTGGCGGTCAGTGCCGAACACGTCGCACAGCTTAGTTTCCTGCTCATCAAGGCTTTTTCTGTACATATTGCTGTCTACGTTGCTTAACATGTCGTCATCGTAGCATCTTGAGCTTATCTCAAAGTTGCCTCCGTAGGGCTTCTCGCCAAATCTGTGCAGATGTTCGTTGTTCCATCCGAAGCTTATCTGTATTGTGTGGTGAAATTCTTCAAAAGTGCAGTTCTCTGGTATGATGACTCTTCGCCATACAGGCGGTTTCTTCACGTTCAGCAGTTTAATCTTAAATTGGTATGCCATAGGTTAGATGAAATTAGGTATTATTGTATGGCAAATATAGTGTTTTTTGGCGAATAATTAAGTGTTGAGGTGTTTAGTTTTCCATACTTTTTTGTTTTCGCCCTCTCATGCCGCTTTTTAGTGTTGCGCTAATTAGGTTTTATTTTATAATCTTACATAATGCGACATTCTTGATGGCATTTTTATCGGCTTTTACTTTATTATTTCATTTTTGGTAATTGGGTTTGTCATGCTCTCAGTTATGTCAAAATATTTTTGCATATCCATTGTTTTACATCAGTTGTAGTGTTGTAGGTCTGAAATTATATTATATCCCGTCATTTTCAATGTTTTTATCTATGAAATACTGGGTTTTTGCAGAAAAATATTTACATTTGCATTGTGTATGTGATCTGAATCTAATGCATTACGACATTTTGGAATAAAGAAGCGTTATGCTTGTCTTATTGATGCAACTTGAGAAATTTCTAATTGGATATAATGGCGGGATGATGACTCGCATTTATGGTGTGAGCTATTGTCATAGCATCTGTATTTAAGAATTTTTTCATGATTTACATTGAAGATGTTGGCGTAGCAGTCTCACGCTTCAACGTATATTAAAGTGCCTTGTTGGGACTGGCAGGACAGGAGATTTTTACTATGAAAAAGTTGTTTTTATTGTTTCTTGTATTGTTAACATGCGTTGTGTCATATGGGCAGGAAGTCTCTAGTGTGACACGTTTTCTTGGAATACCTATTGATGGCACAAAAGCAGAGATGATAAGTAAACTCAAAGACAAAGGGTTTACCAGCGTGCCTGGGACTGACGGAATGCTTGAAGGTGAATTTAATGGAAAGGATGTTTATGTTATTGTTCAGACAAATAACAGGAAGGTTTGGCGTATAGCTGTTATGGATAAAAATAAATGTGATGAGGCGCAAATAAAGATCAACTTTAATAATTTGTGTAGTCAATTTGAAAATAATTCGAAATATTTTAGTTTTGGTGATCAGACTATACCAGAGAATGAAAATATTAATTATGAGATGATTGTGAATAACAAACGATATGAAGCTTCGTTTTATCAGAAACTGAATGTAGAAGGTGATAGTACAAATGGTATCTCAAATCGACTTGTCTGGTTTATGATAAATGATAATTATGGAGAATATAGCATTTCTCTTTTTTATGAAAATCGTTATAATATGGCTAATGGTGAAGATTTGTAATTATTGTCATTTATGGTAATAATTATGTAATTAGCAGATTTTCAATAACTTGTAAAGGGCAGTCTTACGCAATACGGAAGACTGCCCTTTATTATATGACATGTAGTTCATCATGGAGTATGAAGCATGGTTTAAATTGCTTTTCACTCTTCACTTTTCACTTAAATTTAGTGTGCTTCAAGCCAGTTGGCACCCCAGCCGCAGTCGGCAACTAATGGTACGTTGAGCTTGTATGCGCCCTGCATTTCTTCGAGCACTATGCGTTCAACGGTCTCTTTCTCCTCAGGCACAACGCTGAAGTTGAGTTCGTCGTGCACCTGCAGAATCATCTTAGAGCGCAGATTTTCGTCCTTGAAGCGCTTGTAGATGCGCACCATGGCCACCTTTATTATGTCGGCGGCAGAGCCTTGTATAGGGGCGTTGATGGCGTTGCGCTCGGCAAAGCCGCGCACCGTGCCGTTGTGCGAATTGATGTCGGGCAGATAGCGGCGGCGACGGAAGAATGTCTCTACGTAGCCATGTTCGCGCGCCGTCTGCTTGGCCTTCTCCATGTATTCGTGCACCTTCGGGAAGGTGATGAAGTAGCCGTCTATCAGCTGCGACGCCTCCTGCCGGCTGATGTCCAGACGCTCTGCCAGACCGAACACAGTGATGCCGTATATTATGCCGAAGTTGGCGCGCTTGGCCTTGGTGCGCTGGTCGCGCGTTACGTCGGCAATATCCTCTTTGTATATCTTTGCGGCCGTTGCGGCGTGTATGTCGTGGCCAGAACGGAAGGCTTCTATCATGTTTTCGTCGCCGCTCAGATGAGCCATCACGCGCAGCTCAATCTGACTGTAGTCGGCCGAGAAGAACAGGCAGCCCTCCTCGGGTATGAACGCCTTGCGTATCTCCTTGCCGTCCTCGCCGCGCACGGGTATGTTCTGCAGGTTAGGGTCAGACGAAGAGAGTCGGCCGGTGGCAGTGGCGGTCTGGTTGAACGATGTGTGTATGTGTCCTGTGCGCGGGTTTATCAGCTTCGGCAGCGCGTCGACGTATGTGCCTAACAGCTTCTTTAATCCTCTGTGTTCCAGTATCTTACCCACAATCTCGTGCTTTCCGCTGAGCTGTTGCAGCACCTCTTCCGACGTTACATATTGTCCCGTCTTTGTCTTCTTGGGCTTCTCCACAATCTTCAGCTTGCCGAACAATATTTCGCCAACCTGCTTGGGCGACGCTATGTTAAACTCTTCGCCTGCCAGCTCGTATATGCGCTTTTCTATGTCGCTGAGCCTCTTGGTCAGAATCTCCGACGTCTCTGCCAGCGCCGCCGTGTCTATCCTCACTCCGTTTAGCTCCATCTCGGCGAGCACACGCACCAGCGGCATCTCTATTTCGTAGAAGAGTTGGGTTACGCCCACCTCCTCGAGTTTCGGTTCAAGATAGTTTTTCAGTCGCAGCGTTACGTCGGCGTCCTCGGCGGCATAGTCGACAATCTGCTCGGGCGGCAGGTCTCTCATCGACTTCTGCTTCTTTCCCTTCGGTCCGATAAGCTCCTCTATGTGTATGGTCTGATATCCGAGACACGTCTCTGCCATGTAGTCCATGTTGTGGCGAAGCTCGGGTTGGATGAGGTAGTGGGCTATCATCGTGTCGAACAGTTGACCTGCCACGCACACGCCGTAGCTTGCCAGCACCTCCATGTCGTACTTGATGTTTTGTCCTACTTTGACGATTTCGGGGTTTTCGTATAGTGGTTTAAATATGTTAACTATCTTTTGCGCTTCTTCACGATTGGCAGGAACGGGCACGTAGAACGCCTCAAATTCCTTCACAGAGAAGCTCAAACCGACCAATTCGGCATCGATTGCGCTCGTTGAAGTGGTTTCTGTGTCTAGACTGAGAATTTTTTTTGTCATGAAAAAGTCACAGATTTTCTTCATTTCTTCCTCATTATCAATGAGTTTGTATGTGTGAGGCAGTTCGTTTAACGCTCTCAGACTAGCGTTTTTTGAAAAAACTTGGCGGTCGGTCGGATTTTCTGCGAATAAATCGAGTTGAATTTGAACGCTTTTTTTATTATTTTCAGCTTTGTTAAGAAACTTGTCTGCGAGCGTCTTAAACTCCAGTTCGGTGAAGATTTTGCGCAGTTCGTCGGCGTCGGGCTCGCTCACCTTCAGTTCGTCGAGGTTGAGCTCAACCGGCACGTCGGTTTTTATCGTCGCGAGGAATTTCGAGAATTTTATCTGCTCGGCATTCTCTTCAACTTTTTTCTTCAGTGCACCCTTCAGCTTGTCAGTCTGCTCGAGCAGCTGCTCCACGCTGCCAAACTCGTTGATAAGTTTCACGGCAGTCTTCTCGCCGACGCCCGGACATCCCGGAATGTTGTCGGCCGAGTCGCCCATCAGTCCAAGGAGGTCGATCACCTGACTTGTGTTTGCAATGCCATACTTGGCGCACACCTTCTCGGCGTCGAGAGTTTCATATCCTCCGCCGTGGCGCGGACGGTACATCATGACGTTCTCTCTTACCAGCTGTCCGTAGTCCTTGTCGGGCGTAAGCATATATGTCATCACGCCTTCAGCCCCGGCCTTGAGCGCCAGTGTGCCTATTACGTCGTCGGCCTCGTATCCGTCGGCCTCGAGCACCGGTATGCGCATGGCCTTGAGCAGGCTCTTTATGATGGGCACAGCGCGGCGTATGTCCTCGGGCGTCTCCTCTCTCTGCGCCTTATATTCGGCGTAGGCCTCGGTGCGGAAGGTAGGGCCGTGGGGGTCGAAGGCCACTCCCAGATATGTGGGTTTTTCTTTCGTGAGCACTTCGTGCAGCGTGTTGCAGAAGCCCATCACGGCCGACGTGTTGAGCCCTTTAGAGTTGATACGGGGGTTCTTTATAAATGCGTAATACGAGCGGTATATCAGCGCGTAGGCGTCAAAAAGGAACAGCTTATCCATGTAATATGAGTTTTTTACGTGTAAAATTACTAATTTTTTAGCATTAATCCGATAAAATAATTACTTTTGTATTAAAATTGCAGCATGATGGATTATTTATCTCTTATTAAGGAGCCCATAAAAGCAGAACTCGATGACTTCATCAGTCTGTTCAACAAGTCGCTCACACATACGGACAACCTGCAGGAAGAAATCTTCAGGCGTATACGCCAGCGCGCCGGAAAGCGCATGCGCCCCATGCTAATACTGCTCATGGCCAAGAATTACGGCTCGGTGAGCAGCGCCACACTGCACGCCGCAGTGGGCCTGGAGCTGCTGCATACGGCCAGCTTGGTGCACGACGACGTGGTTGACGAGAGCACCGAGAGGCGCGGCCAGGCATCGGTCAATGCCCTGTATGACAACAAGGTGGCAGTGCTCATTGGCGACTATATCCTTTCTACGGCGCTGCTGCATGTGGCTGAGACGCACAACGAACTGATAATCAAGTATTTGGCTGAACTGGGTAGGACGCTGTCTAACGGCGAGATACTGCAGCTTACGAGCATATCCAACGAGCAGATTTCAGAAGAAATCTACTATAATGTGATACGCCAGAAGACAGCCGCGCTCTTTGAGGCATGCTGCGCAATGGGTGCGATATCTGCCGGAATGCCTGAAAGCGAGATAGGCAAGGCCATGAAATTCGGTCAGACGCTGGGCATAATCTTCCAGATAAGAGACGACATCTTCGACTATTACGACTCGTCGGAAATAGGCAAGCCTACGGGCAACGACATGGCTGAGGGCAAGCTGACGCTGCCTGCCATTTATGCCGTGAACAACTCGGCGCCCGACAGCATACGCAAGCTGGCTTACAAGGTGAAGGAGCGCACGATAACTCAGGACGAAATAGCCATCCTGGTGGACTATACCAAGGAGCACGGGGGCATTGAATATGCCGAGAAGCGCATGGAGGAAATGCGCCGCGAGGCAATGGAGTTTATCGAAACTGAGGTTACTGACGACGCGCTTCGCCGCAGTCTCGAGGCCTATCTGAGCTTTGTCATCGAGAGGACAAAGTAAAGTAGGGTAGAGAGCGATAGAGAGATTCTTGGGGGATGATGTCCTATCATTGGGGTGATGATGCCTCTGACGGGAGAAATGGGACTTATGCGACCTGTAAGTTGTTGAAAATCAGAGATATCAGATATTGCGCAGAGCTTGCTGAAAGGGCAGGTTCTGCGTTTTTTGTCGACTTATTATTGGTTCTGTCTGCGCCATTCTTTGCGTGCGGCATACATCTCTTCTTTTATTCCTCCGTGTGTCAGAAACTCGGTTTTCAGATGATCTATGAGCTTTCTCAGCAGCGAGTCAGTCTGATGAATAAGAGTTATCGCTATGTTGGCTATTGTCTCGTCCGGCCTTACCGTTATGGCCTTGCGGAAATAGGCGCTGTCAGTATGCTTCTTGCAAGCCATTATTGTCTGCATGGCCTTAGTGCTGTTGACGCTCCATTGTTCAAGATTTCTTACTCTCAGATAGTCCTCATAATCAATTAAAAGTTCCTGCTGACTGGCTTTCGCAACGTTTGTAAGCTTCAGTTCGGTCTCTCTCCAGGTGCTGCTTGCTGCGCTTCCCTCGGCAATATTCTGCTTGCCTGAGCGTGCAACCTGAATCATCTGGTCAATAGTTCTGTCGGCCTTGTCGAGATATTTATGCGCAAAATAAAAAGTGATGTCATAAATGCATTCAGCCTTCTGATAAACAATAAGTTATCTGTAATGTCCGTGCTGCTGAATAAAGTTGTTTTCCATGTGTTTTTGTTGCAGGTTAAATGCCGCGTTTTGCGGCTTGTTGTTAAGGTCAAAAATGACTTATGAGGCTGTAAAACATGGCTAATCAGCTGTCAGTTAGCCTGTTATGCTCATGCTGTATCAGCCCCATAAGTCTTATAGGTCCCATCATCTTTGGGCCCTCACAATCCCTCTTTTAGAAGAATTTTGTCTCTTCGCCGAGCAGTTCGCTTAGCAGCATGTTGGCCAGACGGCTTGTGCCGAGGCGGAACCACTTGTTGGTGAGCCATTTTTCGCCCAGGACCTCTTTAACGATGGTATAGTAGATAAGTGCGTCCATCACCGAATTGATGCCTCCTGCGGGCTTAAAACCAATCTGTATGCCTGTCTCGTCGTAGTATTCCTTGATGGCCTGGCACATCACGTAGGCAGCCTCCGGCGTAGCGGCAGGCTCAAGCTTGCCCGTAGACGTCTTGATATAGTCGGCGCCGGCATACATCGCTATTATTGATGCCTTCTTGATGTTAGAGGCTGTCTTGAGGCATCCTGTCTCGAGGATAACCTTCATCGGAGCTTCGCCGCATGCCTGTTTCAGCTCGTTGATGTCGTCGGCCACGCCCTCATAGTCGCCGCTGAGGAACTTGCCCACGGGCATAACGATGTCAATCTCCGTTGCACCGTCCTTAACGGCAAGCGCTGTCTCGGCCACCTTGACCTCGATAACGGCCTGTGAAGACGGGAAACTGCCTGACACACAGGCTATCTCAACGCCGTCGATTTCGAGCGACTCGCTCACCGTCTTGGCAAAGCATGGATATACGCAGATTGTTGCCACGTGGGGCAGGTCGGGGTAGGTGGCGTCAAACTCGTTCACCTTCTCCGTGAAAGCCAGTATGCTTTCCTCCGAGTCGGTGGTCTTGAGCGATGTCAGTTCGATGCTTCCGAAGAGGAATTTCTTTATCTCCGGCGTGTCGTTCTCGTGCACCTTCTCGGCTATAATCTTCTTTACTGTCTCGCGCACTTCAGCGTCGTCGATCTCGGTGTTATATTTGCTCAGAGCCTCGTCGTATTTGCTCATTTTCGGAAACTCTGTCTCGTGCTTGTGCTCGTGTGAGCATTCGTGCTTCTTGTTGTCGTTTTCTGTTGCCATAATGATATAATTTTTACTTTTTACTTTTTAATTTTTCATTGTTTATATGCCTCGTCTTGTCGCGGCTGGTCTTCTTTTCGAGGTTCTTTCTGAGTGCCTCCGTGAGGTCAACTCCCGTCTGGTTTGCCAGGCACATCAGCACCCACAGCACGTCGGCCATCTCGTCTGCCGGGTCTTGTTCTTCGCCCTGCTTGAAGCTCTGGTCGCCATACTTGCGTGCCATGATGCGCGCCAGCTCGCCCACCTCCTCGGTGAGGCATGCCATGTTGGTCAGTTCGCTGAAGTAGCGCACACCATACTGCTTTATCCATTGGTCTACGAGCTGCTGTGCCTCGCGTATTGTTATATCGTTGTCCATATATTTATGCGTTTATTTTGTCTGTAAGGCGTTTTCTCGTCTTTTGCCTATAACTATGCCGCCGGTGCTGTTTTGTGGCCTCAGAGGGCCTTAAATGCGGTTTATCATGCTTTCAGCTGCCGTCTTGGCCTGCCTGATGCACGGGGCGTGGCGGCTATTCCTTGTGCCTGGTGTCCATGCAGATGGTTACGGGACCGTCGTTCACCAGCTCAACCTTCATGTCGGCTCCAAACTCGCCCGTGCCTACCTGGCGGCCTATTTCGCGGCTCAGCTTGTCGCAGAACTCGTTGTATAGCGGAATAGAAACTTCATGCTTGGCGGCATGAATCCATGATGGGCGGTTGCCCTTCTTGTAGGATGCCAGCAGGGTAAACTGGCTGATGACGAGTATCTCGCCGTTGATGGCTGTTATAGGTATGTTCATCACGCCCTGTTCGTCGTCGAAGACGCGCAGCGATGCCACCTTCTTTACCAGCCAGTCGACGTCTTCCGACGTGTCGCCTTCTGCCACTCCGAGCAGTATCATGTAGCCCTTGCCGATGGCCGACTTTACCTGTCCGTCAATCGTTACCGACGCGCGGCTTACGCGTTGTATTACTATCTTCATCTGTTTTTAGTTGTAAAGTTAGCGTTTCTGCTTCTTATTGCCAAATGTTTTATATGAAAAAAGGTTATTTTTGCCTGTCTCTGCCGCTTTTCCCGTGTCTTTTTGCAGTGCTGCCTACCATGTTTCGTGGCCGTCAGAATGCGCCTGTGAGGCTCTCAGGGCATGTCTTTTGCAGCCTTGTCAGGCACGTTTCTCTGCCTCTTTACGCCTCGTCTTGCTGCTCTTCCGGGCGGTCTTCTGCTGCGGTCTGTTGCCCGCCGTTGAAGTGGTTGTATACCATGGATGCCTTGGCTTTTCCGAGCAGTGATGTCAGCTTGTCAAGGTCGGCCTCCTTTATGCGCTTCACGGTCTTCAGTTCCTTCAGCAGCAGGTCTTTTGTCTTGGGTCCGATGCCCTTAATGTCGTCCAGTTCCGAGTGCAGTGCATGCTTGCTGCGCTTGTCGCGGTGGAAGGTTATGGCAAAGCGGTGCACCTCGTCCTGCATGTGCGTAAGCAGATGGAAAAGTTCGCTGTCGGTCTTCATTCCGACCACTACGGGCGGCCATCCGTAGAGCAGCTCGTTTGTGCGGTGGCGGTCGTCTTTGGCCAGTCCGGCTATAGGAATGTCGAGGTGAAGTTCGCCCTCTACAACCTCTCTCACCACGCTCATCTGTCCCTGTCCGCCGTCGGTTATTATGAGGTCGGGCAGGGGCTGTCCTTCGTCGCGCAGACGGGTGTAGCGGCGCCTTACAACCTCCTGCATCGAGGCATAGTCGTCGGGGCCTGTAACCGTCTTTATTATGTATTTCCGGTAGTCTTTCTTGCTCGGTTTCATCTTCTTGAACACCACGCAGGCCGCCACGGCGTCGGTTCCGCTGATGTTAGAGTTGTCGAACATCTCTATCTGATAAGGCATCTTGGGCAGCTTCAGGGCGTTCTGAATTTCCTTCATCAGGCGCACTGATTTCTGCTCCGGATTGAGCTTTTCGGCCTGTTTCAGGCGGTCGAAACGATACTGTTTGCCGTTCATCACCGACAGGTCGAGCAGCGTCTTCTTGTCGCCTCGCTGCGGCACGGTGAACGTAACGCCTTCGAGCGTCATATCGGGGATAAAGGGCACTATTATTTCGCGCGACGTACTGCCCACTTTCTCGCGTATTTGCAGTATTCCGAGCTGCAGAATCTCGTCTTCGCTCTCGTTCAGTTTCTTCTTCATCTCGAACGTGAAGGCCTGGTTTATGCTGCCGTTCATCACGTGGATATAGTTCACATAGGCAGTTTTTTCGTCGTCTGTTACCGAGAAAACGTCTACATTATTGATCGTGTGGCTCACCACTTCGCTCTTAGAACAGAAGCTTTCGAGCAGCAGATACTTCTGTTTTATGGCTTCTGCCTCCTCAAAACGCAGCTCTTCGGCCAGTTTCTGCATCTGCGCGAAGAGCATTTTCGACAGCTCGCGCGTGTTTCCTTTCAGTATTTCGCGCGCCTGGGCGATGCTTTCCTGATACTCCTCGTAGCTCTGCTTGCCTATGCACGGCGCGCCGCAGTTCTTGATGTGATACTCCAGACAGGGCTTATATTTGCCCTGTTCGATGCCTTCGCGCGTTATCGGAAAGCGGCAGGTGCGCGGCTTATACAGCTTTTTTATCAGGTCGAGCACGGCATACATCGAAGGCAGATGGCTGTAAGGGCCGTAATAAGAGCCCCATTTCTTGTTTATTGTGCGCGTCTTGAATATGCGCGGCAGATATTCTTTAGTTACGCAGATAGAGGGGTAAGTCTTGCCGTCTTTGAGCAGAATGTTGTATTTGGGCTGATATTTCTTTATCAGACTGTTCTCGAGCAGCAGCGCGTCTTCTTCGCTGTTCACCACGGTATATGTTATGTCGTGGATCTTGCTTACAAGCACCTTGGTCTTGTATCTGTCCACTTCCTTATGAAAGTAGGACGACACGCGGTTCTTCAGGTTCTTGGCCTTGCCAACATATATTATGGTGCCGCTCTCGTCATAGTATTGATAGCTGCCCGGCTTGTCGGGCAGGTTGCTCACAATGGCCTTCAGCCGTGCCAGCCTCTTCTCGTTTTCTTCTTTAGTCATGCCGCGTAAGTGCCTTATTTAAAATGGTTTTGAAAAATTTTGTTTCACGTGAAACTTTAAACAGAGGGTGGAATAGTTATAAGGAGTTAAGGAGTTATGTAGTTAAGGAGTTAAGACGTATGCCTTGTTGTTTTCGGTGGTGTACGTGATGTCTTTGAAGACATTGTGTAGATATAAATTCTGCTTTAAAAATAAACTTGATAAAGGTCTTGGCCCTTAGCTCTCTGATAAGAAAGTCGAGCCATGTGCAGACTCAATAAACAGATGCATTTGTCTTAACTCCATAACTTCCTAACTCCTTAACTCCCGAATATAACTCCTAAAAATTTATACCTGCAGCAGGCTTGTTATGTCTGTGCCTTCTTCGAAGTTGCTGCGGCCGTTGAGGTCTTCGTGTATAAGTTCGATGAGGAAGTTTACGTATACTTTTTTCGGGTTAAACTTCTTCACAAGGTCGTACGCAGCCTTCATGGTGCCGCCTGTGGCCAGCAGGTCGTCGTGCAGCAGCACGATGTCGTCCTCGGTGATGGCGTCCTTATGAATCTCGATAGTGTCGGTGCCGTACTCCTTCGAGTAGCTCTCCTGTACGGTTTCGCCGGGCAGCTTGCCGGGCTTACGGCACAAAACAACGCCGGCGTTGAGCTTTATGGCCAGTGCAGAGGCCATGACGAAGCCGCGGCTCTCTATGCCCACAATCTTGGTTACGCCCTTGTCTTTGTACATCTCGTAAAGCTCGTCTTCCATTATCTGGAGACATTTCGGATTCTTAAACAGTGTTGTTACGTCTCTGAAATTTACTCCTTTCTGCGGAAAATCAGGAATACATCTCAGATTCTCCAATAGTGTTTTGTTGTTCATCTTTTCTTTTTAGTTACGTACTTTATACTAATATTATCTCTTATTCGCTGTTTTTGGCGCGTTGTGCGCTATATATATTATATGTGTGCGGTATGGCGTTGCGGCGGCCCTGTTTTACGGCTGCGCTGCCGCATGGTTTTTCCGCCTGCGGCGTTTTTCTGCCTTTCCGGCGCATATTCTTGCCGCGGGGCTTTTTCGTCTGTGCTTCCGCCTTTTTCGCCCGCTGTGTTGTGTTTTGTCGCTGCGGGCAGATGCTGTCGCGGCTTGTGCTGTTTCTTCTTTTTTGCCGTCAGATATTTCTGCCGAAATCGTGGCCGCATTCTTCGGCGGCAGACTGCTGCCGTTGCAAAGGGTTGTTTTTCGGGACTTTCCAAAAGGCCGTCTTTTGGCTCGCAAAAGGTGGTCTTTTGCAGTCCGAAAGGATACCTTTTGCACGCTGAAAGGCCACCTTTTAGAAAGTTGCTTTTCGGCACCTCTGGCATCGCCTCACGGCAGCCGTCGGGGCAGGGCAGAGCCGTGCCTCGGCAGGGGCACCCGGAGGGCGTAATAAGAGGAGTCAGACGGTCTGAAATATTGCTCCTTTTTATCGTGAGGAACATCAAATTTTGCCTTAAAGTAAATTTGTGTCCCGATTTTGTATCTTACTATCTTTCAGTCGGTTCCAACGTTTTCGCTTAACAAAAAATGCTTATTTTGTTTCACGTGAAACATACGGCTGTTTTACCTTTTCATCAGCACCAGCATGATGTTGATGTCGCTCGGCGAGACACCCGGAATTCGGCTTGCCTGAGCCAGTGTGTCGGGGTTGATTTTTGCAAGCTTTTGACGGGCCTCGGTCGAGAGCTGTTCCATTTCGAGATAGTTGAAATGGCCCTTTATTTTGATGTTCTCCAGGCGGTGCATTTTGTCGGCCACAATCCGCTCGCGTTCGATGTAACCCTTGTATTTCATTTTTATCTCTGCAGCCTCTGCCGTTTCATCGTTGCGGTTGGGCAGCGAGGCGATGAGCTGCTTCAGTTCGGGCACAAGTTCGGAAAGATTCTGCAGGTTGATCTGCGGACGGGCCACGAGGTCGATCAGCTTGCATCCTTCGCGCAGCGGGGTGGTGCCGAGCGACTCGAGCGCCGCGTTGATGTCCTTCGGCTTGACGTGAGTAGTGGCGCAGAAGTTTATGATGCTTTCCGTCGCTTCCTTCTTCTGCATCCACCAGTCGTATCTGTCGCGCTTTGCCAATCCGAGGTTGTAGGCCTTCTCGGTCAGTCGTGCGTCGGCGTCGTCCTGTCGGAGCAGTATTCTGTATTCGGCGCGGCTTGTGAACATTCGGTAAGGTTCGTCGACGCCTTTCGTCACGAGGTCGTCAATGAGCACGCCGATGTATGCCTCGTCGCGGTGAAGGATGAACGGCTCGCCGCCGCCGCATCTTATCGCCGCGTTTATTCCGGCAATGGTTCCCTGGCCGCCTGCCTCCTCGTATCCTGTGGTTCCGTTCACCTGTCCGGCGAGGAACAGACCTTTTATTATCTTAGACTCGAGCGAGTGATCGAGCTGGGTAGGGTCGAAGAAGTCGTACTCGATGGCGTAGCCCGGACGGTAGACCTTGGCGTCGCGCAGCGCCGGAATTTTTCTTAGTGCTGCAATCTGCACCTCCATCGGCATGCTCGACGAAAATCCGTTGAGATACATCTCGTTGGTGGTTTCGCCTTCAGGCTCGAGGAAGAGCGGGTGCTGCTCCTTGTCGGGGAAGGTTACCAGCTTTGTTTCTATCGAGGGGCAGTAGCGCGGCCCTATGCTCTGTATCTGTCCGTTGTAGAGCGGCGAGTCGGCCAGTCCGCTTCTCAGCGTGTCGTGCACCTCCTTGTTTGTGTAGCATGTCCAGCACGGCAGCTGCCTGAGCTGTCGGTGGGGAGCCATGAAGCTGAACTGGTGGAAGTCGTTTTCGCCCTCCTGTATCTCCATGTCCTCAAAGTGCACCGACCTCATGTCTATGCGCACCGGCGTGCCGGTCTTCATTCTTGCGCTTCTTATTCCGTGGCGTGTTATGCTTTCGGTCAGGTCTTTCACGGCCGGCTCGGCTATGCGTCCGCCTGGCAGCTGCTTGCGTCCTATGTGCAGCAGTCCGTTCAGGAAGGTTCCCGCCGTTATCACCACGCTCTTGGCTCTCAGCTCAACGCCCCACACGGTCTTCACTCCCGCGGCCTCGCCGTTCTCTACTATGAGCTCGCAGGCCTCGTCCTGCCAGATGTCGAGGTTGGGCGTCGTGTCGAGCACCTCGCGCCATTTCCATATAAACTTACCTCTGTCGCATTGTGCCCTCGGGCTCCACACGGCCGGGCCTTTTGAGCGGTTGAGCATCCTGAACTGTATGGCTGTGGCGTCGGTCACTATTGCCGTCTGTCCGCCCAGCGCGTCGATTTCCCTGACAATCTGTCCCTTTGCTATTCCGCCGATGGCCGGGTTGCAGCTCATCTGCGCAATTTTGTTCATGTCCATCGTCACAAGGCAGGTGCTTGCGCCCATGTTGGCCGAGGCCGTGGCAGCCTCGCAGCCGGCGTGTCCGCCGCCTATCACGATGACGTCATATTTAAGAAGCATATTATCCTTATAATTTTTAGAGCAATATCAATTTGGCGCAAAAGTAAGAAATTAAATTGAATTTTTGATGAAATAGTTTGATTTATCGCTAAAATAGAGTATATTTGCATCCTCATAATAAACGCTAAAATACCTAAAAGAAGGTATTGCGGCGGGGCTGACCTTGGGTTATGCAGTACACTTAAATGTAGAGAAACATTATTAATTAATACAGTTAAATACTTAAATTTCAATCATTTATGTGGTTATGTAATTCATCTATTGGAAGGAAAGTCGTGATGTCCGTAACAGGTATTGCGCTTATCCTGTTCTTGACGTTCCACATGTCAATGAACGTAGTAGCTCTTTTCTCAGGAGATGCTTACAACATGGTTTGTGAGTTCCTCGGAGCCAACTGGTATGCACTTGTTGCAACTCTGGCTCTTGCGGCTCTTGCGGTGATTCACATCGTATATGCGTTCCTGCTGACAATGCAGAACCGCCGTGCACGCGGAAACGAGCGCTACGCTGTGACAACACGTCCCTCTAAGGTGGAGTGGGCTTCTCAGAACATGCTGGTGCTCGGCATCATCGTTCTGCTCGGTCTTCTGCTTCACTTGTTCAACTTCTGGTACAACATGATGTTTGCCGAACTGACAGGCATCAGCGTTCCTCATCATCCGGCTGACGGATTTGCCTACATCGTAGACACATTCTCTTGCCCGGTTTACGTTGTGCTTTACATCATCTGGCTTGCTGCTATCTGGTTCCACCTCTCACACGGATTCTGGAGCGCAATGCAGACTTTCGGATGGAGCGGCAAGGTTTGGTTCCAGCGCTGGAAGGTCATCGGCCTGGTTTACACAACTCTCCTCATGCTGGGCTTCCTCGTTGTAGTGCTTGCTTTCGCTTTCGGATGCGCACCGAGCCTGTTGTAATTGTAGTTCAAAATGCGTAACTCAAAATTCATAATTATTTAGAAAGAATATTATGGCAAAACAAATAGATTCCAGAATACCTGAAGGTCCGATAGCTGAAAAATGGACCAACTATAAGGCACATCAGCGCCTGGTTAACCCTAAGAACAAGCTGAAGCTCGACGTTATCGTCGTAGGTACGGGTCTGGCAGGTGCCAGTGCAGCAGCCAGCCTGGGCGAGATGGGCTTCAACGTGTTGAACTTCTGCATACAGGACTCTCCGCGCCGCGCTCACTCTATCGCTGCTCAGGGCGGTATCAACGCTGCCAAGAACTATCAGAACGACGGCGACTCTGTTTACCGTCTGTTCTACGACACAGTGAAGGGTGGTGACTACCGTGCACGCGAGGCTAACGTTTACCGTCTGGCTGAGGTGTCTAACAACATCATCGACCAGTGTGTTGCACAGGGTGTTCCTTTCGCACGCGAATACGGCGGCATGCTTGCCAACCGTTCGTTCGGCGGTGCTCAGGTGTCACGTACATTCTACGCTAAGGGTCAGACAGGCCAGCAGCTGCTGCTCGGTGCCTACTCTGCACTCAGCTGCCAGATACACGCAGGCCGCGTTAAGCTCTACACACGCTACGAAATGGAAGACGTTGTGCTCGTTGACGGCCGCGCACGTGGTATCATTGCCAAGAATCTCGTAACCGGAAAGCTGGAGCGCTTCTCTGCCAACGCAGTGGTTATAGCTACCGGCGGATACGGTAACACATACTTCCTTTCAACCAACGCCATGGGCTGTAACTGTACAGCTGCCATGTCTTGCTACCGCAAGGGCGCTTACTTCGCCAATCCTTCTTACGTTCAGATTCACCCGACATGTATCCCTGTACACGGAGACAACCAGTCGAAGCTTACGCTTATGTCTGAGTCTCTGCGTAACGACGGACGTATCTGGGTGCCCAAGAAGCTTGAGGACGCCAAGGCTCTGCAGGCCGGAACAAAGAAGGGAAGCGACATTCCTGAGGAAGACCGCGACTACTATCTGGAGCGCCGCTATCCGGCATTCGGTAACCTCGTTCCCCGCGACGTTGCTTCGCGTGCTGCCAAGGAGCGCTGCGACAAGGGCTTCGGCGTTAACAACACAGGTCTGGCCGTGTTCCTCGACTTCTCTGAGAGCATCGAGCGCCTCGGCATCGACGTTGTACGCCAGCGCTACGGCAACCTCTTCGACATGTATGAGGAAATCACAGACGTCAATCCGGGCGAGCTTGCAAACGAGATTAACGGCGTGAAGTATTACAACCCGATGATGATCTATCCTGCCATCCACTATACAATGGGCGGTATCTGGGTTGACTATGAGCTCATGACAAGCATCACAGGTCTGTTCGCCATCGGCGAGTGCAACTTCTCTGACCACGGCGCCAACCGTCTGGGTGCGTCAGCTCTTATGCAGGGTCTGGCCGACGGCTACTTCGTTCTGCCTTACACCATACAGAACTATCTGGCCGACCAGTCTATCTGGCCTCGCATCTCTACCGACCTGCCCGAGTTTGAGGAGGCTGAAAAGGCCGTTCAGGCTGAAATCGACCGCCTGATGAACATCAAGGGCAAGCGCTCTGTCGACTCTATCCACAAGGAACTTGGCCACGTAATGTGGGAGTATGTGGGCATGGGCCGCACAGCCGAGGGCCTGAAAACAGGTCTCGAGAAGATCAAGAAAATACGCAAGGAGTTTGAGACCAACCTGTTTATCCCGGGCTCAAAAGAGGGTCTTAACACCGAGCTTGACAAGGCTATACACCTGCGCGACTTCATCACAATGGGCGAGCTCGTGGCTTACGACGCTCTCTCTCGTAACGAGTCATGCGGCGGTCACTTCCGTGAGGAGTACCAGACTGAGGAAGGCGAGGCTAAGCGCGACGACGAAAACTTCTTCTATGTAGGCTGCTGGGAGTACCAGGGCAGCGACGAGAAGGCGCCCGAGCTTATCAAGGAGCCTCTGCACTATGAAGCAATAAAAGTACAAACCAGAAATTATAAGAACTAAAAATATGGCAAACATTTCATTCACACTGAAATTCTGGCGTCAGAACGGACCGAAAGCCGAGGGCCATTTTGACACACGCGAGATGAAGGACATCCCCGATGATACATCTTTCCTCGAGATGCTCGACATTCTGAACGAGCAGCTCATTGAGGAAGGCAAGGAGCCGTTCGTGTTCGACCACGACTGCCGCGAGGGCATCTGCGGCATGTGCTCGCTCTACATCAACGGACATCCTCACGGCCCTAACACCGGAGCTACAACATGCCAGCTGTATATGCGTAAGTTCAAGGACGGCGACGTTATCACCGTTGAGCCGTGGCGTTCGGCTGCATTCCCTGTTATCAAGGACTGCATGGTTGACCGCGGAGCATTCGACAAGATCATACAGGCAGGCGGATATATCACCGTACGCACCGGACAGCCCCAGGACGCTAACGCCATTCTTATACCTAAAGAGGCTGCCGACGAGGCTATGGACTGCGCTACTTGTATCGGCTGCGGCGCTTGTGTTGCTGCCTGCAAGAACGGTTCTGCCATGCTTTTCGTAAGCTCTAAGGTTAGCCAGCTGGCTCTTCTGCCCCAGGGCCGTCCTGAGGCTGCTAAGCGTGCCAAGGCAATGATAATGAAGATGGAAGAGCTCGGATTCGGTAACTGCACCAACACCCGCGCCTGCGAGGCTGAGTGCCCGAAGAACGAGACCATCGCCAACATAGCCCGTCTGAACCGCGAGTTCATCAAGGCTAAGTTGAACGACTAATGGAAAGAACGCTATAAATTTATTTTTTCATAGTCTCCATGGGCGGGGCGCCGTTGTGCGCCCTGCCTTTTTTTGTGCCCCTGCCTTTCGTTTGTGTCATGAGCGGCTTTTGTCTGTTTCATTCCCGTTGGTTCTCCATGCTTGCGTTTAACGCCATTCCGCCTGCCATGCCGGCATTTTGAGTGAAAGTTATACGGTTGTCTCCGTTATAATATTTGCATGTTATGTAATATGTTGATAATCAGATAGTTATCCGTTTTGTGGGCGTTCGGCTGCAAAATGCCGTGTTTCAGCCTGCAAAAGTTGCCCTTTTGGCGTGTAAAAGGTATTCTTTTATGATGCAAAAAGCATCCTCTTAGAAATTGGGAGCTTGCGCGGCTTTTGCCTGCATGATGCCGGGCCTATGCCGTAATTTAGGGCTACGGCATAACGATAGTGCATGTTTTGGTGCTGCGAAGGGTGGGGCTGGCTATCATATTCTGACAAAATGCTAGTGTTTTCAGCTCGAATGTTTAAATAAATTAATAATTTCTGACAAATTGTCAATTAATAATGCCAATTTGTCTAAATCTGTAAGTGGCACGCATGTTGCACTTATGTAAGCGAAAGCCTTTGGCTCAGGAGCCTCAGGCAGCCGCAAGGCCGCGGCCGGGAAACCGGCGGGCAGGGCGGCAGAAAAATGAAAGGATTAAAAAAAATTATAAGGAGGATTTATTATGTTACCAGTAATTAGCAGAAACAATTGGATGCCCGAAGTTTTCAACGACTTCTTTGACACAGACTTCATGACAAGAACTAAGGCTACGGCACCGGCCATCAACGTCAAGGAAACCGAGAAAGACTACACCGTGGAAGTGGCTGCCCCGGGAATGACCAAGGACGACTTCAACGTGAACATCGACAAGGACGGCAACCTGCACATACACATGGAGGCTCACACCGAGAAGAAAGAGGAGGACAAGAAGAGCCACTATCTGCGCCGCGAGTTTGCCTACAGCAAGTTTGAACAGACGCTGCTGTTGCCCGACGATGTTGAGAAGGAGGCTATCGCAGCCAGAGTAAACGACGGCGTGCTCACCGTAACGCTGCCTAAGATGGCTAAGCCCGAGTGTCCTGCGGCACGTCAGATTGAGGTGAAATAACATCCCGTTTAGCGTCGCTTGCGGCAACTTTAAGATGAATATATCATAGCCCAAGGGCGTGGTTCGTAAGAGCCGCGCCCTTTTTTTGTGCCTTATCCGGCATGTCTTTTGATAAGGCGTACTTCCGTATGTAAATGCCAAACCTGAAAACAGCATTCTTATTTGTCTTTTTGCTCACCTTTCACTATCTTTTGATAAGATATGCTGCGGTTCGGCAATAAAAATAAAAAAAAGTATTTTTTCATTTTGTATTGCTCTCACCTTTCACTATCTTTGCTGATATTTTGGCTTTCTCTACAGGCCTTGAATATAAACGTAGAAATCATTACGGATAATGAAAATCATCATAAGCATTATAAATTCATCCTATAATCCGGCATTACAGATATCTCGGTGCCTTGGTTCGCAGCTCTCTACGGCAGAACCTGCACACGATAAGGCCGGCGCCTCTCGTTCTGTTTTAAATTCTTGCTTCATGGCGTTGCGCACGCTTCTGCTTGTGCTGCTGATGCTCCTGCCCTCATGCGCCGGTGCCCGCGTGCTGGCGAAAGACTATATGACCTTGGTCAAAAAGACGTCAAAGTCGTCGATAAAGAGTGTGATGAGGCAGGCCGACCGCTATCTTGAGGCAGGTCATCAGGACACGGCGCTGGTGTATTACATGGTTGTCTGTAACCGTATGGACGACAAGCTGTCCGACGAAGACAAATATCATTGCGCCATGGCGTTCCTGAAGAAAGGCAACATTTATTACATGAAAGGAGGATTTGCAGATGCCCTTAAGGCCTATTTCAGCGGCTTGCGGATAATAAAGACGTGTGAAGACCAGAAAGGAATAGGACGGTTTTATAATAATATAGCAAACGTTTACTGTGCGTTCAATGAGTTGGAGAAGGCTTATACGTATTATGAGACGGGATACAAGTGCTGTAGTAAATACCGTGACCATCAAAATGAGTATAAAATATTAACGAACCTTACCATATTGAATGTAAAGTTAGGAAAGACACGCGAGGCCCGTAAATGTTTTAATTTGTCTGAAAAGTTGAAGGACAAGAACAGCAAGGCTGACAATTTTATGGGGCGCTTTAATTATGGCTTGATACTTATAGCAGAGAAGAATTTCGCCCAGGCCGTCAGTAATTTCAAGAGTTTGTTGTCATATAGCTTTGATGTCGGCATGGAGCCGAGATTTATTTGTTCAGCTTATAAAAAGCTATATAAAAGCTATATGGAGCTTGGCGAGCGCGACTCTACGCTTAAATATCTCAAGCTGTGTGAAAACACTGCTGTGAAGCACGGCATTCATTATTTCTATCTTGATGTTCTTTTGGACCATGCCGACTATTTTGATGCCCAAGGCGACTACAAGTCGGCAAGCAGATACCGTGCCCGTTATCAGAAAGACAGAGACTCGGTTTACAATATACATGATTTCGATAGAGTCAAAAACGAGCAGACGCTTTATGAGATGGACAAGTACGACAAGTACATAGCCTCGCTCAACGAGCGCGAGAAGGAGCGTGTGCTCACAATCTCGGCGCAAAGATACACCATAGCCGCCGTGTCTGTGGTAACGCTTGTCGTAGGGCTGCTCTTGCTTGTTGTATATAGACAGAAAAAGCGTATAGACAAGAGCTACAACAATCTGTTTGTCGTCAACCGCAACTTTGTCAATAATCAGGAGATAATGAGGCAGCGCCTGAACGATGCGGTAAGCCGTCTTAAAGAGTCGGAGGCCGAGGCCGAACATCTTCGGGGTAGGCTGGCTGCCTATGATGCTGATGATGTCGTCAAGGATGCCGGTGTCTCAGAGCAGTCTGACGATATGGCACATAAAGCCAAGTCGGGTGGCATCAATGATGACATGCGCAGAAAGCTGCTCGATTCAGTGATTGATATAATGGAGAATACGACGGAATTTTGCCGTCCTGATTTTTCTCTTGCTCGCCTTGCCGTTTTAGTGGGTTCTAACAACAAGTATGTTTCGCTTGTAATACACGACACGTTCCATAAAAGTTTCAAGAATTATGTTAACGATTACCGCATCCATCTTGCTTGTCTGCGTATGTCCGACACAGCAGGCTATGGGTCATATACGTTGAACGCCATAGCGGAGAGCGTAGGGTTTAAGTCGTACACAACATTTGTTGAACTTTTTCGTAAGATTGTTGGAATAACACCTTCTATGTATAGAGACAAACTGAAAGAGTCTGTTTGATACTTGCGTGTAAGGTTTTTATGCCATTTAAGATTATTTCCTGAAAATTGAAGTCTGATTGTAAATATAATCAGACTTTTTATTATTTATTATCACCGATTTTCAGAAAGTTGGATATCTTCGGTTTGCATTTGTTTAAAGCAATGCATACATTTGCAAGTGAGAAAAGTCTGCCGGACATAATGCTTTCTTGAAGATATTTGTTCTGTTTTCTGGCAGACGTAAACCGGACGATGAATATTTGTGTGAAATAATTGTTTTAAAAACTTTAAACCTTTTTGCTTATGAAAAAGATCTTCATTTTTCTAATGGCTGCTTTTACGGCGTTCACTGGAAACGCCTATGCAGAGAAAGGATTCAAAATTATTGGCGAAAACATCAACGGCAGTGGCATCTCCCCCAACGGACAGTACTTTGTTGGTACATCTGTAGCCATTGAACATTCCATAAACGGAATGGACATGAAAAGCTTCATTTACAACATAAAAGACGGAACGCTTTCATGGATCACAGAGGCTGACCCGAGCGACTTCACAAAGTGTGGCAGGTTTAAGGCCGTAAGCAACAACGGTATTATCTGCGGAGACGCCATCAACACAGACATTAAGCTGGCTTCTGAAGAGAACCCGATTTCTGCCGCTATATGGGAAAACGGAAAACGCACTTTATTAGAATATGGCGACTTTGACATTTCCACCATTTCAAGTTCTGCAGATGGCGCCTTCAGTCAAGATATTTCTGAAGACGGTAACATCGTGATAGGAAACTTCAATACCGGTTCAGGCGCTTTTATTACTCCGTGTAAGTGGGTCAAGAACAGCGAAGGTAAATACGTGATAGAATTCCTTACCGTACCGGAAAATATGAAAAACGGATACGCGATGAAAATATCATCAGACGGAAAAATATTCGGCATCATAACATCCGATGAAGATGACGACAAAGGCACTTACCTGTGCATTTGGGATGACGACAAGATAACCGTCCTGACACACGAAGACCTGGGCATAGAATTCCGTTATATATGCGTAATGAATCTTATTGATGTAAGCCCGAATGGAAAATTCGTTATTTTCAGCGAAAGCAACACGTTCAAGACTTATATATACGACACAGAAACAAAAGAATGCAGACTTTTGCCTTCTTTTGGTGAATATGACAACTGGAACAACTTCAGCTATGCAAGCATTGACAACAATGGAAACGTTGCCGGAGCATACGACTATGGAAATGTTGTTTTAGGACCGACACCATATACACATCCTTTCTGGTATTCATACGAGCGTAATGCAATCTACGATTTCTGCTATTATATGACAATAGCAGCCGAAGGCGTAAATCCTGACATTGATTTCACTTTCGATGAGGAAACACTGACAATGCCAAATTTCATGTCAGCTGACGGCCAGACTATTGCAGGAAATGCAGGAATAAACAGCATGTTCTATAAACAGACTCCTAAATTCTGGGTGTTGAACGTAGATGACATCAGCAACACTGAAATACCATTGACCCCAACCGGACTCAATGCAAAGTCTGACGCACTGAAAGAGGCAAAGCTGTCGTGGACAAAAGACGAAACTGAATATAAGACTCTTACACTGAAATCATATAACATATACCGCGACGGTGAACTTATAGGCAATATAGAAGCAACAGAACAGGAAATGTCTTTCAGAGACAAAGACATATACGGACACCCCGAATATATTGTAGAGGCAGTTCTGGCAAAGGCTGACGGAGGCACAATGCTTTCACAAAAATCAGTTCCTTTTAAAGCATCTGTTCCCGACACTTACGCCCTGCCATTCTTTGACGACTTCGACTCAGGCTCACTCGATACAAACTATTGGACTACTGAGGCTGACTATGGCGAAGGCGAAGACACTAAATGGATTTTGGACGGCTACGGACTGCTTCAGACAACATGCGCCGCTATATACGTAAGCAGCGCCAAGCCCCACTCATCAAGTCTTGTATCAAGACCTATGGACGCCACCAACGAAGAATCAGTGAATGTTTCATTTGCCAATATCTACGGATTCATCAACATTTTAGACCAAGCTCTTGACAACGACTCGATAAGCCTTGAAGTGACAACAGACAACGGCGACACATGGAAATCTGTAGGCGACTGGTCGATTGCAGAATTAAACCCGCAGCACAAATGGAACATGATAAATGTGGACATATCAAAAGAGGTTGCAGGCAAGATATTCTCTATCCGTTTCCACAGCCACGGCCAAGGCAAGTCATTATATTACGTGGATATTGAGAACGTGAAAATAACAACGGGCAACGAAGTAAAGAAAGACGCTCCCGAAGGACTTACAGGCTGCAAGAACAGCAGCGACACACCGCTTTCACTTATATGGAAGAACAATTTCGGTGCTTATCAGCTGAACCATATCAACAGCGTGGTTGAAAGCATGTTTACGCTCGGCAACGAAGGAAAAGAAGTAATCGGAGCCAACGCCTTCGATAAAGACGACCTGGCACCATACAAAGGAAAGTATCTGACAGGAGTAACAACCATCATCAATTTCTACGACTGGTATGAAGTAAACAAAGGCATACACGCAGCAATCGTTGTATTTGAAGACGGCAAGCTTGTAAGAGAACAAGAAATAGAAGATCTGCCATACAATGAATACTTTACGACAGCACTTGACGAGCCTCTGCTCATTGACGGAAGCAAAGAGCTTAAAATAGGCATCAAGGTACACGACTATGATGCAGAACAGATACCTCTGCTCTACGCCGTTTCAGACAAGTTTATTGCAGGAAAGAGCGACCTGTTCTCTGAGGACAACGGAGCAACTTGGCAAAAAGTGTCAGAATTTTACGGTGAAAACAACGAAAAATCACCTTGCTGCTGGAACATTACCGGCTGCGTGACAGACGAACCGGAACTGAAGCCATCAGAAACAGAGAACATATACTACAGCGTCTTCCGCAACGGAGAGTTGTTGTCTACAGCTGTTCTCGACAAACTTCAGACCCACTACTTCGACAATGACGCAAAGGATGGCGACAGCTATTACGTAATGGCATATTATACTGACGGTTCTGTGTCTGACGCATCAGAAGCCTTCATCTTCGACAGCAGCACTGACATCAGCCAATATACTATCGACGACCTTAGCATATCGTTCAATTCTGAAACGAAGAACATCAATATTAACGGTGAGTTTGACAAAGCAGAAATCTTTAACACAAACGGTATCTGCGTATCACAGTCTGCTGCAAACGCCATATCACTTAACGGCGTAACACCGGGTATTTATGTTCTAAAAATAAGCAAGGGTGGAAAAGCTGTTGTGAAAAAGATAATTATCAAATAATACGTTTCCATGATTAATAGCCTTTAAAAACGTTATAACTTATGATGAACAAATGAAATTGACGATGTCAGCAACCAACAGACTACATATACATAAAACCTGGACAAGTTAATTTCAGATGTTAACAGACAAAAGCCTTCCCAAGCAACGGTCTTGAGAAGGCTTTTGTATTCAACAAAGACGGGATTTGTCCCGAATGGTCTCAGAAACCGAAAAGCCCGACATCCCATATTTTACCGAAGAGGAACTGGCCGTCTATAATCACGCCCTTGAACTGTATAAAGACTCTTTGGTTAAAGCAAGCTGGCATATACCTGTTGATGAAGGAGGCTATCGCAGCCAGAGTAAACGACGGCGTGCTCACCGTAACGCTGCCTAAGATGGCTAAGCCCGAATGTCCTGCAGCACGTCAGATTGAGGTGAAATAACATCCCGTTTAGCGCCGCTTGCGGCAACTTTAAGATGAATATATCATAGCCCAAGGGCGCGGCTCTTACGAACCGCGCCCTTTTTTTGTGCCATATTTTGCTTGTTTGCCTTAGTCATGGTATGCAATATGTATTGCTCTCGCCTTTCACTATCTTTTGATAATATAGGCATCGGTTCGGCAATAAAAATAAAAAAATACGTTTTTCATTTTGTATTGCTCTCACCTTTCACTATCTTTGCTGATATTTTGGCTTTCTTTCCAGGCCTTGAATATAAACGTAGAAATCTTACGACTAATGAAAAACATCATAAGCATTATAAATTCATCCTATAATCCGGCATCACAGATATCTCCGTGCCTTGGTTCGCAGCTCTCTACGACAGAATCTGCACACGATAAGGTTGGTGCCCCTCGTATAGTTTTAAAGTCTTGCTTCATGGCGTTGCGCACGCTTCTGTTTGTGCTGCTGATGCTCCTGCCCTCATGCGCCGGTGCCCGCGTGCTGGCAAAAGACTATATGACTTTGGTCAAAAAGACATCTGACGCCTCGATAGACTATATAATGAAGAAGGCAGAACATTATCTCAATGCCGGACATTCCGACACCGCGCTGGTGTATTACATGGTGGCGTGTAACCGCATGAACGACAAACTCTCCGACAAAGACAAGCAGCAATGCGCAATGGCATATCTGAAGAAAGGCAATATTCTCTATATGAAAGGCAACTACGCAGGTGCTCTCTCTGCCTATTTCAGCGGACTGCGCATTAACAACGATTGCAAGGCCAAGCACGAAACAGGGCGTTTCTACAACAACATAGCCAACGTATACTGCGTGTTCGGCGACTATGTAAAGGGCTTGTCGTATTACAAGAAAGGCTATGAGTTTTGCCATAAATACGGCGACAAGGCCAATGCATACAAGATTCTTGCCAACATGACGAAAGTAAACATTATCAAGGGTAATACGTCCTCTGCCAGAAAATACTATAAGATGTCTGAGAAGGTGAAGAATCCTGCGGACAAGGAAAACTGCTACATGGGTATTTTCAATTTCGGACTGATTCTCATGGCGGAGAAAAACTACCCCGAGGCCATAAATACGTACAACGAATTGTTGAACTATGCTGTTAAAAACAAGATGGGACCGCGATACATTTGTTCTGCTTACAGAGAGCTATATAATAACTATATGAGTCTTGGCAATCGCGATTCAACATTGAAATACCTGCGTTTGTGCGAAAGTACGGCAGTAAAGCACGGCATATTGCATGTCTATCTTGATGTCCTTGTAAAATATGCTGACTTTTATGACTCAGTAAGTAACTACAAGGCAGCAAGCCGCTACAGGGCCCGTTATCAGCATGAGAAGGACTCGATATTCGACACAAACAAGTTTGATGCCGTTAAAAACGAGCAGACGCTTTATGAGATGGACAAGTACGACAAATACATAGCCTCGCTCAACGCCCGCGAGAAGGAACGCTTGCAGACCATTTCACGCCAGAGGCTCACCATCGCCGGCGTCACTGTCGTGACGGCCGTGATAGGAGTGCTGCTCCTGCTTGTGTACCGCCAGAAGGGCAAGATAGACAAGAGCTACAACGACCTGTTTGTAATCAACCGCGACTTCGTCAAGCAACAGGAGTTTACTAGGCAGCGCATGCTTGAGCTTAGCAACCGGCTTAAAAGCTCGGAGGCCGAGCTGGCAGCCCTGCGTGCGTCGCAGGAACATTCCGACGGAGCCGGCGAAGCGCCAGATACTGCCGTAGCCACTACTGCTGACGATGCTGACGGCAAGAACAAGACTCTGGCAATCAGCGAAGACATGCGCAGGAAACTGCTCGACGCGGTAATTGACGTGATGGAAAACTCGACAGAGTTTTGCAGCAGCGACTTCTCTCTTGCGCGCCTCGCCACGCTCGTAGGCTCCAACAGCAAGTACGTGTCTCTCGTGATAAACGACACCTTCCACAAGACTTTCAAGAATTACGTCAACGACTACCGCATACGTCTGGCTTGTCTGCGCATGGCCGACACCGGCACTTACGGCTCTTACACGCTCAACGCCATCGCAGAGAGCGTAGGCTTTAAGTCGTACACCACCTTCGTCGAGCTGTTCCGCAAGGTGGTCGGCATCACCCCGTCAATGTACAAAGACAAGCTGAAAGCGTCTGTCTGACAATGCGCAGACATGCATTGCGTCGCGCATTTTATGACCATATTACACCAAGTATGACAGTTTTATAACTAAAACCGCCGCTTTTATTGCGTATTATCACCAATTTCTTGAAATTGGATATTTTTGATTTGCATTTTCTTTTGTCATGTCATAATTTTGCAGGTGTGACGAAACTGTCACGCATAGGGAATTGATATTTAATAAAGCGCTTTTTGAATTTGTCTGTTATCTAATTTAAATCTTAACCGTATGAAAAAAACTTTATTATCGTTAGTGACAATATGTTGTTTTTGTGCAGCGCCGGCACAAGAGTCGCTCATACCATTCCAGACCCACGAGGCTATAATAACGAACGTGTCGTCAAACGGCAGCTATGCCGTAGGCTCGACTCAGGGCATAGGCTATTTTATTAACGCCAAGACTGGCAAGCTGAGCGTGTTTGAAGAAACAGGTGTGATATACGACATTAGAGCCGTTGCCGACTGCGGTATTGCGGCAGGCTCGTACGCTCCCAACAACAGCGCCCAGATGCCGTGCTATGTCACCGAGGGTGATGGTTTTGTGCCACTGCCCACGCCGGAGGGCATTTCGGGTACGTGCTATGGAGTGCCCGAAGACGGTTCTTTCATCGCTGGCAATGTGTCGATTTCAGGTATCGACAATAACGGTGAACGTTTCAGTTACTACCAGCCGGTGATATGGTACCGCAACGAATCGGGAGATTACGATATGTACGAGGAATTGCCTTTCGATAAGATAGGTTTTGACAACCGCCTCACACAGGGCGCGTGGCTTCTTGGCGTTTCTGGCGACGGATTGACTATATACGGACGACTAATCGATGCCTCCGGCACCATCTACTTCCCTGTAATGTGGAAGAGGGCTTCGGCGCAGACCAGGGATTGGACTTACAAGGAGCTTTGTAGCGACTTCTGTTTCAACAAGGACGAGATAGCCCCCGAGTGGCCGCAGTATGTGCCCAAAGAGCCTGACGTAACAGAATACTATACTGCCGAGGAACTTGAAGCCTTCAACGAGGCTCTTGCCGCCTATAATGATTCCGTAGAGCATGCAGGTTTTACCATTCCGGAAGAAGAAAGGTGGCCGTGGCCGACGTACAACCCCAACCAACACAAGACCGACTTCTTCAACACTGATACGCCCGACGGTGCAGACCGCAAAAACAGATACGCAGAGGACTACAACAAGTTCTTGAGCGACGGACAGGCTTACAATGACTCTATCATGCTGTATTACGATCGTCTAGGCAAATACCTAATCGGCGAAAACGTGTTCCACATCCTTGAAATGAACCTTAGCAACAACGGTAAATACATGGTAACTACCACCGAGACTAAGCCGGTCATAATTAACCCTGAGACCGAAGAGGTGACCGTACTTGAGGGAGTCGACGGACTGTTCCCTACGGCCGTGCTTGACGATGGTACCGTATTCTTGGGTCAGCCGGCATACATGCCTCCGCTCGACAGAGTTCCTTACGTACATAAGAACGGCGCAGTGATGGACTTTGGCGACTGGGTAAGGGAGCACAGCGAGAAGGCTTACAACGAGCTGATGGAGAATTTCCCCGACGGGCACTTTGGTGTGATATATTCAAATAATCCTGAAGGACTGACTTTCGGAGGCTTCAACCAGAAAAATGAGTATGGTAACTTGGGCTGGATCATGAACCTTAGTGCATATGATGACCTGACAACGGGTATTACCGAAAATAAGATTGCTGACGATGTAGAGGTATCATTCAACTCGGGTGAGGGCTCTATCGACATAGCAGGCACAGATAAGGCTGACGTGCGCATATATTCAGTAAACGGCGTATGCGTATACAATGCTGCCGGAGTAAGCGGCCATATATCAGTAGCATCGCTTGCACGCGGCACATATGTAGTCGAGGTTAAGAGCGGTAACAGCTTGCTACGTAAGAAGGTAATGATAATGTAGAATTTTTTTATAATCTTTAGGCGCGCCCTGACCGCCCGGTTATGTGACTGGGTGGTCAGGGCGCAGCCTTTACATATAAGGGATTTATGTCTCTGCGGAGGCATTTGTATATTTTTGGTGGATGACGTTGGCAGAACACATCTGATTATTTATCTTTTTCGTTATCCAGTCCTGTGTGTTGCTGTTACCTGCATGCAGTTTTATGTGTTATGCCATGTAATGTTATTGTCTGCCGGATTTTAGTGGTATTTCTGCAAGGTTCCGCTATAACATGGAGTTTTTATAGATTATAAAAGCAGCCTTTTCCTACCTCTCTGTTCATCGCCTTCCGTCTGTGTCCGTTATTTTTGCCGTGTTTCTGTCCTTGTAGATGCATGATGCAGTAAAATATTTTGTCATCGCCGTGCAAGGAAGGGCAAAAGGGTGGGCTTTTATGAAAAAAGCACTATCTTTGCACCCGTTATGCACTTCACACTGAAAAGATACACAACACACTACCGCGCGCTCGTTTCGCTCGGCGTGCCCATTGTGGTGGGACAGATCGGAAACGTGGTACTCGGCTTTGCCGACACGCTCATGATAGGCCACCACAGCATGATGGAGCTGGCAGCCGCCAGCTTTGTCACCACCATGTTCACTCTGATCGTTATCTTCGCCATGGGCTTCTCTTATGGTCTTACGCCCATCGTGGGCGCCATGTTCGGCCGCGGCGAGAAGGAAGAGATTGGCGGCATACTGCGCAACAGCCTTGCCGCCAACGGACTGATGGCCGTCATTCTGCTTGCCGTCTCCGTGGTGTTCTATCTCAACCTGCACCGCATGGGGCAGCCCGTAGAGCTGTTGCCCTACATGCGCTCATATCTTCTGGTGAACATCGTGTCGCTGCCCTTCCTGTGCATGTTCAACGCCTTCAAGCAGTTTTACGACGGAATAACCGACACGCGCGTGCCGATGTTCGTCATCCTGGGCGGCAACGTGCTCAACATCTTCGGCAACTATGTGCTCATCTACGGAGCCTTCGGCATGCCCGAGCTGGGCCTTCTCGGTGCCGGCATCAGCACCATGGTGTCGCGCATCGTTATGTTCGTTGCCTTCGTTGCCGTGTTCGTGTTCCACCGCAGCTATGCCCCTTACCGCCGCGGATATGCTGCCGGACGGCTCAACCGTGCCGACTTCCGCCGCATCAACACCCTTGGCTGGCCCGTTGCCATGCAGCTCGGCATGGAGTGTGCGGCCTTTTCGCTCTCTGCCATCTTCGTGGGCTGGATAGGCATAACGGCCCTTGCCGCACATCAGGTTACGCTCACGGCCTCGCAGCTGCTCTATATGGTCAACAGCGGCATGGCTGCCGCAATAGCCGTCAGGGTGAGCTATTTCCACGGTCAGGGCGACACCGCCGCCGTGCGCGATGCTGCCTATGCCGGCTTTCATGTCATCATGCTCATAGCCTTCGTGCTCTCGGTGCCCGTGTTCCTGCTGCGCAATACGTTCAGCTATTGGTTTACAGACAGCGCCGAGGTGTGTGTCCTCGTGTCGCAGACCGTCATACCGCTCATCGTTTATCAGTTTGGCGACGGCCTTCAGTACACCTTTGCCAACGCCCTGCGCGGCATTTCGTGCGTGCGTCCGCTCATCTGGATAGCCTTTTTCTCCTATTTCGTGGTGTCGTTGCCGCTCGGCTGGTTCCTCGGCATACACAGCGGCTGGGGCCTTGTAGGCGTTTGGAGCGCGTTTCCCGTGTGTTTGCTGTGCGCAGGCATACTTTATTGGCTTTGCTTCATTCGACGCCTCAGACGGCCTTAAAATGGCTCCTGCGGCCATTCTTCATGCCGTATGTCCTGCTGCGCTCAGGTTTTGTGGCGATAAATCCATTATAAAACGATATAAACATCAAAGGGAGACATGCCTGTGTCGGCGTGTCTCCCTTTCTTGTTTTATCATATTGCGATATCAGCATGTTCCTGATTTGGGCATGCTTACTTCAAATCCTGCCGCCAGTTTACGTGCAGTGTTATTTCTTTGTGCCCCACATCATTGTGTCAATTAGCTTATACCGCTCCTCGGTCTGCCTGTCGGTGGTCATCGTCGTGTTTACGTCGAGCCGCAGCACGGGCACTGCCTCTTGTCCGTTTGCCGGCGTCCAGTCAGGCAGCCCCAGTCCGTTGGGGTTGCCCGTCTTTATGAAGTTGGCGTAATATCCAGAGAAGATGTCCGACATGAGGAAGTCTTCCGGCTGCCAGTCGAACACGCGGTTGGTGGGCAGCGTGCCCATGGCATACTCTATGTCGGCCGAGTGTACGGCTCCCTTTGCCTCGGGTGCCTTGTCGTCGCCGTCGTCCTTGTCCTTCAGTCCGCCAGCCAGTCCTGCCACCTTTCCGCTTATTCTCATTGCCGGGCGCGGGTGGCAGTAGACGTATCTGTATACGGGCTGACCGCTGCTCATGGTGTGCATGTGTGCCCATTTCCACGTGCCGAAGCCTATGAACATGTCGGAGGCAAGCTTCATGCCCGGCTCTCCGCTAACGTCGGCGTCGGTGCTGATGCCGTAAAGCTGCACAACCTTCTCGGCGTTGCTGCCGAACACGGCTCTGGCTGCCTCTGTGGCGTTTGCCACCGTGGCCGGCTTGCCCTGCAGGATGAATGACGGCTGAGCCTCCTCAGAGTTGCCGCCAACCAGCAGCGGCACCCTTGCCTGCCTGCCCTCGGCAAAGGTCTGTTCGGGCTGCTCGGTGAAGAAGTAGCCGTCTATGTTGTATGCCGGCCTGCTTCTTACGGCCGCGCGCTCCATCAGTTCGTCAGCGCTGAGAGCCCTGAGCTCCTCGAGCGACTTGCACCCCATCTGCTTCATCTTCTCCTTTCCTGCCTTTTCGGCCTCCTTCAGAGTGGCAATCTTGCCGAAGGCTATCACCGAACCGCTCGAGCCTATTGCCCTGCAGAAGAGGTTTCGCGACACGGGCGATGCCATGAGCGCGCTCACCGACATCGAGCCTGCCGACTCGCCGGCAATGGTTATCCTGTCGGGGTCGCCGCCGAATGCCGCTATGTTGTCCCTGAGCCACTGTATGGCAGCCGCCTGATCCATAAAGCCGTAGTTGCCCGAGCCCTTGTATGCTGTCTCCTTTGACAGGTCAGGATGCGCGAAGAATCCGAATATGCCCTCGCGGTAGTTTGCCGTAACGGCCACGATGCCCTTGCGCGCCATGCTCATTCCGGCATACCGCGGCTCGCTGCCGCTGCCTGCCATCAGTCCGCCGCCGTTGAAGTAGATCAGCACGGGCAGCTTCTCGTCCATGCTTTTTGCCGGCGTCCAGATGTTAAGATACAGGCAGTCTTCGCTCATCTTCTTTGTGCCGAAGTTCATGTCGCCGTATATAGGCTGCTGCATAGGGTTGGGGCCAAACTCCGTTGCCTTGCGCACGCCCTGCCATCGGGCTGCCGGCTGCGGTGCCTTCCAGCGCAGTGGGCCTGTGGGCGGCGCTGCAAAGGGTATGCCCTTAAACACCTTTATGCCCGATTCGCAGGTGCCTTCAACCACTCCGCAGGCTGTCCTTACCTGCGGTCCTTGTGCCGTTGCCACTGCCGCAAGCAGCGCCAGTGCCAGCGATAATATAGATTTTTTCATTGCTGTTTATGTTTTTTGTTATGTCGTCATATATGTTGCGGCTCACTCCTTGGCGCATATTATCAGCACGTGCGAGCCGTCGGCCGTGGTGGTGGCCATGATGTAGCAGTCGCCCCCGTCGCCCAGCTTCAGCCGCTTTCTCAGTTCCTCGGCCTTCATCGGAAAGTTGCGCGTGGTTATGTTTGCCTTGCCTATGCCGCCGAGGGCCTTCTTCAGCTCCTTGCGGTTCATGCTGCTCACGGCCTTTATGACGAAGGCGCGGCCCGGAAATCCGACGGCTCTCTGCTCCGACACGAACAGATGGCTGTCGCGGCTTATCTGTCTTGCGCCGAAGGCTGCCTCTATGCGGCCGAAGCATCCTGCCTTCATCACCGACGGATTAGGCTCATACAGGCTCATGCCCGGCTGCAGGCTCAGCGGCGCGCGGCTGCCGTTGCCGTTGGCGTCATCGCCCGTGCCGTCTTCATCCGTTATATTTCTCTGTATGTCTGTCTGCGGATTATAGCTGAATATGCTGCCGTCGTTGACGCACGTAACGCTGGTCAGTCCGTCAAAGCGTGCCGACATGACGAGCAGCAGCTCCTTACACTCGTTGCCTGCCGACACGATGTGCACCTCGCCCACACAGCTGCCGAAGTCGGCCACCGTCTTGTGCCAGTCGAGCATGGGCGACAGCTTCAGCATCACGAAGTCGGCCTTGGCCAGCATGTCGTCGCGCATGGCCAGCACGTCGGGCGTGCAGTCAGCCACGGCAAAAGTCCTTCCGCCATGGCTGTCGCGCCGTGCCGGGTCGGCAAATATCATCGTGACATGCCCCATTTGGCCCATAAATTGCTCAGAATCGGCGCAGACCACATCGGCCTGACTGATGCCCAGCACGCCCATGTTATGCCGCGAGAGCTCACACAAATGGCTCTGGCGCTCAACGTAGACGCCACGGCTGAAGCGGCGCGCCATGTAGGAGAAGTCGACGCCCAGTCCGCCCGTCAGGTCAACGAGCACGCTCTCTGCCTCGCGTGGCAGCCCGCTGATGAGCCTCTGCGCCACGTCTGCCTTGTAGATGGCCGTCTGTTCCGACGAGCACTGCTCCATCGACAGGTGCGGCGGATACTTTATGCCCTCTGTCGCGGCCCATTGCGGCAGCTTCCTGCGTGCCGTCTGCCATCCTGCTATCTGGTCGAGCGCGTAGCCCAGGTCTATGTCCTTCGCTCCGGTAGCTTTAAGGGCGAGCGCCCTGACGTCGTCGTTGCGGTGGAGCATTATAAATTCTTCAGTGTTCATTGTCTTCATATAAGTTTGTTGCGGGCGCATTGTGCCGTTACCGTGGCCGGTATGCCGTGCGGCGTGCCATGCGGCGGTGCAGCCCTTCGTCAGGCACAAATATACAACGTTTGAGGCTCACGCACAAGTAAGGAGACCATAAATTTTGCCTGCCGGGCATGATTGTGCTGCCGGGGCAGGGTGGTGTGGCGTAACGGCGGGATGTAAAATATTTTCAGCATTGATGCCTTCTGTTAGGCATGCCCTGCGATGCCGTTTTCCGAAATGCCGTGTCTTGCGCTGCAAAAGGCCATGTTTCGCCGCCCGAAAGGCCACCTTTTGCAGGCTGAAAGGGCACGTTTTGCATGGCTGCTTTTATGTGGTTGATTATCAGAAGGTTATGAAGTCTGTTGCCGTCAAGTGTTTTTGCACATCGAATACACATGAAGAGACATGCTTTCCGGGCGTGTAAGCATGCCGCAAGAAAAGCAAAAGGCGACAGGGATGTTGTCCTTGCCGCCTTTAATAGTGCTTAATTTTAAAGAAAAAAGAAGAATTTGTTATTTCTTGTGGTTAACCGTGTATACCACCTTTCCGTCCTTGTCGATGAGATGGAGCGATAGGGTGGTCTTGTCGGCACATACCAGCGAGAAGCCCGTCACGCCGCTGCAGAACTGTGTTCCGTCTACTGCCTTCACCTTCGGACGGCTCAGCGATCCGCTCGTGTTCACCACGTAGTCGATGTTGCAGCCCGGCTTGCGTATGTGCTGGAAGTTGTGTATGTGTCCGCATATATACATGCTCACGTTCTTGTGCTTGGTCAGTATCGGGTTCAGGCGTGCCTGCATGTCGCCGCGCTCAGATGTGTCCTTGCCCGTGTCGGCATAAACGGGGTGGTGGCCCAGCACGATAACCCAGTCTTCCTTGGCCGAAGAGAGCACAGAGTCGAGCCATTCGAGCTGCTTGTTGTAGTCCTGTTTGCCTGCGTCGGGATATTTCTCGGTGTCGTTGCGGTATTTGTCAATCATCGGTGCAGTGTCTATGAACACCAGTCTTACGGTCACTCCGCCGTCCTCAATCACTTTTGTGTAGTATCTTGCCGGCATAGCCCAGCGTGCGCTCACGTTTGTGTAGTCGAGCACGGCCTGCGTGTTGCCGCGGTACTCGTGGTTTCCGAGCGTCGGATACCAGTCGAGCATCAGTTCGGGATGGCTGTATATAAGCTCATAGTTGGTCATCCAGAGGGGGTCCTGCGTGCTGCGCACACCCTCAAAGTGGTGCACGTCGCCCGGCGCTGCCACACATTCTATGCCCACGGTCTCGGCCATGCGTCCCATAAGTTCAGCTATAGGCTTCTGGTCGTAGTATCCGTTGCGTCCCAGGTCGTTGGCCACGTAGAAGTTGACGTCCTTCTCCAGCTTGGCCCACTGCTCGGGAGTCTGCGCCATGATGCTCATCACGGCCACTAAAAGCAAAATCAGAGTTGTTGAAAGTTTCTTCATTGTTGTGATGTTTTTGTTGTTTATATTCGTTTTGAAAGCAAAGCCGGGACAGCAGGCTGAGCACATACTGATAACTTGCTGTAAGTCATTTTGTACTCTCTCACGCCTGTTTTCCCGGTTTCATCTGTGCTAATCCGTTTCAGGAATTCATTATAAATCTATTCTTCTTAAACATTACTCTCATGACCGTTCAGTCGTTTCCGGCTTAGAAGCTGAGCTTGAATCCGGCCTGGAGTTTCACTCCGTAGTACTCCACCTGCATTGTGCGGTCCTTCTCTCCCTGGTAGTAGCGCAGCGGCTGGTTCAGCAGGTTGTTGGCAGCGGCATAGAATGTGTACTTTATGTCCTTGCCCCATGTGTAGCTTGCGTTCAGGTCGAGATAGTTAACCTTGTCGTAGTAGCGGCGCAGCTGTGCCTCTTCCTGATACTCCTCGTCGTCCTGGAAGGCTGAAGTGAAGTTGTAAGAGAGACGCACGTTCAGTCCGCCCTTGTCGAAGTAGAGCGACGCGTTGGCCATGTGCTCTGGCGAACCGGGCAGAGCCTGCTCGTCTTTGTTGCCGAATACTGACTTGACCACGTTGCTGTGAGTGTAGGTATAGTTGCCGTAGAAGCCGAAGCACTTGAGTGACGGATGTATGAATCCGAAGTCGCGCTGCAGTCCGAGCTCAACGCCCAGGAGGTCTGCGTCGAATGCGTTTACGGGGCGTGTTATCTTGCAGTCGTCGTAGTTGCCGTAGCTGCCTTTAGACACATGCTCAACCATATAGTCGTTGATGCGCTTGTAGAAGAGTGATGCAGACACCAGACCAACGCTCTTGAAGTAGTATTCTGCCGACAGGTCGTAGTTGTTAGAGATAACCGGCTTCAGGTCAGGGTTGCCCACGAACACCTCAACAGGCGATTCGGTGCGGTTGATGCTGCTGCCCGGCATCATGTGAGAGTATTTAGGACGTGCCAGCGTCTTGGTGTAAGATGCGCGCACCTTCAGGTCGTCTGTGGCGTTATATTTCAGCAATACGCTCGGCAGCCAGTTGATATAGTTGTTCTTGTAGGTGCCGGTCGGCTCGAGATATTCGTTCTCGTCCTCGTCGACAATCCAGTTGAAGCCGCTTGTCTTCAGGTTTGTGGCCTCCATTCTGAGTCCGAGCATAAGCTCAAGTTTCTTTCCGAGCTTCTGCTCAAAGCGCAGATAGCCTGCCGAAACCTGCTCTGTTGCGTCGTAGTTGCCTGCCGACTCCTCGAGCACCTGCTCGCCGCCCATGGCTGCCAGGTCAACGTGGCTGATGCCTCCGAGGTAGTTCTTGTCGATGAACATTGTCGACTTATACTGGCTTCCGGGCATGAATCCGTCGCGTATGCGGTTGATGTAGTAGTTAGAATAGTCGTCGCCGAACATTGCTTCGTAGCCGTCGGTGTAGTCGTAGCATACAACGTCCTTTGTCTTCGACTTGCGTGTGTATTTTCCTCCGAACTTAAGCTTGTTGCCGTAGAGTCCGTTTGCGAGCGGCAACTCGAAGTCGAGCTTGAACTTCCACTCGTTCTCTATGATGTTCTCGTTGGCGTTTGTAAACTCGTCGAGCTTCCATTCGCCCTCGTCGAGGTTGATGTATGTTGTAGAGTAGGGCTGGCGCAGTCCGGCGTCTGCCATGTTGATGGTTATGTCTTTCTGCTCAAGGCTCATGTAGCGCTCGTCGGGGCGTCCCTCAGAAGCTCTTGAGAACGATGCCGACCAGTCGGCAGAGAGCTTGTCCCAGAGCAGGTGCTCGCCGCCAAGGGTGTAGTCCATGGTCTGCTGGCGCTCAAGTCGTGCGCCGCGGTTGTCGGCCGATCCTCCCTTGGTTTCTATCTGTGCCTTCATCTCTCCCTCGCCGTCTGCCAGGTCTTTGTATGACACGCGGTAGCGGTTCTCCCAGTCGTTGCGGCGGTTGTAGATACCGTTGAAGAACACTTTATGGTTGGGGTTGAACACGTAGTCGAGTGAGAGCGAGTAGCTCTGGCGCTCACGTGTAACGTAGTATTGTCTTACCTCGGCGTCGGTGAGCACCACCTTGCCGTCGTCGTCGATGTCGTATTCAAACTCAGTGTTGTCCGATCCAGCCGGTGAGTTCTGGTAAGAAATGGCTGCCATGAAGCCCAGCTTGTCGTTGAAGAAGCGGTTGCCGTAGGTCAGTCCGAGGTTAAGCTGCGGCTTTTCGCTTATCCAGCTGTAGCCTGTTCCAGCCGTTATGTTGAACACTTCCTTGTAAGGAGTGTTTTTGGTTATGAGGTTTATCGATCCGCCGATGGCGTCGCCGTCCATGTCGGCCGTAACAACCTTGTTCACTTCGATGGTCTGAATCATGTCGGCCGGTATGAGGTCGAGCTGCACGTTGCGTATGTCGCCCTCGGCAGAAGGCAGACGGTTGCCGTTGACGGTTACCGATGTGAGGTCGGGCGATGTTCCGCGCACCTGTCCGAAGCGTGCCTCGCCCTGGTCATACTGCACGTTGATACCGTTGATACGCTTCAGGGCGTCGCCGATGTTGGAGTCGGGGAACTTGCCGATCTGGTCGGCAGACACGACGTTGGTTATGTTAAAGTTATTCTTCTGAGTGTTTATCGCACGGCTCTGTCCGTGGAACGCTCCTTTTACCTCAACGCCCTTAAGCTCCATTCCCTCTGACAGCACGAAGTCTTTCACTTCTGTCTTTTCGGCAGATATTGTCAGTTTAGCCGTTGTCGGCTGGTAGCCTACGTAAGAAACCTTCACCGTGTAGACTCCCGGTTTCAGGTTGGGTATTGTGTAGAATCCGTTAGCGTCGCTAACAACACCTGTGTGCAGATTCTCGATCATAACGGTTGCGCCGGGCAACACCTGATTAGAGTTGTCGACGATTCGTCCGCGCATGGTTCCTAAGTTAGCTTCGTTAGAGTCAGTAACAGCCACTGCTGCTACAGAAAGCATCGCAGATAAGCAAAATAGCGATAATTTTTTGTAATTTTTTCTCATAAAAAACTAAAATAATTTTAACGCTGCAAAGGTCTGCATTCTGTGTTACAAAGCCGTTACGCTGCGGTTATAGTGTATTTAACAACTTGTTACAAATTTATTTCAATTTATTAAAATCTGTTTAAATACCTATTTATATAGTCTCCGTGTTAACATAATATGACATTCTGACGGCTTTCGGGCAGGTTTTAGGGCGTGGCGCACGGGGTGGCGTGCGGGTGGTGGCGGGGGCGCTGTATATGGCTTGGCGGCGATGCGTCGGTATGCCCTTGCGTAACGCCCTGATGCTCAATGCGTTGCAAAAGGCCATGTTTTAGCCTGCAAAAGACGGCCTTTTGGCGTGTAAAAGGTGGCCTTTCGGAATGCAAAAGGGCACATATCGGAAAACGGCCGCTGCACGGGCACATTTCAGCACGGCACGGGTGCCGGCACGACATGCCCCGCAGGCAAGACTGAGCGGCGGCAGGGCGGCCTGCCGGAAACAGTGACGCCGCCGTCTGCCGCGGCTGAGATATTCTTATGGTTTTGCGTGATTATAACAAATAAAATGCTTAACTTTGCATTCGACTGAAAGATAAAAGAATAATGGACGATAATTTCGATATAAGAAAAGAGTCGCTGTCGTCGGCCGAGAAGGAGTTTGAGAACGCCCTGAGACCGCTGCGCTTCGGCGACTTCAGCGGACAGCAGAAGGTGGTGGAGAACCTCGAGGTGTTCGTAGAGGCCGCCAAATACCGCGGCGAGCCGCTCGACCACACCCTGCTGCACGGCCCTCCCGGACTGGGAAAGACCACGCTGAGCAACATCATTGCCAACGAACTGGGCGTGGGCTTCAAGCTGACGAGCGGTCCCGTGCTCGACAAGCCGGGCGACCTGGCAGGCATACTGACGTCGCTCGAGCCTAACGATGTGCTGTTCATCGACGAGATTCACCGCCTGTCGCCCGTCGTCGAGGAGTATCTCTACTCGGCTATGGAGGACTACCGCATCGACATCATGATAGACAAGGGACCGTCGGCACGCTCGATACAGATTGACCTCAACCCCTTCACTCTCGTGGGGGCTACAACCCGTAGCGGACTGCTCACCGCGCCGCTGCGCGCCCGATTCGGCATCAACCTGCATCTGGAATACTACGAGCCCGAGACGCTCACCAAGATTCTGAAGCGCTCGGCATCGATACTCAAGGTGCCCATCGACGACGACGCTGCCGTAGAGATAGCCCGCCGCAGCCGCGGAACGCCACGTATAGCCAACGCCCTGCTGCGCAGGGTGAGAGACTTTGCGCAGGTGAAGGGCACGGGACGCATAGACACAGCCATATCGAAGGTGGCGCTGACGGCGCTGAACATCGACCAGTATGGTCTCGACGAGATTGACAACAAGATTCTGCTGACAATCATCGACAAGTTCAAGGGCGGCCCCGTGGGCATAACCACCATAGCCACGGCGATAGGCGAGGACACCGGAACCGTTGAGGAGGTGTATGAGCCTTACCTCATCATGGAGGGATTCATCAAGCGCACGCCGCGCGGACGCATGGTCACGGAGCTTGCCTACAATCACTTCGGCCGCAATCCGTATGCCGGCAACGTGATGGAGCCCGACCTCTTCGGCATGGGATAGGCCATGGATGCCGTTAGAAAGGAATGACGTTAAACAGAGAAAATAACACTACAACAGATAGAAATCAATGCAGAGAACAGGCATTTTCGTAGGAAGCTTCGACCCCTTCACCACCGGTCATCATGCCATCGTCAGACGCGCGCTGCCGCTGTTCGACCGGATTGTCATCGGCGTGGGCTTCAACGAGCGCAAGAAATACATGTACAGCGCGCAGACAAGGGTGAAGGCCATTGCGCGCCTGTATGCCGACGAGCCTAAGGTGGAGGTAAAGGAATACAGCGACCTCACCGTCGACTTTGCCCGCCGCGAGGGCGCCGGCTTCATCATCAAGGGCGTGCGCAGCATCAAGGACTTTGAGTATGAGCGCGAGCAGGCCGACATCAACCGCAAGATAGGCGGCATAGAGACCATCCTGCTGTATGCCGAGCCTGAATATGAGAGCGTGTCGTCGAGCATGGTGCGCGAGCTTATCCACTTCGGCAAGGACGCCGCCGAGTTTCTGCCCGCGCCTGAGCAGGGACGCAAGACAGAGATTAAGGAGCCTTAAGACGTGCCCGCAGAGGGCAATATAACGCCTTCTGACGCACTTAAACGCATCTTGGCTATAACTTACCGCACGCCGTGCGGCAAGCCTTCAGAACGAAAATAAACAGCAAAATATGATAACATACAACACCGACGGCGTAAAAATGCCGGCAATAAGAAAGCGCGACACATCGGCATGGATAAAGGCCGTGGCCGCCGAATATGGCCGCAAGGTTGGCGAAATAGGATATATGTTTGTCAACGACGACAAGATTCTTGAGGTTAACAACGAGTATCTGGGCCACAACTACTACACTGACATCATCACGTTCGACTATGACGAGGACGACACAATCAGCGGCGACATAGTCATCTCGCTCGACACCGTGCGCTCAAACGCCGAGCAGCTGGGCAAGGACTACAACGAGGAGCTTCACCGTGTGATTATCCACGGCATACTGCATCTCTGCGGCATCAACGACAAAGGCCCCGGAGAGCGCGAGATTATGGAGGCTGCCGAGAACAAGGCGCTTGCCATGATTAAGCTCTGAGAAGCCCCGAGAGGATAAAAGTAATGGGACCAATAAGACCGATGGCCGTGCAGCAATATCAGCACAGGCGCCATATCAGTCTTATTGGTCCCATTTCTCTTATTCCGTCAGCCCTTTATTTGCCTGCCGAGAGCTCCACTCCCTTCTTCACGATGTCGCTTGTCTCGTTGATAATCTGGAAGTATTCGCTCATGTCGAAGAGGTCGCGCGCCACGAGAGCCTTCAGCTGCGATTTCAGATAAGGCAGCGTGCGCTGCAGCTCTTCGTCGTCTTTCGGCTTTATCTTCTGCTTCTCCGCCTCCTTCATTATCTCGTCGATAAGTTCCTGCGGCACCTCAAAACGGCTTCTGAACGCCTCGAACGTCGGGTAGTCGCCTACGAGTTGCTTGCGGTTCTTGTCGATATATCTCAGGTCGGTGTTTATCACTATGCCCTTCAGCACGAGCTGGCGGTGGAACTTGGTGTACTGAAGTGTGTCCAGAGGAACAAACGTGTCGGGCATTATTCCGCCTCCGCCGTACACCGTGCGGTGCTCTTTCAGCGTGTAGAACTTCAGCGAATCGGCGAAGTGAATGCTGTCGCGGTTGGTCAGTTCGCCGTGTTTCAGGCGCTTCTCAAAGTCCATCGCATAGTCCTCTATGTCGCCTTTGGTGTATGGCTTCTGTATGCATCGTCCCGAAGGAGTGTAGTAGTGGGCAATGGTTAGTCGTATCATGGAGCCGTCGGGCAGGTCGATCGGGCGCTGAACGAGGCCCTTTCCGAACGTGCGGCGGCCGATTACTATGCCGCGGTCGTGGTCTTGTATCGCTCCGGTGACAATCTCTGCGGCCGACGCCGTGAACTCGTTGACGAGCACATACACGCGTCCTGTCAGGAAAGAGCCGTTGCCGCGCGCCTTATAGTCCATGCGTCTGATGCGGCGTCCGTCGGTATATACAATCAGATCGTCCTTCGGCAGGAACTCGTTGGCTATCTCCACGGCAGCCTGCAGATATCCTCCGCCGTTGTCCTGAAGGTCGAGTATCAGGTCTTTCATGCCCTCGGCTTTCAGCTTCTCCATACCTTCCATAAACTCCTTGTATGTCGTCGCGCCGAAGTTTCCTATCCTTATGTAGCCTATCTGCGGGCGAATCATGTAGACGGCGTCCACGCTCTTCACCGGAATCTTGTCTCTCTTCACCGTGAAATACATCACGTCGGGCACGCCGCGGCGCACAATTCCCAGCTTCACCGTTGTGCCTCGGGGTCCGCGCAGACGCTTCATTATCTCCTCTTTCTTCATCTTCACGCCCGCAATGGCAGTGTCGTTCACGTTCACTATGCGGTCGCCAGCCATGATGCCCACCTTCTCCGACGGGCCTTTTGACACGGGCTGAATGACGAGCAGCGTGTCGTCAACCATGTTGAACTGCACGCCTATGCCGTCGAAGTTGCCCTGCAGCGGTTCGTTCATGGCCTTCACTTCCTCCGGGTCGGAGTAAGATGAGTGGGGGTCGAGCTTCTCCAGCATGCCCCTTATAGCGTCCTCAACGAGCTTCTTCTCGTCAACCGAGTCGACGTAGAGGTTGTTTATTGCCATTTCGGCTATCTGCAGCTTGCGCAGCGGACTGTCGTAAGAGAAGTCGATGTTCATCTGCGCGCCGGCAGGAAGGCACGACATAATGGCCGGTACCATGGCAACGAGGGCCTTTGCGGCAGTCTTTGCCAGTGCGGCTTTTATCTTTCTGATGGTTGTGTTTATCATTGTTGTGATGTTTCTTTTATGGGATGATTGTGGGGGATGGGACTTATGGGAGGAACGGATGTCGTGGGAGAGAAGGGAGGAATGGGACTGATGATGCGCGGATGAATGACTCTTGCATTGTTTTCATGCTTACTCTGCATCGTTTTCATGCTTATTCTGCATGGCTTTTGTGCTTATTTTGCATGGTTTTCATTCTTCTACTGCATATCATTAATGCCCTTTCCGCATGCTCATTATGTTTCATCAGCATTGCCGTTGGGCTTATTCTGCGTCTCCTTTACGTTCCTTTTGCCCCTTGTCAGAACTTTTCTTCCTCTTCGGGACGGTCTTCCTCTATCACCAGGTTGTCTATGATGAAGTTCTGTCGCTCGGGCGTATTCTTGCCCATGTAATACTCCAGAAGCTTCTGCACCTGGTCGGTCTTGTGCAGAGTTACCTGCTCGAGGCGCATGTCGGGGCCGATGAAGTTGACAAACTCGTCGGGACTTATCTCTCCAAGACCTTTGAATCGGGTTATCTCAGGGTCGGGACCAAGCTCCTCTATTGCCTTTACGCGCTCCTCGTCGCTGTAGCAATAGCGGGTGATGAAGTCGCCCTTCTTGCCTTTTACGTCCTCGAGCGCCTTCTTGTTGCGCACCTTCGTGCGGCGGTTTCTGACGCGGAAGAGC
>ULTA01041689.1_pt1 | contig 45603 bp, 41 predicted proteins | sample 1957181 | NCBI WGS metagenome assembly ULTA01 (sample SAMEA4835722, study PRJEB28245) | human gut metagenome | biome: gut microbiome; material: fecal sample | place: Denmark | collected 2008
ACCCTGCGACGGGTCAAACGCATTCAGCCCCCAAATGCGTAAGTCGGCGTGTTCCGGGTGCTGGCGAAGAAAACGTTGTGCCTGGTCCAACGACGTAAAACGGGTAATCGCGCCCAGGACGGCAGCTTCTTCATCACCATTACGTTGTTGCCAGTAGAATTGCGGGTACGTTTGCTGACTAGCCAGCCAGCTCAAGGCATCAAAAGCGTCTTTGAGAGGGAAAGGAATATCGATAACCCGAATGCCGGGTGTCGCCGGAATCTCTTGCGACAAATGGCGCAGTAGATTTTCCAGCGCCGTAGTAAGTGATTGCACGCGGACCTCTCCCTGTTAAAAGCCTCACATTATACGGGGTACTACAAAAAAAATGCAGTACCCCGGTGTAGGGAGGTTTTAACGGCGTGCCAGCAACAGTCCTAGTACCAGCCCAACGGCCGCGCCCACACCAATTCCTTGCCAGGGTTTTTCGTGGACGTAGTCATCAGCACGATAAACAGCCTGCTTCGCCCGATAGTAATAACTGTCTGAAGCCTGGCTAACCCGTTTTTTCACATCATCCAGCGCTTTTTCTGCACGCGCTTTCAGCTCAACATATTTCTGATCGGCGGGATCGCCAGAGGAGCGGAGCACCTCTTCCAGTGTTTCACTAAGCAGCGTCAGGTCATCATCGATACGTGTATCACCAAACTGATTAGACATTCTCGTTCTCCATTTGCGTAAAACCTGTCACTAACTATAGACAAGGGTTATTGATTACGCCTGAATTACCTCGCGTGCCATCCCGATGTGTGGGATACCATCTTCTTCATAGACCTCCGTCACAGGGATAAAGCCAAAACTCTGGTAGAAGTTTTGCAGATGCGCCTGCGCCCCGAGGTAAACAGGTTTATCAGGCCAGTGACGCGTACATGTTTCGAGTGTTTTACTCATCAGCTGCTGCCCCACTTTTTCGCCACGCAACGCTTCACTAACAATCACCCGACCAATAACGACCGGATCAAGATCATCATCACTTTTCAGAATCCTCGCATACGCCACCAGTTCATCATTTTTCCAACCGAGAATATGGCGATTATCCCTCGTCAAATCATCACCATCGATATCCTGATAAGGGCAATTCTGCTCAACAACAAACACCGCGCAACGCAGTTGTAATAAGGCATAAAGCTGGGAAACCGATAATTCAGAGTGATGCAGATCTTGCCATTCAATCATAATGCTCTCCTTTTAGATGTATGACTTATACTAGCCGGAATATTTTTTGAAACGTGATGAACTCATGGAATTAATTTTTTTAGGTACTTCAGCCGGTGTGCCAACCCGTACGCGCAATGTCACGGCAATATTGCTTAACCTGCAACATCCGACCCAGAGCGGACTTTGGTTATTTGACTGCGGTGAAGGCACCCAGCATCAGCTACTGCATACCCCCTTTAACCCTGGAAAACTGGACAAGATTTTTATCAGTCACCTTCATGGCGATCATCTCTTTGGATTACCCGGCTTACTGTGCAGTCGTTCTATGTCAGGCATTATCCAACCCTTAACGATTTATGGTCCGCAAGGTATCCGTGAATTTGTGGAGACCGCGCTGCGGATTAGCGGCTCATGGACCGATTATCCGCTGGAAATTGTCGAAATCGGCGCTGGCGAAATTTTCGATGATGGCCTGCGCAAAGTGACCGCTTATCCGCTGGAACACCCACTGGAATGCTATGGCTATCGTATTGAAGAACATGATAAACCGGGTGCATTAAATGCCCAGGCATTAAAAGCTGCTGGCGTGCCGCCTGGCCCACTGTTTCAGGCATTAAAAGCGGGCAAAACAATCATACTGGAAGATGGAAGGCAGATTAACGGCGCAGATTACTTAGCCGCTCCAGTGCCAGGTAAAGCGCTCGCTATTTTCGGCGATACCGGCCCCTGCGATGCCGCACTTGACCTGGCTAAAGGCGTCGATGTCATGGTGCACGAAGCGACGTTGGATATAACCATGGAAGCCAAAGCCAATAGTCGCGGCCACAGCTCTACACGCCAGGCTGCGACACTGGCCCGTGAGGCTGGAGTCGGTAAGCTAATCATTACCCACGTCAGCTCGCGCTATGATGACAAAGGTTGTCAGCACCTGTTACGTGAATGTCGGTCAATTTTCCCGGCGACTGAACTGGCGAATGATTTCACCGTGTTTAACGTTTAACTCTGCTTATTATTAAAAACAGGGCGAAACTTGCCCTGTTATCGCAACCCGCGCTACATATATCCACCCACACGGGCATATTGAGCGATTTTTGATATTTATTCATCTCCTCACGCACTATATTCAGAGCAATAAGTTGCCTCTTTTTATCTTCATTCAGCACAACCTTTGCAACTAAAAGGAGCCTATGATGGTTACAGTTGTCAGCAATTATTGTCAATTATCTCAAACCCAACTCTGTCAGACATTTGCAGAAAAATTTACTGTGACCGAGGAATTACTGCAGTCTTTAAAAAAAACAGCGTTATCCGGAGATGAAGAAAGTATTGAGTTACTGCATAACATTGCGTTAGGTTATGATGAATTTGGGAAAAAAGCTGAAGATATTCTTTACCATATTGTTAGAAACCCAACAAATGAGACCCTATCGATTATCCGACTTATTAAAAATGCCTGTTTAAAATTATATAATTTGGCGCATGCCGCAACCAACTCCCCCCTTAAACCAGCTGGTCCGGACAATTCAGATGATCTCCTGTTCAAAAAGCTATTCTCCCCGTCAAAATTAATGACAATTATCGGTGATGATATTCCTCTTATATCTGAAAAACAGTCGCTTTCAAAGGTACTTTTAAATGATAAGAATAATGAACTGAGCGATGGTACAAACTTCTGGGATAAAAATCGTCAATTAACCACGGATGAAATAGATTGCTATCTTCAGAAGATCGCCGCTAATGCAAATAATACTCAAGTCAATTATCCTACTGGTCTCTATCTCCCCGATTCCAACAGCACTTACCTGGAAATCGCGCTCAATGAAAATATTAAGAGCGATCCATCATGGCCGAATGAAGTCCAGTTATTCCCCATAAATACTGGCGGACACTGGATATTAGTTTCGCTACAGAAAATAGTAAATGAAAAAAATAACACACAACAAATAAAATGCGTCATATTCAACTCATTACGTGCACTAGGCCATGATAAAGAAAATTCACTTAAGCGTGTCATTAATAGTTTCAATTCTAAATTCATGGGGGAAATGCCGAATAATGATAATATAACAGATCATTTAACTGAACCCGAGATAATATTTTTACATGCCGATCTTCAGCAATATTTAAGCCAAAGTTGCGGTGCATTTGTGTGCATGGCAGCCAAAGAAGTAATTGAACAAAGGGAAAGCAATTCTGACAGCGCTCCCTATACGTTATTAAAAAACTATGCTGACAGATTTAAAAAATATTCAGCAGAAGAGCAGTACGAAATTGATTTTCAACATCGACTGATAAACAGAAATTGTTATTTAGATAAATATGGCGATGCAAATATCAATCATTATTATAGAAACTTAGAAATAAAATATTCACAACCCAAAAAATAGAGCATCAGGAAAAAGAGTAAGTTAACATCATTGTCAATTAATTCGACCAGTCAGTAAATATGCTGACTGGTCGAACATAGTTTGCTAAAAAGTCATCACTGACTGATGCCAGTCACACCACCCGCCAGTTCAATCTGCGGGTATTTCCAGCGTATCGCGGCACTCGATTGCTGGTCTGTTGATGTAGTGAATTGTTGTTGCTGATTTTTCTTACCCTCAGATTTCTGCACCCTGTCAATTCAATCTACCAATAAATAACATACTTATTTTTTATTTCTTATATGAATTCCTTTTTAAAATAGCGAACCAACTGAAAAAATACTTTTTGTATATTCCTACCAACCGTAATAAAATAAATACTCATAACTCATTATAAATAATAATGAAATAACGCCTTTTATTGATAATTTACATATGAAAAAAAATAACACCTCTTTGTTTTATATCATTACTACTATCACTCCCTCTGATTATTTTTTGCCAACCTTGGGTCAATGCATTACCGTCAACGCCCCGACACGCAAGTCCTGAGCAATTAGAAAAAACAGTTCGTTATCTTACACAAACTGTGCATCCACGTAGTGCCGACAATATTGATAATCTGAATAGGTCCGCAGAGTATATAAAAGAGGTCTTTGTCAGTAGCGGTGCCAGAGTTACCTCGCAGGACGTCCCCATTGCGGGTGGCCCCTACAAAAACATTGTTGCTGATTATGGTCCTGCCGATGGACCGCTGATTATTATTGGTGCGCACTATGACTCTGCCAGCAGTTATGAAAACGATCAATTGACCTATACGCCGGGCGCGGATGATAACGCCAGTGGCGTGGCAGGATTACTCGAACTGGCACGTTTGTTACAGCAGCAAGCACCGAAAACTGGCGTGCAGCTGGTCGCCTATGCGTCGGAAGAACCGCCCTTCTTTCGTAGCGATGAAATGGGGAGCGCGGTACATGCAGCTTCGCTTGAGCGTCCAGTGAGATTAATGATAGCGCTGGAGATGATTGGCTATTACGACTCTGCGCCTGGTAGTCAGGATTACCCTTACCCGGCAATGTCCTGGCTTTATCCCGATCGGGGAGACTTTATTGCCGTGGTCGGCAGAATGCAGGATATCAACGCCGTTCGTCAGGTAAAAGCGGCATTGTTGTCATCCCGGGATTTATCTGTTTATTCTATGAATGCCCCAGGGTTTATTCCCGGTATTGATTTCTCTGATCACCTTAATTATTGGCAACACGATATTCCCGCCGTAATGATTACCGACACCGCTTTTTATCGTAATAAACAATACCACTTGCCCGGTGATACCGCAGACAGATTAAATTATCAGAAAATGGCTCAGGTAGTGGATGGGGTTATAACTTTGTTATACAACAGTAAATAATAAAAATTTCTCGAGGCGAGTCCAGAAAAAGCGACATGTACATTTTATTTTCCCTCGTCTGTTTTAAGATGCGAAACATGAAATTCAACGGAGGAAAATAAAATGGGAATGATTGGCTATTTTGCAGAAATTGACTCAGAAAAGATTAACCAACTGCTTGAGTCTACTGAAAAACCCTTAATGGACAATATTCATGACACGCTTTCAGGATTACACCGACTGGATATTGATAAACGCTGGGATTTTTTACATTTTGGCCTGACAGGCACCTCTGCTTTTGATCCCGCGAAGAATGATCCGCTGAGTCGTGCCGTGCTTGGTGAACACAACCTCGAAGATGGCATAGATGGCTTCCTGGGATTGACCTGGAATCAGGAGTTAGCCGCGACAATCGACCGACTGGAAGCTCTGGATCGAAGTGAGCTGCGTAAACAGTTTTCCATTAAACGACTCAATGAAATAGAGATTTACCCTGGTGTGACTTTTTCAGAAGAGTTAGAGGGGCAACTCTTTGCTTCGATCATGCTTGATATGGAAAAGCTGATTAGTGCGTATCGACGTATGCTGCGACAAGGGAATCATGCGCTGACGGTTATTGTTGGGTGATGGGGTCAGGGCACCAAAAAAAACCGCCGAACATGTCGGCGGCTTTCTGACTTACGAACTGACAGCTTACATCAGCGGCATGGCTAACCGCACAATGCTAATCAGCGGTTGTGGCCATACACCCAGCACCAGTACCAACAGTGCAGAGATCAGCACCACGATACCGCCCGCGCTGTACTGCCAGTTTGATGGTGCATCGCGACCCGGTTGTTCCGGGGCGTGAAGATACAGGCTCACCGCCACGCGCAGGTAGTAGTAGAGGCCGATTGCCGAACCGACAACCACGGCACCCACCAGCCACCACAGGTGTGCCTGGACACCGACCGCCAGCACGTAGAACTTACCGATAAAGCCCAGCGTCATCGGGATACCGGCCAGAGACAGCATCATCACCGTCATCACCGCCGCGAGGATCGGACGATGCCAGAACAGACCGCGGTAAGAGAACAGGGAATCAGCATCCGGGCCACGATACGGGCTGGACATCAGGCTGACCACGCCGAACGCGCCTAGGCTGCTGAACAGATAACCGGCCAGGTAAACCCCTACCGCTTCCATCGACATCTCGCCAGTTTGCAGCGCAATCAGCGCCACCAGCAGATAGCCGAGGTGAGAGATAGATGAGTAACCGAGCAGACGTTTGATATTGGTCTGGCTCAGCGCCATCAGGTTACCGAAGATGATGGAGGCAAAGGCGATAATCGCCAGCACCACGCGAATCGCTTCGCTGTCACCCACCGGTGCGTAGAGGAACAGACGCATCACCACACCGAAGATAGCGATTTTGCTCGCCGTCGCCAGGAAAGTGGAAACCGGCGCAGGCGCGCCCTGGTATACGTCTGGCGTCCAGAGGTGGAACGGCACCAGAGAGAGTTTGAAGCCGAGGCCAACAATCATCAGTCCGAAACCTGCCAGCAACAGCGGCTCGTTGAGCATACCGTCGCCGAGTTTTTTACCCAGCGCGACAAACGACAGGTCGCCAGACTGCGCATACACCAGCGCCATACCAAACAGCAGGAAAGAAGACGCTGCGGCAGAGAGAATGGTGTATTTGATACTGGCTTCCAGCGAACGTTTCTGGCGGAAAGCGTAACCGACCAGGCCAAACAGCGGCAAAGAGATCAGTTCGATACCGAGGAACAGAGACGCCAGATGGTTGGCATTCGCCAGCAGGATCCCGCCCAGCGCGGCAATTAACACCAACAGGTAGAACTCGTCCTTGTTGTCGTTATAGCCTTCAAGCCACGGGTAGGCGAAAGTACAGGTGGCGAGGCTCGCCAACAATACCAGCCCGGTGTAAAGCATGGCGAAACCATCAACGCGCATCAGTGGCGTAACGTCCATAGCGCCCGCCTGGCCGACAAACCAGAGCGAAACCAGCGCCGCGTTAAGCCCAATAACCGAGAGCGTAGCGTTGAGGAAATGATTGCGTCGCCACGCAATGGAGAGCATCACAACCACCACCGTCAAGCCGACGATCAGCAACGGTAGCAGTGCGATCAGGTTTTGTGGAGTTATTGTCATGGCGATTTACGGCCTTGTAGTAGTAACGGAATTAACAAACCACTGCTGGATATTGCCAATCGCGGAGTGCGAGGTATCCAGAATCGGCTGCGGATAGAAGCCCAGCAGTACCAGCAGCACCACCAGCAACAGGATCATAAACAGCTCACGCAGCGACATCCCTGGCAGTTCCTGGCTGGCAATCTGGCTTTTCGCTTTACCGAAGTAAGCGCGATGTAACATCGCCAGCGAATAAACAGAGGCAAAGACCAGCCCAAAGGTAGAGATAACGGTAATCACCGGGACAACCTGGAAGCTGCCGAACAGAATCATAAATTCGCCGACGAAGTTACCGGTGCCAGGCATCCCAAGCGTTGCCACCGCAAAGAACAGCGACAGTGCTGGCAGCCATTTCATCTTGCTCCACAGACCGCCCATCATGCGCATGTCGCGGGTATGGATACGTTCATAAAGCTGACCGCAGAGAATAAACAGACCCGCCGCTGACAAGCCGTGCGCAATCATCTGGATTACCGCGCCCTGGTAGGCCAACTGGCTACCAGTGTAGATAGCAATCAGCACGAAGCCCATGTGGGAAACCGAGGTGTAGGCGATCAGACGTTTGATATCGGTCTGGGCGAAGGCCATCCACGCACCGTAGAAGATGCCGATAACACCCAGCCACATAGCGATTGGCGCGAACTCTGCCGACGCGTTCGGGAACAGCGGTAGGGAGAAACGCAGCAGACCGTAAGCGGCGGTTTTCAGCAAGATCCCCGCGAGGTCAACGGAACCTGCGGTTGGAGCCTGTGAGTGCGCATCCGGCAGCCAGCCATGCAGCGGAACCACCGGCATTTTCACCGCAAACGCGATGAAGAAGCCCAGCATCAACAGATATTCCACACCACTGGACATTGGCGTATTCAGCAGCTCTTCATAGTTGAAGGTCCAGACGCCGGTCGCATTATAGTGAACAAAAACCAGCGCCAGGATGGCGATCAACATCACCAGACCACTCGCCTGGGTGTAAATGAAGAACTTGGTTGCCGCCGTGATACGCGTTTTACCGTCAGAGGCTTTATGCCCCCACAGTGCGATCAGGAAGTACATCGGCACCAGCATCATTTCCCAGAAGAAGAAGAACAGGAACATGTCGATGGCAAGGAACACGCCGATAACGCCGCCCAGGATCCACATCAGGTTGAGGTGGAAGAAGCCCTGGTATTTTTCGATCTCTTTCCACGAACAGAGTACCGCCAGCACACCGAGCAGACCGGTCAGCACGACCATCAGCAGCGATAGCCCGTCAATGGCGAGATGGATAGAGATACCAAAACGCGGGATCCACGGCATGTCGAATTCAGACTGCCACTGCGGAATTCCGGCGGATTGCGTCAGTGAATAACCGCCCTGCAACCACAGTTGCAGCGACAGCGCCAGCGTCAATCCCATGGTGATCAGCGCGATCCAGCGCGGCACCTTGACGCCAAAGCGTTCGGTCTGCCAGCACAGGAAGCCGCCGATAAAGGGAATTAATATTAGCCAGGGTAGTAACATGGCGATCTTTATTCCTTGTAAAAGTCCCGTCAGGACCGGATTTTCAACGAATTCTCACGACAGAAAATTCTCTTCGGACTGGGGGTAGTGTCGGATGCAACGCGAATGAGGCTTATCCGACCTACGTTCTTATATGCCCAGGGGCAATCCCACAATCCTTAACTCAACGCAGTACCATCAACAGTGCCAGCACCACGACCGCACCGATGCTCATGGATGCCACATACCAGCGCAGATAACCGTTCTCGCTTAACAGCAGACCTTTACCTGCAAAGCGGGAAAGGACAGCCGGGATGTTCATCATTGAGTTCAGCGGATCGCGTTTCAGCAACCAGGCAATACCCAGGAACGGCTTGACGAACACTTTGTCGTACAGCCAGTCAAAGCCCCAGGCGTTGTACCACCAGGTGCCCAGCAGACGGCCCGGCGCACTGTTGGCGATGGAGGTCACCAGAGTACGTTTACCCAGCCACAGCCAGGCTGCCAGCAGAATGCCGACCACCGCGACCACGCCAGAGGTAATTTCCAGGGTCAACATGCTGCCGTGCGCCAGCTCCGTCGTTTGCGGGAGCACGCCCTGCAGCGGCGGTACAATCAGTGCGCCAACGAAGGTGGAAAGGATCAGCAGCACAATCAGCGGCAGGCTGTGAGTTACCCCTTTCACGGCGTGAGCGTGAATTTGTTCTTTTCCGTGGAAGACGATGAAAATCATACGGAAGGTGTAGAGCGAGGTCATAAACGCACCGACCAGACCAGCCACCATCAGATTGATATGACCATTCGCCATCGCACCCGCGAGGATCTCATCCTTACTGAAGAAGCCCGCAGTGACCAGCGGCAGTGCCGACAGGGCTGCGCCGCCCACCAGGAAGCAGAGATAAACCAGCGGAATAGATTTACGCAGACCGCCCATCTTGAAGATGTTCTGTTCGTGATGGCAGGCCAGAATGACGGAACCGGATGCCAGGAACAGCAGCGCTTTAAAGAACGCGTGAGTCATCAAGTGGAAAATCGCCGCATCCCATGCCTGTACGCCAAGCGCGAGGAACATGTAGCCAATCTGGCTCATGGTAGAGTAAGCGAGAACACGTTTGATATCGGTCTGTACCAGCGCGGCAAAACCGGCCAGCAGCAGCGTAACCGCCCCAACAATGCCCACCAGATGCAGAACTTCCGGCGTCATCAGGAACAGGCCGTGGGTACGGGCGATCAGGTAGACACCCGCGGTTACCATGGTTGCGGCGTGGATCAGCGCGGAGACAGGCGTCGGGCCCGCCATCGCGTCGGCAAGCCATGTCTGCAACGGCAACTGCGCAGATTTACCGACCGCACCGCCCAGCAGCATCAGCGTCGCCCACATCAGCATGTTATTGCCGTCAGCAAAGTGCGCTGGTGCCAGTTCCACCATTTCGCGGAAGTTCAGGGTGCCCAGTTCGTTGTAAAGAATGAACAGCGCGAAAGCGAGGAACACGTCACCCACACGGGTCACGACGAACGCTTTCATTGCCGCTGCGCCATTCTTCGGATCGGTGTAATAGAAACCGATCAGCAGATAGGAGCACAGGCCCACGCCTTCCCAGCCGAGGTACATCAGCAGCAGGTTGTCGGCAAGCACCAGAACTACCATGCTGGCGATGAACAGGTTGGTGTAAGCGAAGAAGCGAGAGTAGCCCTCTTCACCGCGCATATACCAGGAGGCGTACATGTGAATAAGGAAACCCACACCAGTAACCACCGAAAGCATGGTCAGCGACAGGCCGTCCAGCACCAGGTTAAAACCGATGTTAAAGTCGCCTACCGACATCCATGTCCACAGCGGCTGGCTGTATGCCTGCTCGCCGTTAGCGAAGAAGTCGACGCCAATAAAGGCAGTTACCAGCGCCGCCAGGCCTACAGAGCCAACGCCAACGATCGCCGAGACGTTTTCAGACCAGCGCCCACGGGAGAACGCCAGCAGGACGAAGCCAATCAATGGCAAAATAATGGTTAAGGCAAGCATGTTCATCCGCGCATCTCACTTACTGAATCGATGTTCAGGTTCTGGCGACGACGGTGAAGTTGCAGCAGCAGCGCAAGGCCGATACTCGCTTCTGCCGCCGCGAGGCTGATGGCGAGAATGTACATCACCTGACCGTCGGTCTGACCCCAGTAGCTTCCGGCGACCACAAAGGCCAGCGCGGAGGCGTTAATCATGATTTCCAGACCAATCAGCATAAACAGCAGATTGCGACGGATAACCAGACCGGTTAAGCCAAGAACGAATAAGATTGCCGCGAGGATCAGTCCATGTTGTAAGGGGATCATGCGTGCTCCTCCGTTTTTCTTTTCGCGCTGTCGTCTTTACGATTGCTCAGCACTTCACCCGCACGCTCTTCACGACCGACGTGGAAGGCCACAACCAGACCCGCGAGCAGCAGCATAGAAGCCAGTTCCACCGCCAGTACGTAAGGTCCGAACAGCGTAATACCCACTGCTTTAGCACTGATTGGCGTACCGTCGATACCTTGATCGTTAACACCGAGAATGGCGTAAACAATCACCACCAGCATGATGGCTGACAAAATTGCCGGACCAATCCACACCTGCGGTTTCAGCCACTGGCGTTCCTGTTCGATTTCTGAACCGCCCAGGTTGAGCATCATCACCACGAACACGAACAGCACCATAATGGCACCCGCGTAGACGATAATTTCCAGCGCACCGGCAAAGTAAGCGCCTAGCGAGAAGAACACCCCAGAAATCGCCAGCAGCGAAATAATCAGGTACAGCAGTGCGTGTACCGGATTGGTATGAGTGATCACTCGCAAGGTCGCAAGTATGGCTATCAGGCCACAGATATAAAAAGCGAACTCCATTGCCCCTCTCCTTACGGTAACAGGCTCTTGACGTCGATAGGCTTGGCTTCGTTCTCTGCTTCGCCCTTATCTTTGCCGTCGATTGCCATACCTGCCATCCGGTAGAAGTTATATTCCGGGTATTTGCCCGGACCGGAGATTAGCAGATCCTCTTTCTCGTAAACCAGATCCTGGCGCTTGTATTCCCCCATTTCGAAATCCGGGGTTAACTGAATCGCAGTGGTCGGACAGGCTTCTTCGCACAGACCACAGAAAATGCAGCGTGAGAAGTTGATGCGGAAAAATTCCGGATACCAGCGACCGTCTTTGGTTTCTGCTTTTTGCAGCGAGATACAGCCGACCGGGCAGGCTACCGCGCAGAGGTTACAGGCTACGCAACGCTCTTCGCCGTCCGGATCGCGGGTCAGAACGATACGACCACGATAACGGGGCGGCAGATAGACCGGCTCTTCCGGGTACATTCGCGTTTCGCGTTTGGCGAACGCGTGCAGGCCGATCATCCAGATACTACGAACCTGGGTGCCGAAACCTACTAACAATTCTTTTAAGGTCATGGTCTTATTGCCCCTTATTGCGCCTGCCAGAGAATGACAGCCGCCGTTACCAGCAAGTTGATCAGCGTCAGCGGCAGGCAGATTTTCCAGCCGAAGGACATTACCTGGTCATAACGCGGACGCGGTAACGACGCACGAATCAAAATGAACATCATCATAAAGAACGCGGTTTTCAGCGCGAACCAGATGAATGGCGGTAACAACGGGCCTTGCCAGCCACCGAAGAACAGCGTCACCATCAGTGCAGAGATGGTCACAATCCCGATGTATTCGCCCACGAAGAACAGACCGAACTTCATGCCGGAATATTCAATGTGGTAACCATCCGCCAGTTCCTGCTCGGCTTCCGGCTGGTCAAATGGGTGACGGTGACACACCGCCACGCCCGCGATGGCAAAGGTAATAAAACCAAAGAATTGCGGGATGACGTTCCACACATGCGCCTGGCTGTTAACGATGTCGGTCATGTTGAATGAACCGGCCTGCGCCACCACGCCCATCAGGGAAAGCCCGAGGAACACTTCGTAGCTCAGAGTCTGCGCAGAAGCACGCATCGCCCCCAGCAGCGAGTATTTGTTGTTACTTGACCAGCCCGCAAACAGCACCGCGTAGACCGCCAGACCGGCCATCATCAGGAAGAACAAAATCCCGATGTTCAGGTCGGCAACCACCCAACCTGGGCTGACTGGCACAATCGCAAAGGCCAGCAGCAGCGAGGTAAAGGCAATCATCGGTGCCAGGGTAAAGATGACGCGATCCGAGAATTTCGGGATCCAGTCTTCTTTGAAGAACATCTTGATCATGTCCGCGACCAGCTGGAGCGAACCGCCCCAGCCAACACGGTTAGGTCCGTAACGGTTCTGGAACAGACCCAGCAGGCGACGTTCGCCAAAGCTCATGAATGCCCCACAGGTGACAACCACCAGCAGGATCACCACCGCTTTGAGGATGGTCAGCAGGATCTCAATCAGTTCCGGTGATATCCAACTCATTGTTGTGCCTCCTTGAGATCCTCAAGATGCGCGCCAGCCAGCACCGGAGCAATGCCGGACATACCCATCGGCAAGCCCACCTGCCCTGCCGTCAGCCCTTCGGCGATTTCAACCGGCAGCGTGACCGTGTTGCCATCGTAACTAAAGGAGACGCGAGTGCCCGCGTTCACACCCAACTTCGCGGCATCCGCCGGGTTAAGTTTGATGTATGGCTGTGGCATACGGCTCTGGAAGACCGGAGCTCGCTGTGACAATTCATCGCTGCCAAACAGGTGGTAGTACGGCGCGATACGCCATTTCCCGTCCTGTGGCTGGAAGCGTGCCGGTACGCTGGTGAAGTAATCCAGACCGTTTTCGCTGGTTTCAAACAGACGCACGCCCGGATCGCCAAAGCGCAGTTTGCCGCCAACTTCGTCCTGGAATTTGTTCCACGCCTGCGGGGAGTTCCAGCCTGGCGCCCAGGCAAACGGCACTTGCGAACGGTGCGCGGTCGGCTGGTTGTTACCTTCCATCGAGAAGGTGAACATGGTGTCAATATCCTGCGGCTGACGCGGCTCATGAACGCTGATATTGGCGCGCATGGCGGTACGACCGCTGTAACGGTGCGGTTCACGGGCCAGTTTCTGCCCACGAATACGGAATGTCGCATCCGGCGCAGCATCTTTGATACCCGCCAGTTCCGGGATTTTCGCCACAACAGCGTCAATCACATGGTCGAGCTGTGTCCAGTCCACTTCACGGCTCAGCAGGGTGCTGTGCAGCGAGTGTAACCAACGCCAGCTTTCCAGCATGACAGTTTTGCTGTCGTAATAAGCCGGATCGTAAACCTGGAAGAAACGTTGGGCACGGCCTTCGTTGTTAATCACCGTACCGTCGCTTTCAGCAAAGCTGGCAGCAGAAAGTACCAGATGGGCGTTTTCCATAATCGCTGTGCGTTGATGGTCAACCACCATCACCAGCGGCGCTTTCGCCAGCGCAGCATTCACGCGGGTAGCGGAAGCGTGACGATGCAGATCGTTTTCCAGCACCACCACCGCGTCGGCGCGTCCGGTTTCCAGTTCGGTTAACGCTTCTTCAAGCGATCCACCGCCCATAATGCCCAGCCCCATGCTGTTGACGGAACGGGCAATCATGGTGATACCGACGTCAGCGCCGCGACCTTTCAGGGCTTTCGCCACGTTAGCCGCCGCCTGAATCACTTCAGCGCTACCGGCGTTCGTCCCGGAGATAATCAACGGTTTCTTCGCACCTGCCAGTGCCTGCACGATGACGTCGATTTTGCTTTGCAGCTCAGGCTCGATACCGTCAACTGCCGGTGCGGAGTTATCCAGAGCATGGGCAATGGCAAAACCTAAACGCGCCTGATCTTCAACCGGTGCGCGGTAAGTCCACGCCGCGATATCATCCAGACGGGTGTCATCAACGTTGGTAACAAACAGCGGATGCTTCGCTCGTTGGCCAATATTGAGGATTGCCGCAATCTGCCAGTCAGCCACTTTCTGTGCTGCCGCCATTTCGCGCGCTTTACCTTTCACCGCCTGACGCACCGCCAGTGCGACACGAGCGCCAGTCTGAGTAACGTCTTCGCCCAGCACCAGTACCGCATCGTAAGATTCGATTTCGCGCAGTGCCGGCGTATAAATGCCGCCTTCACGTAGCACTTTCAGCGCCAGTTGCAGACGTTCCTGCTCACCGTGAGCGATACCGGTATAGAAGTTTTCTTCGCCCACCAGTTCACGCAGCGCAAAGTTGCTTTCTACGCTGGCACGCGGAGAACCGATGCCGATCACTTTCTTCGACTGACGCAGAATATCTGCTGCGCCCTGCATTGCCTGTTCGGCGTTCAGGGTAATGAAATCATCGCCACGACGCTGTACTGGCTGACGCGGACGATCTTTCAGGTTGACGTAGCCGTAACCGAAACGACCACGGTCGCAGAGGAAGTAGTGGTTTACCGTACCGTTGTAACGGTTTTCGATACGACGCAGTTCGCCGTAACGCTCGCCGGGGCTGATGTTACAGCCGATGGAACATTGCTGGCAGATGCTCGGCGCAAACTGCATATCCCATTTACGGTTGTAACGCTCGGAGTGCGTTTTGTCGGTGAATACGCCGGTCGGGCAAATCTCGACCAGGTTACCGGAAAATTCGCTTTCCAGCGTGCCGTCTTCCGGGCGACCGAAGTAGACGTTGTCGTGCGCACCGTAAACGCCCAGGTCCGTGCCGTCAGCGTAATCTTTGTAGTAACGCACGCAGCGGTAGCAGGCGATGCAGCGGTTCATTTCGTGAGAGATGAATGGCCCCAAATCCTGATTACGGTGGGTACGTTTGGTGAAACGGTAGCGACGGAAGCTGTGTCCGGTCATCACGGTCATATCCTGAAGATGGCAGTTACCGCCTTCTTCACATACCGGACAGTCGTGCGGGTGGTTGGTCATTAACCACTCGACCACACTTTCACGGAACTGTTTCGCTTCTTCATCGTCAATGGAAATAAAGGTGCCATCGGAAGCCGGTGTCATACAGGACATCACCAGGCGACCACGCGTGTCTTCCGCGTTTTGGTATTGCTTCACCGCACACTGGCGGCAAGCACCGACGCTTCCCAGCGCCGGATGCCAGCAAAAGTAAGGAATATCAAGGCCCAGAGACAGACAAGCTTCCAGCAAGTTGTCCGCTCCGTTGACCTCGTATTCTTTGCCGTCTACATGAATTGTAGCCATTAGCATGCTTCCAGTTTTCTCAGTCAGAGACTGAGCGTTAATCGAAATTCGGTTACCAGCGCTCTTTCAGCAGGTTCGGCTGAATCCCATTAATCAAATGGGTATTGCTGAACGGCTGTTTGATTCCCGCCTCAAATTCTTCGCGGAAATATTTGATGGCGCTCTGTAACGGCTCCACTGCACCAGGTGCGTGGGCACAGAAAGTTTTACCCGGGCCTAAGAATCGACACAGTTGCTCAAGTGTTTCGATATCGCCCGGCTGACCTTCGCCACGCTCCAGCGCACGCAGAATTTTCACGCTCCACGGCAGACCGTCGCGGCACGGCGTACACCAGCCGCAGGACTCACGGGCGAAAAACTCTTCCAGGTTACGCACCAGCGACACCATGTTGATCTCATGGTCAACCGCCATCGCCAGCGCCGTACCCAGACGGCTTCCCGCTTTACCGATACTTTCGAATTCCATCGGCAGATCAAGGTGCGCTTCGGTCAGGAAGTCGGTGCCAGCGCCGCCTGGCTGCCAGGCTTTGAATTTCAGACCGTCACGCATACCACCGGCGTAATCTTCGAGGATCTCGCGTGCGGTGGTGCCGAACGGCAGTTCCCACAGGCCCGGATTTTTCACCCGACCGGAGAAGCCCATCAGCTTGGTACCAGCATCTTTACTTTTCGAGATGTTCTGATACCACTCCACGCCGTTAGCGAGGATCGCCGGAACGTTACACAGGGTTTCGACGTTGTTGACACAAGTCGGTTTGCCCCATACGCCGGAGGTTGCCGGGAATGGAGGCTTCGAGCGTGGGTTAGCGCGACGCCCTTCCAGGGAGTTGATTAACGCGGTTTCTTCGCCGCAGATGTAGCGCCCTGCCCCGGTATGGACGAACAGTTCGAAGTCGAAACCTGTTCCCATAATGTTTTTGCCAAGCAGACCCGCTTCGGTGGCTTCGGCAATGGCACGGCGTAGATTCACTGCCGCTTCGATATATTCGCCGCGCAGGAAGATATAGCCACGGTAAGCTTTCAGGGCAAACGCGGAGATGAGCATACCTTCCACCAGCAGGTGCGGCAGTTGCTCCATCAACAGGCGGTCTTTATAGGTGCCCGGCTCCATTTCATCCGCGTTACACAGCAGGTAACGGATGTTCATGGATTCGTCTTTCGGCATCAGGCTCCACTTCAGACCTGTCGAAAAGCCCGCGCCGCCGCGCCCTTTCAGACCAGCGTCTTTTACCTGATTAACGATTTCGTCCGGAGACAGCCCGGTCAGCGCCTTACGCGCGCCTTCGTAACCGTTTTTGCTGCGGTATTCATCCAGCCACACTGGCTGTTTGTCATCGCGCAGACGCCAGGTCAGCGGATGCGTTTCGGGAGTACGGATAATGTTTTTCATTTATACCGCTCCAGCAGTTCAGGGATCGCTTCCGGGGTCAGATGCGCGTGAGTGTCCTCATCGATCATCATGTTTGGCCCTTTATCACAGTTCCCCAGGCAGCAAGTTGGCAGCAGCGTAAAGCGACCGTCAAATGTCGTTTGCCCTGGTTTGATGTTCAGCTTTTTCTCGAGCGCCGCCTGGATGCCCTGGTAACCGTTGATATGACAGACCACGCTGTCGCAATAACGGATCACATGGCGGCCAACCGGCTGGCGGAAGATCTGGCTATAGAACGTTGCCACGCCTTCGACGTCGCTCGCCGGAATACCCAGCACATCGGCGATCGCGTGGATCGCGCCATCCGGCACCCAGCCACGCTGCTTCTGAACGATTTTCAGCGCTTCAATGGACGCCGCACGCGGGTCTTCGTAGTGGTGCATCTCGTGCTCAATCGCTTCACGCTCTGCCGCACTCAGCTCAAAAGCCTCGGTTTGTGGTTGTTGATTCTCGTGCATAATTAGCGGTCCACATCTGACATAACAAAATCGATACTGCCCAGATAAACAATCAGGTCAGACACCAGGCTGCCGCGGATCGCCGCCGGAATTTGCTGCAAATGCGCATAACTCGGCGTACGGATACGGGTGCGATAACTCATGGTGCTACCGTCGCTGGTCAGGTAGTAACTGTTGATCCCCTTGGTCGCCTCAATCATCTGGAAAGATTCATTGGCAGGCATCACCGGCCCCCACGACACTTGCAGGAAGTGGGTAATCAGGGTTTCGATATGTTGCAGCGTGCGCTCTTTCGGCGGCGGCGTGGTCAGCGGGTGATCCGCTTTGAACGGGCCTTCCGGCATGTTGTTGAGGCACTGCTCAAGAATGCGCAGACTCTGGCGCAGCTCTTCCACTTTCAGCATTACGCGGGTGTAGCAGTCAGAAACACCACCACCCACCGGGATTTCAAAGTCGAAGTTTTCATAGCCAGAATACGGACGCGCCTTGCGCACGTCGAAGTCGATCCCGGTAGCACGCAGGCCCGCGCCAGTGGTGCCCCACTCCAGTGCCTCTTTCGCGCCATAGGCGGCAACGCCCTGGGAACGACCTTTCAGAATGGTATTTTGCAGCGCCGCTTTCTCGTAAGACGCCAGACGTTTCGGCATCCAGTCGAGGAACTCACGCAGCAGGCGATCCCAGCCGCGCGGCAGGTCGTGCGCTACGCCGCCAATACGGAACCACGCCGGGTGCATACGAAAACCAGTGATTGCTTCCACCAGATCGTAAATTTTCTGACGATCGGTAAAGGCGAAGAACACTGGCGTCATCGCGCCGACGTCCTGAATAAAGGTCGAGATATACAGCAGGTGGCTGTTGATGCGGAACAGCTCAGAAAGCATTACGCGAATGACGTTAACGCGATCCGGCACGGTGATCCCTGCCAGTTTCTCTACCGCCAGTACGTAAGGCATTTCGTTAACGCAGCCGCCGAGGTATTCGATACGGTCGGTATACGGAATGTAGCTATGCCAGGACTGGCGCTCGCCCATTTTCTCCGCACCACGGTGGTGGTAGCCGATATCTGGTACGCAGTCGACAATCTCTTCGCCATCGAGCTGCAAAACGATACGGAAAGCACCGTGCGCCGACGGGTGGTTCGGACCGAGGTTGAGGAACATGAAGTCCTCGTTTTCGGTGCCGCGCTTCATCCCCCACTCTTCCGGTTTGAAGGTCAGGGCTTCCATCTCCAGATCCTGTTTGGCTTTGGTCAGCTCAAACGGCGAGAATTCGGTAGCGCGCGCCGGGTAATCTTTACGCAGCGGGTGACCTTTCCAGGTTTGCGGCATCATGATGCGGCGCAGGTTCGGGTGACCGTCGAAAGTAATACCAAACAGATCCCAGGTCTCACGCTCATACCAGTTAGCGTTCGGGAACAGTTTGGTAAAGGTCGGTACGTGCAGGTCGTTTTCTGCCAGCGCTACCTTCAACATGATGTCGCGGTTACGATCGATAGAAATCAGATGGTAGAAAACGGAAAAATCCGCGGCAGGTAACCCTTCGCGGTGTGTGCGCAGACGTTCGTCCATGCCGTGTAAGTCAAACAGCATGACGTAAGGTTTCGGCAGTTTCTTTAAGAAATCGCCAACTTCCAGTAATTGTTCACGCTTGATCCACACAACGGGAACCCCGGTGCGAGTCGCCTGAACAGTAAAGGCATCCGGCCCAAAACGGTTGCGCAGTTCGCCAATCACCGGATCATCAAGATGATCGCGGGTCTGCCAGGCGGGTTCTTGCGCGGTTAAGTCGGTCATATTGTTCACCATTGCAAATGGTCCGTGGTGACTGTCGGCGCAGTAAGCTTCGCGAAATAGATTTAGGAATAAGCGAAGAAAAATTCCTTTGCCGACAGGCGCAAATTAAATCTCGTCAGGTGTACGCAGGTTGGTTACGGCAATGCGTTCACCGCGCTTGCGTTCGCGCTCTGATTGCATATTGGCGCGATAAACGCCCTGATCGCCAACCACCCAGGAGAGCGGACGACGTTCTTTACCGATAGATTCCTGCAACAGCATCAGTGCCTGCATGTACGCTTCAGGACGCGGAGGGCAGCCCGGGATATACACATCAACCGGGATGAATTTATCGACGCCCTGCACAACGGAATAAATATCGTACATACCGCCGGAGTTGGCACAGGCACCCATTGAGATAACCCATTTTGGTTCCAGCATCTGGTCATACAGACGCTGAATAACCGGTGCCATTTTTGTAAAGCAGGTTCCTGCAACGACCATCAGGTCAGCCTGACGCGGCGAAGCTCGCAATACTTCTGCGCCAAAACGCGCCACGTCATGCACCGCGGTAAACGAAGTCACCATCTCAACGTAACAGCAGGAAAGACCGAAGTTATACGGCCAAATTGAGTTTTTACGACCCCAGTTAACCATGTCATTGAGCTTGCCCATAAACACGTTTTTATTAACTTCTTGCTCCAGAGGGTCGGTTACGATCTCCTGCTTTTGCAGGGGGTAACGGTCGTTCTCACCGTTGGGATCTATGCGGGTGAGCGTATAATCCATCTTAATGCCTCGCGGTTAGCGTTGACGATTAGCGATACTGTTCGTTTCCGGGTTCATACGCTCGCGGCGTGAACGCGCGGGCGTCCAGTCCAGCGCGCCAATACGCACCAGATAAACCAGACCTGCCAGTAACACAAAAATAAAAATTGCAGCTTCCACAAAGCCTACCCAGCCGCTTTCGCGGATAGAGGTTGACCATGCGAACAGATACAGCGCTTCAACGTCGAAGATAACGAAGAACATGGCCACCAGATAAAACTTGGCGGACAGGCGTAAGCGGGTGGAGCCGACCGAGTCGATACCGGATTCAAACGGAACGTTTTTCGACCTTGCGCGTGCGCGACCGCCTAAAAACCAACCGCCTACCAGCATCAGGCAACACAGGCCAATGGCAACGATAAGAAAGATAGCGAATGCCCAGTGATGAGCGATGACTTCAGTGGATGTTGACATACTCATTGCTTACTCATCAAAAGTAGCGCCAGATTCACTGCTCTTCACGGCAGATGGACGCCACATCGATTCATGGGGAGGAATAAAAAAAACCTTACAATCACTGTAGAAACTCTTTTATACAGCTAATTGATGTGGTCTTTTACTCCTTTCTATAACCTTTTGTCAACTTTAACAAAAGTTTCTTCACATTAGTTTACATAATATCAACACCATTAGCATTTAATGCCCTTTCACCCCAGATCCTTGACGACTCCAGGATAATTAGATGTTGTTGAATCGTGTCCGTTGTGAAGCAATGGAAAAAATACGGGTCTATTTTGACAGGAATTTGTGTCGATTCCTCCCCCCAAAAGAGAGTATTTTCTTGATCTGTGACACGCTTTTGTCATTCCATAACAAAAACGCAGCAACAAATTTACGTATTTTTTAACATCATTGTAGCAGGTGATTTTTTTCAGGCGATTATTTGTGCGTTCGGGACGTGAATCTCTGGTGATTGAAAAATGAACAGTTTTGTACGTTCTGCACGATACGAGGAAGGCTTTTTACTAAAAAAAAGCCGCTGGGGTTTAAAACACCCCCAGCGGCTCGTTTTTACACTATTGTCTCAGAAATTATCTATGGTCCGTCGATTACTCGATATCCCTTTCAATCAACAATGAGTCATCGCCTTCCGGAGCAGACATTGGGCTGTATTGCCACGGATTATGGTAGCTCTCCATCGCCTGATAGATCACTTGGGCCAGTTCATTATTACTGGACGGGTCATAGCACAGCAAATATTCGGTATCGGGTAGCGGCGGTAAGCCATCTACTCCACTCAGCACACGCAGGTCTGGACTCATCATCTCGACCGGCCTTGCCGTCACGCCAAGACCGGCTTTTACTGCCGCACGAACTGCCGGAAGCGTCGAGGCGACATAAGCCAGTCGCCATGGAATATCTGCTTTATTAAGCGTCGCCAGCACCATATCGCGAAACGGGCTAGGATCATCCAGCAATACAAGAGGGATCGGCTCGCCTTTTTGCAATACGTATTCCGCTGCGCAGTACCAGTGTGTTGGCGAGGTACGCAGGTTCAATGCCTTAAACGTTGAAGGACGATGGGTGGTTACCATCAAATCCACTTCCTGGGATTCCAGCATTTCTGCCATATAGGCATTACGTTTAACGCGGACATCCAGCGCTAGTTTCGGATAAACCGAACTCACGCGATTTAACAGGAAAGGTAAGATCGTATCGGCAGATTCATCTGAAGCACCGATAGTTAACACGCCCTGAAGATTACTGAACATTAATGATGAGCAGGCCTCATCATTAAAACGCAGAATTTTTCTGGCGTAACCAAGAAGTTGAATGCCATGTTCAGTTAACAGTTTGTTGCGACCGTGACGAGCGAACAGTTCTTTCCCAACGAGTTGTTCCAGACGCTGCATTTGCTGACTTACGGCGGACTGAGTACGACACACAGCGGCAGCTGCGGCAGCAAAAGTGTTCAGATCGGCAACAGCAACAAATGTTCTCAGCAGATCGAGGTCGAGGTTAATTATCGGACGATTTGCACTTATCATATATTATCACTTACTGGCGGCTCATACTGAGCTGGTTAATGCTGTGCACACACAAACAAGCAATTCCATTTGTAATGTGCCTCCCTGGCAGTTTCATCCGGAACCCGGACGAAAGTAAAAATGCATATGAGTTGCACTAAAAAAGCGACTCACATTGTTCCGTTATAATGCCTGAAGTAGATCACAGAATATATCTTCAGGAATCGCATATCTATTAAGTTACTCACTCTTTTGTATTTATGACATGCGCGTGTTTGTATAAATGTAAATGTGAGTCCTTGTTCCACTCTCGTGCAGCATCGCTGGTCATACGCGAACACGTACAAACAGCAATGGTGAGGCGGCATCAAGAGCAGGGATCCGTCATTTATGCGAGCATTTTACCCCAAAAACCTTTTATTTATAAGGGTCATTGCGAATTATCTGATGCAAAGTTATGTTATGTTAGGCAAAGTAATCTTCTATTATTAATAAGCACAACAAAACCTTTTTGAATATTAAATAATAATTAATTAGCATCATCCTCATACATTAATCCCGCTTAACAATAGTTTCACACCTTGCACCCATTACGACACCTCGGAAATCATCACGCTGTTAAACTCTCCGTAATGCGGAAATATCATCATCACGATTCATTAGTGAATTCTTAAACGAGGCATTTTCAAACAATTATCTTACAGATAAAAAAACCACAGTCACAATTAAGAATCAGAACAATTCACTACATAACATTAATTACTAAGCATATACACCTCATTATTTTGCCATTATTAAGTTATTAACAGCACAATCGAGTCTTCCCCTCTGGCAAAATCTTATTCTGCAGACCTTCAAAACGCCGTCCTGGGGGAGTACATTGTTCTAAGCTGACTTCCACGGCAGGGAGTGGCGATAACAGCAAAAAAGGTCAAGATTCATGTCCCCCATTGAAAAATCCAGCAAATTAGAGAATGTCTGTTACGACATCCGTGGTCCGGTGCTGAAAGAAGCAAAACGCCTGGAAGAAGAAGGTAACAAGGTACTGAAACTGAACATCGGCAACCCTGCCCCGTTCGGTTTTGACGCGCCAGATGAAATCCTCGTTGACGTGATTCGCAACCTGCCTACCGCTCAAGGGTATTGCGATTCCAAAGGGCTTTACTCCGCGCGTAAAGCCATCATGCAGCACTACCAGGCTCGTGGCATGCGTGATGTTACCGTGGAAGATATTTACATCGGAAATGGTGTATCGGAGCTTATCGTTCAGGCAATGCAGGCATTGCTGAACAGCGGGGACGAAATGTTGGTTCCTGCACCTGATTACCCACTATGGACCGCGGCGGTTTCGCTCTCCAGCGGTAAAGCGGTGCATTATCTTTGCGATGAATCCTCTGACTGGTTCCCGGACCTTGATGATATTCGCGCTAAAATTACGCCTCGTACGCGTGGGATCGTTATTATCAACCCAAATAACCCAACCGGCGCGGTATATTCCAAAGAGCTTTTAATGGAGATAGTGGAGATTGCACGTCAGCATAATCTCATTATCTTCGCCGATGAAATTTATGACAAAATTCTCTACGACGACGCTGAGCATCACTCAATTGCGCCGCTGGCACCTGATCTGCTGACCATTACCTTTAACGGCCTGTCGAAAACATACCGCGTTGCAGGCTTCCGTCAGGGGTGGATGGTGTTGAACGGGCCGAAAAAACACGCCAAAGGCTACATCGAAGGTCTGGAAATGCTGGCTTCAATGCGCCTGTGTGCTAACGTTCCTGCGCAACACGCCATTCAGACCGCGCTGGGCGGTTATCAGAGCATCAGTGAATTTATTACCCCTGGCGGTCGTCTTTATGAGCAGCGTAACCGCGCATGGGAATTGATCAATGATATTCCGGGCGTTTCCTGCGTGAAACCTCGTGGTGCGCTGTACATGTTCCCGAAAATCGACGCCAAACGCTTTAATATTCACGACGATCAGAAAATGGTGCTGGATTTCCTGTTGCAGGAAAAAGTTCTGTTGGTGCAAGGGACGGCATTCAACTGGCCGTGGCCGGATCACTTCCGCATTGTCACGCTACCGCGTGTCGATGATATCGAGCTGTCTTTGAGCAAGTTCGCGCGTTTCCTTTCTGGTTATCATCAGCTGTAATCTTAATTTCACTGCCGGAGATTGCATCCGGCAGTGTTATCCCGCCACAATGACCTGATGATGTCATCATACGTAAGGTCACTATGAAACAGAGCCATTTTTTTGCCCATCTCTCCCGCCTGAAACTCATTAACCGCTGGCCGCTAATGCGCAATGTGCGGACGGAAAATGTGTCCGAACACAGTTTGCAGGTAGCGATGGTCGCCCATGCGCTGGCAGCTATCAAAAATCGTAAATTTGGCGGTAATGTCAACGCCGAACGTATCGCTTTACTGGCGATGTACCACGATGCCTCAGAAGTGCTTACCGGCGATCTCCCTACCCCGGTGAAATACTTCAATTCGCAAATCGCTCAGGAATACAAGGCGATTGAAAAAATCGCTCAGCAAAAACTGGTCGATATGGTTCCGGAAGAGTTGCGGGATATCTTTGCGCCGTTAATTGACGAGCATGCATATAGTGATGAAGAAAAATCACTGGTGAAACAGGCAGATGCACTATGTGCACATCTGAAATGTCTGGAAGAACTCGCGGCGGGAAATAATGAATTCTTGCTGGCAAAAACGCGACTGGAAGCGACGCTTGAAGCGCGCCGCAGCCAGGAGATGGACTACTTCATGGAAGTCTTTGTTCCCAGCTTCCATCTTTCGCTCGATGAGATTAGCCAGGATTCACCGCTGTAAGCAGCCGGAGTCTGCGTCGCATCAGGCAATAAGCGCCGGATGCGACATCAGGCTCTTGTCAAAACGGAAACAGCATCGGGATCATCACCACACAAACCGCCATCACGATAATGGTGAACGGTACCCCCAACTTCACAAAGTCACTGAAGCTGTAATTTCCCGGACCTAAAACCAGTGTGTTAACAGGTGAAGAAACCGGCGTCATAAAGGCGGCGGATGCTGCCATCGCCACGACCATCGCAAATGGATAAGGCGACACACCCATCGTTTTGGCAGCAGCCAGCGCAATCGGAGCCATCAACACCGCCGTTGCGGTATTAGAGATAAATAGCCCAATAACCGCCGACAAGACAAACAAACAACCCAGCATCATATGTGGCCCGTAACCGCCGCCAATGTCCATCAGCCCTTTCACCGCCAGCGCGACACCTCCCGTTTTCTGTAATGCCACAGCAAACGGCATCATCCCAACGATCAAAATAATGCTCGGCCAGTGAATGGATTTATAGGCGCTTTCAGCATCGATACAACGGAATTTCCCCATCAGCAGGCAGGCGATGATAGCGGCAACAGGATTAGGAATTTCATCGGTCAGCATTAACGCCACCATTAGCACCAGACAGAAAATCGCATGGGGTGCCTGGCTGTGCGCGGGCGATGCTTCACTCACTTCTTCTGGTAAGTTCAGCGCCACAAAGTCACGCCCCTGTTTTGCCAGCATACCGATCAGTTTCCAGTTACCCACAACCAGGATGATATCGCCCAGCAGCAGAGGCTCATCCGCCAGCGAACCTTCCATCGCCTCGCCATTGCGCTTTAGCCCCACCACATTCAGTCCGTAGCGGGTACGAAAACCAATTTCGCGCACCGATTTACCAATCAGTTCTGACTCAGGAATTAATGAAATCTCTGCCATGCCCACATCAAGTGCCTGGTCAGAAAAATACTCGCCGCGTAGTACCATCGGCTCCAGCAACTGCTCACTACAAAATTGCCGGAGATCGACATCAGCCGCAGACATATCAATAAGCAAAACGTCACGCGCGCGAAATTCAGAAACCCCATTAACGTTCACGATAACACGACGAAAACGCCGCCAGCGTTCAACACCGATGACGTTAGCGCCATAACGCTCACGTAATTTAAGATCGTCCAGCCGTTGACCAATCATTGGCGATCCGGGGCGAATAGCCAGACGTCGCGCACGCCCGGTCAGTCGATATTCACGGATAAGATCGCGAAAGGTTCGACGCGTCCAGCCTTCGCGCTGCGGGGTCTGGGTATCCCCTTTCAGCATGAAACGCATCACTAACATATACAAAATACCCAGCACCAGCACGACCAGGCCAATAGGTGTTACGCTAAAGAAACTGAAGCCGTGATAGCCTTCACGCAGCAATTCACTGTTGACTACCAGGTTCGGCGGCGTCGCCACCAGCGTCATCATGCCGCTTATCAGCCCGGCAAAACTTAACGGCATCATCAGGCGCGACGGCGACGTTTGCATACGCATGGCAACGCTTAACACCACGGGAATAAAGATAGCGACAACGCCGGTTGAACTCATAAACGCGCCAAGCCCCGCGACGGTCAGCATCAACAAAACCAACATTTTGATTTCACTGTTGCCCGCCACTTTGACCAGCCATGTCCCCATTACAGTGGCAACACCGGTACGGACCAAACCATCGCCAATAATGAACAAGGCGGCAATCAGGACAACGTTAGGATCGGAAAAGCCGGAAAATACTTCGGGGACCGTCAGCGTTCCGCTTAATGCAAACGCGACAATAACAAACAAAGCGACCGCATCCATACGCACTCTGCCCGTCGCAAACAAGATGATGGCAACGGCCAGTAATGAAAGAACCCAAATCAATTCACCGTTCACAACTTATCCTTGTTAATTGAGGGGGATGACTTGATTCTGCCATAAAAAAGCCCCGACGAGACGGGGCTAAATCATGATCAGGTGTTTCACTGAATAATAACATCGCCATTTGGCTGTTTGGTCACAGTAATTTGCTCCAGACTGTGGAGGACCAAATCGACCTCATTCAGGCGCGGGGTATCTGCCGGAGCGTTAACCGCAATGACATGACAACCCGCCGCCAGGCCAGAAAGCACGCCAGCGGGAGCATCTTCCACCACTACACACTCCTGCGGCACAAGCCCCAGCAGCTGCGCGCCTAACAGATACGCATCTGGTTCTGGTTTTCCGCGCTTCACTCGCTCAGCGGTTACAAACACCTCTGGTGCGGGAAGCCCAGCTATTTTATGGCGCGCTCGCGCTACCGGCATGGAGCCAGAAGTCACAATGGCCCACGGAATACCTGCTTTATTCAAATGATTGAGTAAGGCGATTGCCCCCGGAAGCGCGGTAATACCTTCGGTTTCCGTGGCCTCGATTTGCTCCAGACGCGTAAACTCGGCGGCAATATCAGCCTCGGATTTGCCCGCCATAAAATGGCGCAGAGAGGTGATCGCCTGTTTACCGTGAATGAAAGCCAGCACCTCTTCCGGCGCTAACCCATGACGTCTGGCCCAGTTGCTCCACGCCCGTTCTACCGCAGGCAGGGAATCCACCAGCGTTCCATCAAGATCAAACAGAAAACCTTTGCACCGCACGCGGGCCTCCTCAGGCGTTGATAATTTGATTAATTTCGTTGGCGCTCAAATGGTACTGACGCGGGCAGGCATGCCACACATTAAGCATGCGTTGATATTTTTCCCACATTGGCGTCTGGGCGTTAAAACCGTGAGTTCCGGCGTCAAAATGTGTATAGCGCCCTTCCACATTAACCATAAAGCGGACATAACCGAGGTAACGTGCTTCAGTGGCGGCGTCAAAGCCGAGGAAGGTGACACGACGTTCATCGATGGATTGCTGGTCCTGCAAATTAGACCAGGAAACATGCAACGCATGATACATCTCCATAATGTCGATGATAGTGCGGCAGGTTTCTTCTTTCAGCTCGCCAAACTCGCGATCCAGTTCACGCATCTGTAATCCATAACCACGCTCAATGATTGTTTGCAGGCGACGGTAACGTTCAGCATTTGCCGGATCGAGCATAGTCATCATCTTGTACTGGTTAGACAAAATAAGACGTTGCGCGTTGGTCATTTCCATTGTTGACTCCTGTATCACTCTACTACGGTGAAAAAAAAGAAGGCTGAGTATGCCTTCTTTTATATGCGTAATCAGGGGTCAATTACAAATCATCAAGGAAAGTTTTATCCAGTTGTTTGAATGCGCGCTTAAGCGTGTCAGCTAATGCCTGGTAATCAGGCTTGCCTTCAACGGGTGCCAACACCTGTCCAGACTCCTGCAATTTACCGCGAACTTCATAAAACCAGTTAAGGATTGCAGGGGGTAATGGCGTTACAGAACGTTTGCCCAGCCACCACAATCCCTGCATGGGTAAACTTAAAGCGAACAGCGCAGTGGCAACTGCCGGCCCAAGCTGACCGCCCAGGGCAATCTGCCAGCAGAGAGTAAATACGGCGATCGGCGGCATAAAACGGATCGCATAACGCGTCATCTTGATAACGCGATTTTCGACAAAGACCGGGGCAAGGCGTTTTTCCAGCGGCCACGTCTTTGAGTAATGCTGTCCCCGGCGAAACAAGCTAAAAAAATTAACAGAACGATTATCCGGCGTTGACATGCTTCACCTCAACTTCACATATAAAGATTCAAAAATTTGTGCAAATTCACAACTCAGCGGGACAACGTTCAAAACATTTTGTCTTCCATACCCACTATCAGGTATCCTTTAGCAGCCTGAAGGCCTAAGTAGTACATATTCATTGAGTCGTCAAATTCATATACATTATGCCATTGGCTGAAAATTACGCAAAATGGCATAGACTCAAGATATTTCTTCCATCATGCAAAAAAAATTTGCAGTGCATGATGTTAATCATAAATGTCGGTGTCATCATGCGCTACGCTCTATGGCTCCCTGACGTTTTTTTAGCCACGTATCAATTATAGGTACTTCCATGTCGAGTAAGTTAGTACTGGTTCTGAACTGCGGTAGTTCTTCACTGAAATTTGCCATCATCGATGCAGTAAATGGTGAAGAGTACCTTTCTGGTTTAGCCGAATGTTTCCACCTGCCCGAAGCACGTATCAAATGGAAAATGGACGGCAATAAACAGGAAGCGGCTTTAGGTGCAGGCGCCGCTCACAGCGAAGCGCTCAACTTTATCGTTAATACTATTCTGGCACAAAAACCAGAACTGTCTGCGCAGCTGACTGCTATCGGTCACCGTATCGTACACGGCGGCGAAAAGTATACCAGCTCCGTAGTGATCGATGAGTCTGTTATTCAGGGTATCAAAGATGCAGCTTCTTTTGCACCGCTGCACAACCCGGCTCACCTGATCGGTATCGAAGAAGCTCTGAAATCTTTCCCACAGCTGAAAGACAAAAACGTTGCTGTATTTGACACCGCGTTCCACCAGACTATGCCGGAAGAGTCTTACCTCTACGCCCTGCCGTACAACCTGTACAAAGAGCACGGCATCCGTCGTTACGGCGCGCACGGCACCAGCCACTTCTATGTAACCCAGGAAGCGGCAAAAATGCTGAACAAACCGGTAGAAGAACTGAACATCATCACCTGCCACCTGGGCAACGGTGGTTCCGTTTCTGCTATCCGCAACGGTAAATGCGTTGACACCTCTATGGGCCTGACCCCGCTGGAAGGTCTGGTCATGGGTACCCGTTCTGGTGATATCGATCCGGCGATCATCTTCCACCTGCACGACACCCTGGGCATGAGCGTTGACGCAATCAACAAACTGCTGACCAAAGAGTCTGGCCTGCTGGGTCTGACCGAAGTGACCAGCGACTGCCGCTATGTTGAAGACAACTACGCGACGAAAGAAGACGCGAAGCGCGCAATGGACGTTTACTGCCACCGCCTGGCGAAATACATCGGTGCCTACACTGCGCTGATGGATGGTCGTCTGGACGCTGTTGTATTCACTGGTGGTATCGGTGAAAATGCCGCGATGGTTCGTGAACTGTCTCTGGGCAAACTGGGCGTGCTGGGCTTTGAAGTTGATCATGAACGCAACCTGGCTGCACGTTTCGGCAAATCTGGTTTCATCAACAAAGAAGGTACCCGTCCTGCGGTGGTTATCCCAACCAACGAAGAACTGGTTATCGCGCAAGACGCGAGCCGCCTGACTGCCTGATTTCACACCGCCAGCTAAGCTGGCGGTGCTGTTTTGTAACCCGCCAAATCGGCGGTAACGAAAGAGGATAAACCGTGTCCCGTATTATTATGCTGATCCCTACCGGAACCAGCGTCGGTCTGACCAGCGTCAGCCTTGGCGTGATCCGTGCAATGGAACGCAAAGGCGTTCGTCTGAGCGTTTTCAAACCTATCGCTCAGCCGCGTACCGGTGGCGATGCGCCCGATCAGACTACCACTATCGTGCGTGCGAACTCTTCCACCACGACGGCCGCTGAACCGCTGAAAATGAGCTACGTTGAAGGTCTGCTTTCCAGCAATCAGAAAGATGTGCTGATGGAAGAGATCGTCGCAAACTACCACGCTAACACCAAAGACGCTGAAGTCGTTCTGGTTGAAGGTCTGGTCCCGACACGTAAGCACCAGTTTGCCCAGTCTCTGAACTACGAAATCGCTAAAACGCTGAATGCGGAAATCGTCTTCGTTATGTCTCAGGGCACTGACACCCCGGAACAGCTGAAAGAGCGTATCGAACTGACCCGCAACAGCTTCGGCGGTGCAAAAAACACCAATATTACCGGCGTTATCGTTAACAAACTGAACGCTCCGGTTGATGAGCAGGGTCGTACTCGTCCGGATCTGTCCGAGATTTTTGACGACTCCACCAAAGCAAAAGTGAACAACGTTGATCCGGCGAAGCTGCAAGAATCCAGCCCGCTGCCGGTTCTCGGCGCTGTGCCGTGGAGCTTTGACCTGATCGCGACTCGTGCGATCGATATGGCTCGCCACCTGAATGCGACCATCATCAACGAAGGCGACATCAATACTCGCCGCGTTAAATCCGTCACTTTCTGCGCACGCAGCATTCCGCACATGCTGGAGCACTTCCGTGCCGGTTCTCTGCTGGTGACTTCCGCAGACCGTCCTGACGTGCTGGTTGCCGCTTGCCTGGCTGCCATGAACGGCGTAGAAATCGGTGCCCTGCTGCTGACTGGCGGCTACGAAATGGACGCGCGCATTTCTAAACTGTGCGAACGTGCTTTCGCTACCGGCCTGCCGGTATTTATGGTGAACACCAACACCTGGCAGACTTCTCTGAGCCTGCAGAGCTTCAACCTGGAAGTTCCGGTTGACGATCACGAGCGTATCGAGAAAGTTCAGGAATACGTTGCTAACTACATCAACGCTGACTGGATCGATTCTCTGACTGCCACTTCTGAGCGCAGCCGTCGTCTGTCTCCGCCAGCGTTCCGTTATCAGCTGACCGAACTTGCGCGCAAAGCGGGCAAACGTATCGTTCTGCCGGAAGGTGACGAACCGCGTACCGTTAAAGCAGCCGCTATCTGTGCTGAACGTGGTATCGCAACTTGCGTACTGCTGGGTAATCCGGCAGAGATCAACCGTGTTGCAGCGTCTCAGGGTGTAGAACTGGGTGCAGGCATTGAAATCGTTGATCCAGAAGTGGTTCGCGAAAGCTATGTTGGTCGTCTGGTCGAACTGCGTAAGAACAAAGGCATGACCGAAACCGTTGCCCGCGAACAGCTGGAAGACAACGTGGTTCTCGGTACGCTGATGCTGGAACAGGATGAAGTTGATGGTCTGGTTTCCGGTGCTGTTCACACCACCGCAAACACCATCCGTCCGCCGCTGCAGTTAATCAAAACGGCTCCGGGCAGCTCCCTGGTATCTTCCGTGTTCTTCATGCTGCTGCCAGAACAGGTTTACGTTTACGGTGACTGTGCGATCAACCCGGATCCGACCGCAGAACAGCTGGCAGAAATCGCGATTCAGTCCGCTGATTCCGCTGCGGCCTTCGGTATCGAACCGCGCGTTGCTATGCTCTCCTACTCCACCGGGACTTCTGGTGCTGGTAGCGACGTAGAAAAAGTTCGCGAAGCAACTCGTCTGGCGCAGGAAAAACGTCCTGACCTGATGATCGACGGTCCGCTGCAGTACGACGCTGCGGTAATGGCTGACGTTGCGAAATCCAAAGCGCCGAACTCTCCGGTTGCAGGTCGCGCTACCGTGTTCATCTTCCCGGATCTGAACACCGGTAACACCACCTACAAAGCGGTACAGCGTTCTGCCGACCTGATCTCCATCGGGCCGATGCTGCAAGGTATGCGCAAACCGGTTAACGACCTGTCCCGTGGCGCACTGGTTGACGATATCGTCTACACCATCGCGCTGACTGCGATTCAGTCTGCGCAGCAGCAGTAATCTCGTCATCATCCGCAGCTTTGCGCTGCGGATATCTGAACCGGAAATAGTCACTATTTCCGGTTTTTTATTCTCTTAATTTGCATTAATCCTTTCTGATTATCTTGCTTAACTGCGCTGCATCAATGAATTGCGCCATCTCAATTTGCATACTTACCACTTTGTTTTGTGCAAGGGAATATTTGCGCTATGTCCGCAATCACTGAATCTAAACCAACAAGAAGATGGGCAATGCCCGATACGTTGGTGATTATCTTTTTTGTTGCTATTTTAACCAGCCTTGCCACCTGGGTAGTTCCGGTGGGGATGTTTGACAGTCAGGAAGTGCAGTATCAGGTTGATGGTCAAACAAAAACTCGCAAAGTCGTAGATCCACACTCTTTTCGCATTCTGACTAACGAAGCAGGCGAACCTGAGTATCACCGCGTACAGCTGTTCACGACGGGCGATGAACGCCCGGGCCTGATGAACTTCCCGTTTGAAGGGTTAACCTCAGGATCGAAATACGGGACAGCCGTTGGCATCATCATGTTTATGCTGGTGATTGGCGGCGCGTTTGGCATTGTGATGCGTACAGGAACCATTGATAACGGTATCCTGGCGCTTATTCGCCATACCCGCGGGAATGAAATTCTCTTTATTCCTGCGCTGTTTATTCTGTTTTCACTTGGCGGCGCGGTATTTGGTATGGGAGAAGAGGCCGTCGCCTTTGCCATTATCATCGCACCGCTAATGGTCCGGCTGGGCTATGACAGTATTACCACCGTCCTGGTGACCTATATCGCCACGCAAATCGGTTTTGCCAGTTCGTGGATGAACCCGTTTTGTGTGGTTGTTGCTCAGGGGATTGCCGGCGTTCCGGTGCTTTCTGGCTCCGGGTTGCGCATCGTGGTGTGGGTTATCGCCACTCTGATTGGCCTGATCTTTACCATGGTGTACGCCTCACGAGTGAAAAAGAATCCTCTTCTGTCACGCGTGCATGAGTCCGACCGCTTCTTTCGTGAAAAGCAGGCGGATGTTGAACAACGTCCGTTTACCTTTGGTGACTGGCTGGTATTGATTGTCCTGACCGCCGTAATGGTCTGGGTGATTTGGGGCGTGATCGTTAATGCCTGGTTTATTCCAGAAATTGCCAGCCAGTTCTTCACCATGGGTCTGGTGATTGGCATCATCGGCGTTGTTTTCCGCCTTAACGGCATGACGGTTAATACCATGGCTTCATCCTTTACCGAAGGGGCGCGAATGATGATCGCCCCTGCCCTGCTGGTGGGTTTCGCCAAAGGGATTTTGCTGCTGGTCGGTAATGGTGAAGCGGGTGATGCCAGCGTGTTAAATACCATCCTCAACAGCATTGCCAATGCCATTAGCGGTCTGGACAATGCGGTCGCGGCCTGGTTTATGTTGCTCTTCCAGGCAGTATTTAATTTCTTCGTGACGTCCGGTTCTGGTCAGGCGGCGTTAACCATGCCGTTACTGGCACCGCTTGGCGATCTGGTCGGTGTTAACCGTCAGGTTACCGTGCTGGCGTTCCAGTTTGGTGATGGCTTCAGCCACATCATTTACCCAACCTCAGCTTCGTTAATGGCGACGCTCGGTGTGTGCCGGGTGGACTTCCGTAACTGGCTGAAGGTGGGCGCGACCCTGCTTGGACTGCTGTTTATTATGTCCAGCGTCGTAGTGATCGGCGCTCAGTTGATGGGCTACCACTAAAAATGTTAAGAGCCGCAATTGCGGCTCTTTTTTCATTCTGCCGTTTCAGTCTCTACGGCTTCATTTTTGGCATTGCGCTTCATCCACAACGCCAGCGCTTTCAGCGAGTCTGGAGTGAACTCATCGCAGCGTGCGGTGATTTCTTCCGGCGTCAACCAGCAAACTTCACTGACTTCATCTTCCTGTAGGGCGAAGGGACCGTGAGAGACGCAACTGAACAACGCGCCCCAGACACGGCAATTTTTATCTTCGAAATAGAACTGCCCGTGCTCGGCAAAGGGGACACCGGCAATGCCCAACTCTTCTTCCGCTTCGCGACGCGCGGATTCCAGCAGTTGCTCATCGGCCTGGACCACACCGCCTGCGGTCGCATCTAACATGCCGGGTAAAAAGTCTTTTGTCTCGGTACGACGCTGGACCAGAATTTTGCCCATGCCATCATGCACGACGATGTAAGTTGCACGATGACGCAGACACTGTGCCCGCATTTGTTCCCGGCTGGCTTGTGCAATGACTTCGTTCTCTTCATTGACAATATCCACCCATTCAGTACTTGCCAAACGACGCTGTTCCATTATCAGGAAACCTTCTTTTTCTGGCGCTCTTACGGCGCATTTTGAGTTGTGGGTAAATTACGGATTAATCGCGACCTGCGCAATGATACTTTGATCATTGAGTGCGATTACACTAAGTACGTCATTATCCAGCATGCCATAACTCGCCGGATTACCGCCTTTCGGAATACTCACCGAGCCGGGGTTGAAGTGGAAAATCTCCCCCCGCTGTTCTGCCACTGGCAGATGGGTATGACCGTACACCAGCACATCGTTCTGGTTTAAAGCAGGTAGGTTTTCCGGGCCAAAAAGATGACCATGCGTCAAAAACAGACGTTGTTTTTCCAGTAATACCTGTTGCCACGGCGCGGTTATCGGGAAATGCAGCAGCATTTGATCCACTTCGCTGTCGCAGTTGCCGCGCACAGCGATAACCTTATGTGCCACTTCATTAAGCCGTTCAGCGACTTTGGCTGGCGCGTAACCCTCCGGTAAAGCATTACGCGGGCCGTGATTCAACACGTCGCCAAGGATCACCAGCCACTGGGCACCGCTTTGGGCAAACAACTCCAGAACACGTTCCGTCGCCGGTAACGACCCATGAATGTCCGATGCAAACATCAGTTTCATCACTCACTCCTCGTCGAAAAAACGTAAGCTATGATACTGGATTCTTTCGTTGCTATCAGCCAGATTGCTTCGCCGAAAGAGCAATAAAACGCTGGACAGACGCTCGCTGCCACTGGAATGTCGCATAATCCACCAGGCGTTCCGGCACCTCATCGCCATGTAGTACCAGGCGGTTAATCATTAGCGCCAGATCAGTATCAGCAATGCACCATTCACCAAATAAATTCGGCCGCCCCAGTGCTAACAAATGTTCTGCCATCGCGAACAGTTTCTCTGCACTGGCTTTTCCCTCGGCCGTTAGTGACGCTTTTTTCGCCCCCGCAAAGACAACATCCGTCGGACGCTCTTCGCGGATGGGCATCAGATCGCTGCGCAACCAGGCCTGAATCTGTCGTGCACGCGCACGATTTTCTAAATCAAGCGGATAAATACGTTCCCAGGTCGGTGGCGCAAATCGATCTTCCAGATACTCCGCAATGGCAGAAGATTCACTCAACTCAAAATCATCGATTTGTAATAACGGCACACGGCGTGTCTGACCGTAACCTTGCCACGTCGGTTGCAAATGTTCACCGCTGTCGAGGTCGATGGTCTTGATATGAAACGACAGGCCTTTCTCCTGCAACGCCACCCAGGCGGATAACACATAAGGGGAGAAAAAATGGGCATCTGACCAAAGCGTGATAGCGGGTTTACTCATTATGTCCTCGGCAATAAAGGGGGCTGGCTATCAAACTATAGAGCCTTTTTGTCACTGTCACGTGACGAATACTCACGCAAGTCGCCGCGCTTTCTATACTTGTGGTGTTCAGATGATTAGACAACCGGAGCTGCAATGATCGATCTCTATTTCGCCCCGACACCAAATGGTCACAAAATTACGCTGTTTCTCGAAGAAGCAGGGCTGGATTATCGCTTGATTAAGGTAGACCTGGGGAAAGGCGGTCAGTTTCGCCCGGAATTTTTGCACATTTCGCCTAACAACAAAATTCCGGCAATTGTTGATCATTCTCCAGCCGATGGCGGCGAACCGCTAAGCCTCTTTGAGTCTGGTGCCATTTTGTTGTATCTGGCTGAGAAAACAGGACTCTTTTTGAGTCATGAAACGCGTGAGCGCGCCGCCACATTACAGTGGTTATTCTGGCAGGTAGGCGGACTGGGGCCGATGCTTGGGCAGAATCATCATTTTAATCACGCTGCCCCCCAAACCATTCCTTACGCTATTGAACGTTATCAGGTTGAAACTCAGCGTCTGTACCATGTACTGAACAAGCGGCTGGAAAACTCGCCCTGGCTGGGAGGTGAGAACTACAGCATTGCGGATATTGCCTGCTGGCCGTGGGTTAATGCCTGGACTCGCCAGCGAATTGACCTTGCAATGTATCCGGCAGTCAAGAACTGGCATGAGCGGATCCGTTCGCGCCCTGCCACCGGTCAGGCACTGCTAAAAGCACAACTCGGTGATGAGCGTTCGGATAGTTAACAGAAACAGGTTCTCGTGTATTATTTCATTCTAAGTAAAACAACGGAGAACCTGCAATGGCACAACCTGCCGCTATTATTCGTATAAAGAACCTTCGTTTACGTACGTTTATCGGAATTAAGGAAGAAGAAATTAACAACCGTCAGGATATTGTTATCAATGTGACGATCCACTACCCCGCCGATAAAGCGCGCACTAGCGAAGATATCAACGATGCGCTGAATTATCGCACTGTAACGAAAAACATTATTCAGCATGTAGAGAATAACCGTTTCTCTTTGCTGGAAAAATTAACTCAGGATGTGCTCGATATCGCACGTGAACATCACTGGGTGACGTATGCTGAAGTGGAGATCGATAAACTGCACGCGCTGCGCTACGCCGATTCGGTATCCATGACCTTAAGCTGGCAGCGTTAACCGCCATATCGGGAGGCTGCATGAAGATAGTGATCACCGGAGGGACGGGATTAATTGGTCGCCATTTGATTCCGCGTTTGCTGGATCTGGGCCATCAAATCACGGTAATGACGCGTAACCCGCAGAAAGCCAGTTCCGTTCTCGGCCCTCGGGTGACCCTATGGCAAGGGCTTGCCGATCAAAGCAACCTCAACGGCGTTGATGCGGTAATCAATCTGGCCGGAGAACCGATTGCTGATAAACGCTGGACTCACGAGCAAAAAGAGCGTCTCTGCCAAAGCCGCTGGAATATCACGCAAAAACTGGTCGATTTGATTAATGCCAGCGACACGCCGCCGTCGGTACTCATTTCCGGCTCGGCAACGGGCTATTATGGCGACTTAGGTGAAGTGGTGGTTACCGAAGAGGAACCGCCGCATAACGAATTTACTCATAAACTCTGCGCCCGCTGGGAAGAGATTGCCTGCCGGGCGCAAAGTGACAAAACGCGAGTGTGCCTGCTGCGTACCGGCGTAGTGCTGGCACCGGATGGCGGTATTCTCGGTAAAATGCTGCCACCGTTTCGTCTTGGCCTGGGCGGGCCGATTGGCTCCGGTCGGCAGTATCTGGCCTGGATTCATATTGATGATATGGTCAACGGCATTCTCTGGCTGCTGGATAACGAGCTGCGTGGACCATTTAATATGGTTTCGCCTTACCCGGTACGCAATGAACAATTTGCCCATGCGCTCGGTCATGCGCTGCATCGCCCGGCCATTTTTCGCGTCCCCGCGACCGCTATTCGACTGTTAATGGGCGAATCTTCAGTACTGGTATTAGGTGGACAACGCGCGCTGCCTAAACGGCTGGAAGAAGCGGGGTTTGCGTTTCGCTGGTACGATTTAGAAGAGGCGCTGGCGGATGTCGTTCGCTGATGTGGTTTACTGCAAACATCCGCCAGTTAACTCCCGGTGTTACAGGATTAGTGGTTTTGCGCGATAAGATCGTCTGGCGAAAGTCGGGTCACCATCAGAACTAACTCTCGGTCTAAACCTCTCTCCAGCATCTCCTGAGCAATACGCAGGGCTTCTTCGCGTTTGCCCAGGATTAATCCATCATTCCGCCCTTCTTCACGTAATCTGTCAGCAATAGTCATCAGTTTCTCCTTTTCTTGTGGTGCGCGTTCCGCTATCTCACCAATAAATGCACGGAAACGCTGGGCATCCCCCGTTTGTAATACGTAATTAAACAGGGCTTTTAGCTGTCTGTCATTAGTGTTCCCTGTAACTAGCAACGAAACAATTTGGTCGACTAATCCCAACAGATCGCGCTGACGAATATGTTTCTGAATTAACTCCAACAGCGCCATTTTGCGATGTTGCATAATCTCGTCATCCGGCACCACGGTAATATCCACCAGCGGAAAAGCCGATGAATAAATTTTGCGGGCAATCGCAGGCTCGGCAAATTCATCAAGCCAGCAGAGTGAATATGGATAAGGGCTTCTGCAACCATGATAAAACAGCATCGGGATCACTAATGGAAGCTCTTTATAACCCGCATCAAGATGGTTTTGCATCGCCGCAATGGAATAGCGCATCATGCGAAAAGCCATTAATTCCTCTGGCTTACTTTGGTGCTCTATCACCACATAAATATAACCCGCTCCCTCCTGCGTTTTCACAGACCACAAGAGGTCGGAATAATATTGCCGCAGGTCTTCATCAATAAAACTGTTTGGTTCCAGTTTAAGCGTCGTTAAATCACACAGTTTGCGCAGCGGCGCGGGAAGATGAATATCAATAAAATCCCGCGCGGTGTCTGGATGGCGTAAAAAAGATTTAAATACCGCATCATGCGGCGTGGAAGTTGTCGATATTGTCATGGCGTTCCGTCACCCCTCAAATTTAAGATGACGCGACAATAACCACGATTTACACCCAATGCAGCAGGCAGTTTTTATCTTTGGACAGCGAATTCAGAAGTATTTTTAGCGGACTGCAACTTTTACATTTCAGCGGAAGCGGACTCGCAAATTCCCCATGAAATACTCCGGCAGCGTTAGCCACCGGAGAGGAAATTATTTCAGCGAACCTTTAAGGAACTGTTGCAGACGAGGGCTTTGCGGGTTACCAAATAACTGTTCTGGCGCGCCCTCTTCTTCAATTTTCCCCTGATGGAGGAAAATGACGTGAGTAGAAACATGGCGAGCAAAGCCCATTTCATGAGTCACTACCACCATGGTTTTCCCCTCTTCTGCCAGTTGCTGCATAATGCGCAGCACTTCGCCTACCAGTTCAGGATCGAGCGCCGAGGTAGGTTCATCAAACAGTAAAACTTCCGGTTCCATCGCCAGCGCCCGCGCGATAGAAACACGCTGTTGTTGACCGCCGGAAAGATGCACCGGATATTTACCCTGCGCACGTTCGTCAATCCCGACTTTCGCCAGATACTTCATCGCCCGCTCGCGCGCTTCCTGCTTGCTCAGGCCCAACACCTGAATCGGCGCTTCCATGACGTTTTCCAGCACCGTCATATGGCTCCAGAGATTGAAGTGCTGGAATACCATCGTCAGGCGTGTGCGCAGTAAGCGCAGCTGATTTTTATCGGCGACTTTGAGTTGACCGTCTTTGTCGCGCACCAGATTGATCGTCTGGCCATTGACCACGATCGATCCTTCACTCGGTTTTTCGAGGAAGTTAATGCAGCGCAGAAAGGTACTTTTCCCCGATCCCGACGATCCGATGATGCTTATGACATCTCCGGCATTCGCTTGCAGTGAGACCCCTTTCAGCACTTCGTGTTCGCCGTAGCGTTTGTGCAAATCGATAACGTTTAATTTATTCTCGGACATCGTATTCTCAGTGCGTTGAAGACGGTTTCACATGCTGCAACCAGCGTTTTTCCGCTCTGCGAAAGAGGCTGATCAGGACATAAGAGATGATTAAATAGAGCACCGCGGCAATGCCGAAGGCGGTAAAAGGTTGATACGTGGCGGCGTTAATATCGCGGGCTATTTTCAGCAGATCCGGCACAGTGGCCGTAAACGCCAGCGCAGTAGAGTGCAGCATCAGGATCACTTCGTTGCTGTATGCCGGTAACGCAATACGCAGCGCCGATGGCAAAATAATGCAGCGATACATTTTAAAGGTCGAGAAGCCATAGGCTCTGGCGGCTTCGATTTCCCCATGCGGCACTGAACGGATCGCTCCGGCAAAAATCTCGGTGGTGTAAGCACAGGTGTTAAGCGTCAGCGCCAGCACGGTACAGTTCAGGCCACTGCGAAAAAAGGCGTTAAGGAACTCGGTCCCCTTAACAATCTCCAGCGTATACATGCCAGAATAGAACACCAGCAACTGAACATACAGCGGCGTACCGCGAAAAATATAGGTAAATAACCAGATTGGAAACTGGATGTATTTATTACTTGAGACGCGACCAATCGCCAGAAACAGCGCCAGAACTCCGCCTATCACTACCGACAAAATAAGCAGCCACAGAGTGATCGCCACGCCAGTAAAGCGATAACCGTCGGTCCACAACAACGGTTTCCAGTATTCATGTAAGATTTCGATCACAGGTCAGCCCTCTTCACACCCACGGAGTAGCGGCGCTCAAGGAACAGCAGCACACCATTGGAAACGGTGGTGAAAACCAGGTAAATCACGCCACAGACGATGGCGAAATAGAACGGTTCCCAGGTACTTTTGCCTGCCAGCTGAGTGGCTTTGACCACATCTTCCAGGCCGAGTAACGAAACGAGTGCGGTAGATTTGAGGATCACCTGCCAGTTGTTGCCAATGCCTGGCAGGGCGTAACGCATCATCGCCGGAAACATGATCCGCCGAAACACTTGCCCACGAGTGAAACCGAACGCCGTCGCCGCCTCTATATGTCCTTTCGGCACTGCCATAAACGCGCCACGGAACGTTTCGGTAAAGTAAGCACCGTAGATAAAACCGAGAGTAATAATACCAGCGACCATCGGATCGATATCAATCTGCCCGACGCCCATCGCCTCCGTCACCGTGTTTAGTGCAATCTGCAAACCGTAGAAAATTAGCAGCATCAACACCAAGTCCGGCACGCCTCGAATCAGCGTGGTGTACCCTTCGAAAATCAGCCCCGAAAGCCGATTTTGCGAGAGCTTACCGCCAGCGCCAATTAAACCGATAATTACAGCGAGCACTACAGAGCTGATAGCCAGCTCCAGCGTGACGAGCGCACCCTGTAAAATAACACCTGAAAACCCATACAACATGCTGCCTGTCCTGTCGTGTGTGGTGAATTACCGCCTCTTGTCTCCCTCCGGTTACCCGAAGGGAGCGGGCTTTCTTTCACCGATGGCGATTAACCACCATAAACATCAAAATCGAAGTACTTTTTCGCTAATTTCTCGTAAGTACCGTCAGCGCGCATTTCGGCAAAGGCTTTGTTCAGTGCCTCGCGCAGTTCGTTATCTTCTTTACGCAGGCCCATGCCGGTCCCTACGCCAAACAGTTTTTCATCTTTAACAGACGGGCCACCGAATTTGTAATCTTTACCGACGGGTTGTTTGAGGAAACCTTCGCTGGCTGCGACCTCATCCTGGAACGCGGCATCAATACGTCCGGCAGTCAGGTCAGAATAAATGTTGTCCTGCCCCTGATACGAGACGATTTCAATGCCTTTTGGTGCCCAGTGTTCGTTACCGAACGTCTCCTGGGTGGTGCCCTGCAATACGCCTACCCGCTTGCCTTTCAGCGATTCGACTGTCGGCTGAATGTCGGAGTTTTTCGCCACCACCAGACGAGAATCGGCTGCGTACAGTTTGTCGGTGAAGGCTATTTCTTGCTGACGTTTTTCCGTAATGGAAAGCGATGACATGATGGCGTCAATCTTCTTCGCTTTTAAGGACGGGATTAACGCATCCAGTGGGTTTTCGACAAACGTACATTGCGTATTGATGCGTTTGCACAACTCCTTTGCCAGATCGATATCGAAGCCAACCAGTTCACCTTGTGAATTTTTTGATTCAAATGGCGCATAGGTCGGATCGGTACCGATGCGGATGTTTTGCGGAATCGCAGCAAACGCCACAGTTGCGCTGGAGAAGGCCAGAACCAGAGAGAGCGATAGCACCAGTTTTTTCATAATGTCCTCAACTGACAGTCTTTTTATAGGGAATATTTACAGGTTTGTTACACTTATCGTGCCATAAAATTGACCATCAAGGCAAAATATCCCGCCCCGTTAGACGTATTATTTTTCATTAAAAATGCTTAAGTATGCATTTCAATGCACCACGATAGTGCAACAAACCTGGCGTGCACCATGATGATCATTCCATCAGGTACAGCTTCCCTGCGACGTATCAGTCACCGTAGACATTAAAGTCAAAATACTTTTTCGCCATCTTGTCGTAGGTGCCGTCCTGACGCAGCTCGCCAAGCGCCTTATTAAACGCCGCCGTCAGTTCCGCATCATCTTTACGTAGCCCTACACCGGTACCGTCACCGAAGTATTTTTTGTCTTTCACTGATGAGCCAGCAAAAGCGAACTCTTTACCGGCTGGTTGCTTGAGGAATCCTTCGCTGGCAGCAACTTCATCTTGTAACGCAGCATCCAGACGTCCTGCAGCCAGATCGGAATAGACCAAATCCTGGTTGGCATAGGCCACCACATCCACACCTTTGCTACGCCAGGTCTCGTTAGCGTAAGCTTCCTGGGTTGATCCCTGCAGCACACCCACATGTTTACCTTTCAGTGAATCCAGCGTTGGCTGAATCGGCGAACCTTTGGCGGCAATCAAACGAGAATCTGCGGCGTACAGCTTGTCGGAGAAAGCAATCTCCTGCTGACGTTTATCGGTAATGGAAAGCGACGAAATAATGGCGTCGATTTTTTTCGCTTTCAGTGAGGGGATCAGCGCGTCAAAGTCACTGGCAACCCAGGTACATTTCACCTGCATCCGTTTGCACATCTCGTTACCGAGATCGATATCAAAGCCAACAAAGTCACCTTTGGCATCTTTCGATGAGAACGGCGCATAGGTGGTATCAGTTCCGATGCGTACCGTCTCCGGTAGCGCCGCATAGCTGGAAACCGCTGCGGAGAGACCGACTAACAAAGACAGAGCGAGAATCGACTTCTTCATACATAACCCTCAAGTGAAAATGGCTTTTTTATGTTGTGTATTGTGTTGTGTGTTTGCAGGCTCTTTCATGCAGGTCTTATGCCATCTTGACGACAACAGTAACATTCAACGTTAAATATGTTAATAAGACGTTGCATTATTGTCCTGAAGTTGAAGATAGCAGGTATAGCGGTTGAATCGCAGCGTTTCGATTGAATGGCAGAAACAAAATGTCGAGGATTTGATCGCGGTTGCAAAATTGCCCTGAAACAGGGCAACAGCGGAGTTATGCGCCCTGCCAGCGGGCAAAGAGATCTTCAGGAAGCGTTATGGCGAATTGATCGAGTACACGGTTAACCGTCTGATTTATCACATCATCAAGGGATTGCGGGCGATGATAAAACGCCGGAACGGGAGGCATAATCACCGCACCGATTTCTGCTGCCTGAGTCATTAAACGCAGATGGCCTAAGTGCAATGGTGTTTCACGTACGCAGAGCACCAACGGGCGACGCTCTTTCAGCACAACATCTGCCGCACGGGTCAGTAAGCCATCAGTATAGCTATGGACAATGCCGGACAGGGTTTTGATCGAACAGGGTAAAATCACCATCCCCAGCGTCTGGAAAGAACCAGAAGAGATGCTGGCAGCAATATCGCGCGCATCGTGCGTCACATCAGCTAACGCCTGCACTTCGCGCAGGGAAAAATCCGTTTCAAGAGATAAGGTCTGGCGCGCGGCCTGGCTCATTACCAGATGCGTTTCAACATCTGCGACATCGCGCAGAACCTGTAATAAGCGCACGCCATAAATCGCGCCGCTGGCACCGCTGATGCCCACAATAAGTCGTTTCATAAATAGTTGCCCTGTCAGACTTGCAGGCAGACTTTGCAGGATTTCGGCGGGAGTTGCAAGTCAGGGTGCCAGACCGGCACCCTGAGCGAAGGCATCATCCTTCGTTATGCATTTCGAGATTTTCCACTTCGTTCTGACGTTGCACGGCTTTGGCGTCATCATTACGTAAAGTATCAAGGAAATCGAGGTAGCCCTGATCAACATCTTTGGTGACGTAGACGCCGTTGAACACCGAGCATTCAAACTGCTGGATATCCGGGTTTTCAGCGCGAACGGCTTCGATCAGATCGTTCAGATCCTGGAAAATCAACCCGTCAGCACCGATGATCTGGCGAATTTCATCTACTTCGCGACCGTGAGCGATCAGTTCCGTGGCGCTCGGCATATCAATACCATAAACGTTCGGGAAGCGAATTTCCGGTGCCGCAGAAGCGAGATACACTTTCTTCGCTCCGGCTTCGCGTGCCATCTCGATAATCTGCTCAGAAGTGGTGCCACGGACGATGGAGTCGTCGACCAGCAGGACGTTTTTATCGCGGAACTCGGCGCGGTTGGCGTTCAGTTTACGGCGCACGGACTTACGACGCAGCTGCTGACCCGGCATGATGAAGGTACGGCCTACATAGCGGTTTTTAACGAAGCCCTGACGGTACGGTTTGCCCAGAATACGCGCGATTTCCAGCGCGATATCACACGAGGTTTCCGGGATCGGGATCACCACGTCGATATCCAGATCTTCCCATTCGCGGGCAATTTTCTCGCCCAGTTTCGTGCCCATATTCACGCGGGCGCTGTAAACGGAAATTTTGTCGATGAACGAGTCCGGGCGAGCAAAGTATACATACTCAAACAGGCACGGATTGCTGACCGGATTGTCAGCACATTGACGGGTAAACAACTGCCCTTCTTCAGTGATGTAAATCGCTTCGCCCGGCGCGACGTCACGCAGGAAATCAAAGCCCAGCGTATCGAGCGCAACGCTTTCGGAAGCGACCATATATTCTGTACGGTTCTCGTCAATATCACGTTTTCCCAGTACCAGCGGACGAATACCGTTTGGATCGCGGAAAGCAACCATACCGTGGCCGATAATCATCGCCACACAGGCATACGCGCCGCGGATTAAGCGGTTTGTAGCAGCGATGGCGGCGAAAATGTTGTCGGCTTCCAGCGGGTAGTGGCGGAAGTTGTCCAGTTCGCTGGCGAAGATATTAAGCAGAATTTCCGAGTCGGAAGTGGTGTTGATGTGGCGGCGTTTTTCTTCAAACAGTTTTTTACGTAACTCATGCGCGTTGGTCAGATTGCCGTTGTGGGCAAGCGTAATGCCATACGGAGAGTTAACGTAAAACGGCTGCGCTTCAGAGGCGCTGG
>ULTA01013880.1_pt1 | contig 44949 bp, 39 predicted proteins | sample 1957181 | NCBI WGS metagenome assembly ULTA01 (sample SAMEA4835722, study PRJEB28245) | human gut metagenome | biome: gut microbiome; material: fecal sample | place: Denmark | collected 2008
CGTCGGCGAGCTGGACGGCGCGGGCGCGGCGTGCGTCATCGAGGCGCGGGGCCGCTGCCTGACTCCGGGCTTCATCGACATCCACCGCCACGCGGATGCGGCGCTCGTCCGCCCAGGCTGGGGCCGCGCGGAGCTGGCCCAGGGCCTCACCACGATCATAAGCGGCAACTGCGGCCTCTCCCTCGCGCCGGTGCGCGGGGAGCACCGGGAGGCGCTGCTGCGCTACCTCTCCCCCATCGTCGGCGAGCTGCCCGAGGGGCGGGACTTCCCCACGATGGAAGCATACCTGCGCCAGGCACGGGAGGCGCGGCCGCCCATAAACACGCTCATGCTTGCGGGCATGGGCAGCATCCGCGCCTGCGCGGCGGGCTTTTCAAACGCGCCGCTGACGGAGGCGGAGTACGCGAAGGTCCACGCCCTGCTGGAGGAGAGCCTTGCGGGCGGGGCGGTCGGCGTCTCGCTGGGACTCGGCTACGCGCCGGAGTGCTTTTACGACACGGCCGGACTCATCCGGGCGCTGGAACCGCTGCGCAATGGCCGCGCCGTCGTCTCCGTACACATGCGGCAGGAGGGCGACGGGGTGGTGGAGGCGCTGCGGGAGATGCTCGCCGTGGCGCGGGAGCTGCGCTTCCCGCTGGAGATAAGCCACCTCAAGGCCATAGGCCGCCGCAATTGGCGCCTCGCGGTGCCGGAGATGCTCCGGCTCATCGACGGGGCGCGGCAGGAGGGCCTGGAGGTCACGTGCGACGTCTACCCCTACCCCGCGGGCTCGACGCAGCTCATCCACGTCCTGCCTCCGGAGTTCCAGGCGGGAGGGGCCGAGGCCCTGACCCGGGCTCTGGAGGACCCCGCACAGCGCGCGCGGATGCGTGAGCGGATGGAGAGCGGCGAGGACTTCGAGAACATCTCCCTGCTCGTCGGCTTCGAGAACATCCGCGCCACGAGCCTGCACCGGCCGGAAAACCGCCCCTTTGAGGGCAGCTCCATCGCTGAGATAGCCGCTGCGCGAGGGCAGGAGCCCTTCGATGCGCTCTTTGATCTGCTGGCCTCCGAGCACTGCGCTGTTTCGATGATAGATTTCATAGCGCACGAGGAGGACATCTGCGACATCCTCCGCGCCCCCTTCTCCGGCGTCATTTCGGACGCGACTTACCCCGTCGGTGGGCTGCTGCACCCGAGAGTTTATGGAACCTTTCCGCGGCTCATTGAGCGCTACGTGCTCGAAAAGGGCGTTCTGAGCCTTCCGGAGGCAGTACGCAAGGTCACGCGCCGCCCGGCGGAGCTCTACGGCCTCGCAGGCAAGGGCCGCATAGAGCCGGGCGCAGACGCCGACCTCTGTCTCTTCGCCCCAGAGAACATTCACGAGCGCGACAGCTACGAGCACCCGGAGAGCCTGGCTTCGGGCATGGACTGGGTCTTCGTCTCGGGCCGCCCAGCCATCGAGGAGGGCGAATTCACAACACAACCATGATATTAGCACAAGCAAGGCCCCGGCCAATGGCCGGGGCCTTGCTATTTAAAGCTCACGCAGGACACAGTGGACAACGAGCCGCGCGTCCGAGAATTCGTAACTGCAGGTCGAAAGCGTCAGCACGCGCTCGGCCTGCCCGGGGACAAGGCCCGTCTCGATAAAGGAGGCCGCGCAGACCTCCGCGAGCCAGGCGGCATAAGCTCCCTCCCCCTCGAAGTCGAGCCGCCAGGCTGCCGCGTCCGTCGGTGCGACGTAGGCGGAAAAGACCTGGGCCTCGTAGTCTCCGCCCGGAGTCAGGCGCAGCAGCGAGGGGTGTGCCTCGTAGAATTCCTGCTCCTTATAGCCGTCGAGGGCGGCAAACATGCTGCCGTCTTTCATGTGGTGTCCATATACGATAGAATTGGGTGAGGCAAAGCGCGCCTCACATCGGCTGTCGAGAAAGAGACAGCCGGAGGCGTTATAACTGCCGTCAAACAGGCGGTCAAGGTAGTATTCGTTGTCCTGTCCCTGTACTACGGGGTAGCTCAGGGCCGTGCCTTCCAGGATGAGCCTGGCTGCGACGTCTGGATTTATCCTCGCCAGGGCCTCGAAGTCCACCTGGTATGGCTCCGCCGCCTCGTGCGTGGGCGCAGGCTGGGTCGAGGGCTCGGCGGGCGCGTCGGCGGAGGGCAGGGCCTCGACGTAGATGTCTAGCGCCTCATAGCTCTCTCGGGCAGCTCCGCGCTCGGTCACGAGGCCCAGCAGCCGCCAGAGGCCAAAGCACATGAGCGCCAGGCACGTGAGCGCCGCCAATACCCGCGCCCCGCGTCTCATCCTGCCTGCGGCGCCCCAGCCGCTCCCTCGCCGGATTCTGTATCAAAAACGGGAACAGCCTCCTGGATGGTGACTTGTTTATCGTCCTGGATGGGGCTTTGGTCCGCGTCCTGGATCGGGGTCTGGTCCACGTCCTGGGAATGGCTGTTGCCTTGGGGCTGGATAGTCAGGGTAAAGCTGCCGGCATAGAGCTCGCGCACATATTTGGCGCAGGCGGAGACCAGTGGCAGGCTCATGAGCAGCGCCGCGACAAGCAAAATCAGCGCCAGGCGGCGGGTAAACTTGTGTTTCCTCATACTCGCCCCCCTAGTCTATCTGCTCCGCCTGGACGGAGACGGAAACGGCTATATTTGTCGCCGCGTCCACAGACGCGCCAGTGGTGTCAAAGGTTAGGGTGTGGGTGTTTATCGCTGCGCTCCCGGCGGGCAGCTCGCCCGCGTTCGGGATGACGCAGATATTGCCGCTGAACCAAACCTCGCGTGTGTTGTCAAAATATACATCCACGCCCTCGGGCAGGGGCTCGCTCAGGCTCAGCTTAACGGAATAGCGCAGCGCGACCTCGGAGCCTCGGCCGCCCTCGCTGTTCGAGACGTACAGCGTCTGCCTATCCATCCGCGCGCTGACGGCGAAGGCGGCGGCGCTGGCGTTGTCGCTGCCCGAGCCCTGCACCTGCCAGAAGGCAAAGGCCGCGCAGGAGAGCAGCAGGGTGCTCAGAAGAAGGCCGCAGGACAGGGTGTGCAGCGTTTTATTGACTTTCATGCCCGCGGCCTCCTTACTCGTTATTCTTGTCCCGCCTTCCGCCGAAAATCAGCAGCGCCAGCCCCGCGCCGCCCAGGAATATCAGCGCCAGGTACAGCCACGCGGCGCTCTCATCGCCGGTTTTGGGAACCTCAGGCCGGATGTAGCCCCCGTCCGTGTCGTCCGTATCGCCAGGGCCGTCGGGCTGCTCCTCCTCAACGACGATGTAGATGCCCGCCGTCACGTCGTCGGGCGTGTCGAAGGCGGCCTTGTCGCCCAGGGCGGTGTCCAGCACGTCGCGCGCGTCGCTTTCGTAATACTCCCAGAGCCAGTCGAGGCGAAAGTCTGCCGACTGCCCGCCGCTCAGTTCACCCCTTACGGCGCGGATTACCTGAGCATCCTCCACCCCCTCCGGCAGAGGATAGCTCCCAGTGTCCTCCGCGCCCTCACAGGAAAACTCCGGCTCGACGGGCAGGGTCTCCGCCTCCTTGATGCGGTAGGCGACGGCGATATAGCTTATGGCGTATCCCATGCGGTTTTCCAGGCGCACTGTGCAGCTGCCGTCCGTGCCGGGGGCCACCACTCGTTCGCCGTTTTCGGAGAGGACGTTCTGATAGGCGTCGGCAAAGAGGCTGAGCACTGCCGCGCCGTTTTCGTCTATGCCCGTGGCGCTGTCCCAGGTGAGGCGTCCCGTGGTGTAGCTCAGGACGTGCGCGGGCTCCGCCGCACCGGCAGCAATGCCAGGGGCCGCGAGCAGCGCGGCCGCCCTCCGGGCCGCTGCTTTTGCCCTTCTCATGCCCGCGTCAGTCTATCTGCGTGACCATGGTGGTGACGGTGATGCTGATGGTGGCGGGCTGACCGTTCGCGGCGTTGTCGCCCAGGAGGGTATCAAGTTCATCGTCCTGGTTTGTCGCCGTGCCTGTGGCGTTCTGGAAGGGCCAGGTCCAGGAATAGGTGATGCCCTCGCCTGCGGCGCTCAAATCTGTCCCCGCCTCGTATTCCTTGGTCGTGGCGTTCTGTATGGCGGTCTTTATCGCCGCTTTCAAAGCTGCCCTCTCCGCCGGCGGTCGTACTGGAATAGTCGAGGCCGTTAATTTTCGTATCACCTATCGTGAACACCAGCGGGCAGTAGAACTCACCGCCGGGCGCGATATTCCAGCCGTCGAGCTTAACATCCGCAGTCGTCTCTATCTTGACGGCGACCTCGGGCTTGCCGGTGATGCTTATGCCGCCGAAGGTGCCCGACGTGCCGGGGGCGACTACCTTTTCTGTAGTGGAAGAGACGACGGTGGGTCCATCAACATTAGCATTAACCTCGTCCTTCCCATACGTCGTTTTGAACCCGTCGCCGGTGATCTCAACTTTTACGCCCCACTTGGCGACGCGGGCGGCGTCCTCGCCCTCTCCCTCGCTGACGTATTTGGCGAATGTACCGCTGACAAAACATGTGGTCGCGAGCGTCAGCACCAGCAGCAGGGCCGCCAACTTCGGCTGTTTGCTTCCTTTCATTATGTAAACCCCTTTCAATACTTTTCAGACAATATGTCGTCCAAATCAAAGGTCTCAGGCTCAGTCTCAGGCTTTGCGGCGGAGCGCATGCGGCGCAGCTCTGCCGCAAGCTCGCGCCGCTCCCGGCGCTGGGCTTCGGCGGCGCGGCGGCAGCTCAACAGCTCCCAGCCCAGCGGAGCCGCCGCTCATATAGGCCACGACGTCGCCCACTTTCAGCGTATCAGGCTCGACCCGGCGTATGAGCGCAAGGTCCCCGACCTCCAGGCTGTCCTCAGCCTGGCCGCTCATGGAGCCGGAGAGCACGACCATTGGCGTCAGCCCGAAAACGGAGGGCGGCCGCTCCGGCGAAAGCGCGCCCCTTGACGATAAACGTCAGGTTGCAGGCCAGGGCAAAGCAAAGTATAATGCAAATCAGGATGACAAACGCCTGCGCGGCGCACTCGCCGCGCTTCAATGCAGCTGCCATGGCAATTACCCCCTTTTCATGCCTTGTAAAGGCTATACTTTAAGCTGTGGAGGTTTCCATACGTCAGGAGCAATGTGACGGCGCTGTGATTTTTCTGGTATAATACTTATGGTATATTGAAGCGGGAGGTGGCGCAGCCATGTACAAGATACTGCTAGTTGACGACGACCCGCACATACTGGCCTCAAACGAGACCTATCTTAAAAAGCATGGATATGACACGGCCACAGCCGCCGACGGGCTGGCTGCGCTCCAACTCTGCTCCACCGCCGCCTTCGACGCCGTCATCATGGATGTGGACATGCCGGGCATGGACGGGGTTTCCGTCTGCCGCAGGCTGAGGGAGGTCAGCTCTGTGCCGATAATCTTTCTCTCCGCCTACGCCCGGACGGACGACCGCATACGCGGCCTCATGGCCGGGGGCGACGATTACGTCGGCAAGCCCTATTCCCTCACGGAGCTCGAGCTGAGGCTGCGCCTGCGCATACAGCGCCACAAGAACATTGAGGCCAGCGAGGTGCTCCGCTTCGGAGGCCTCGAGGTGGACATGGGACTGCGTGAGGCCCGTTTCGAGGGGCAGACCGCCCCGCTCACTGCACTGGAGTTCGATTTGCTAGCTTTCCTTGCGCGCAACCCTGACCAGGTGTTCTCCTATGAGCAGCTGTACGACAGGGTCTGGAAGTCCCCAATCAACCAGGGTATTCACAACATCCAGGTCTGCATGGCCCGCGTGCGACAGAAGCTGGATGCCCTCTGCCCCGGTCTGCACTGGGTCGAGACGGTGCGGCGAAAGGGCTACCGCTTCAACAGCCGCGCAGCGCTGGATAAATAAAAAGATATCGCCCCCGACACTTCGTCGGGGGCGCAGAAAGCCCCGGGCAAGAAAGCCCGGGGCGGGAATTGTTTATTTCTTCCTTCTAAACGGTCCTACTCCGGCGACAGCCATTACGACTCCTGCGCAGACGGCGACTCCCGCCGCAGCCAGCGCAACCTTCTCGCCGGTGCTCATGCCGCTGTCGGGGGCGAGGCCGGGCAGCTCCGGGGCCTCGATCTCCACATCGTCAGCCGGCGGTGAGGGCGGCTCCGGCTCCGAAGGCGTCTCTTCGGGTATCTGCGGCTGCTCGGTTTCCTCCGGGTCCTCCGACTCTTCCGGCTCGGGCGGGACCGTTTGCTCCGAGGCCGTCATGTCCAGGACGGGCGGCTGCGGCTCCTGTGGCGGCTCCGGCGTTGGAAGCGGCGTCGGTGTCGGCGTGGGCGTAGGCTCCGGCGTGGGCTCGGGGGTCGGCTCCGGGGTCGGTTCAGGTGTAGGCTCCGGGCTGGGTTCGGGCTCGCGCGGGGGCGGAAGCAGGCTCACGCTGCCGCCGCGGTTTCCGCCCTGGTCCTCGTTGCTGTCCTCCTCCGTGGGCAGGTAGAAACCGTCAGAGTACCAGCTCATGGTCTCGTACCAGTCCGTGGCTGCGAGGCGGAAATAGCGCGGCTCGTTGTCGTCATATAGGTAGAAGACGGCGCTATAGCCCTTCTCCTCGTCGCCCTTCACCTCGAATTCCTCCGTGGCGAAGGCTGTCCAGGTCCTGCCGTCGGGCGAGGTCTCGCCCCAGATGTTGTTGGTGCTCACTTCCTCAGGCAGCTTGTCCAGGAAGAGCGCGACCGTCACGGCCTCGCCGCCCGTCCAGCTGGCGTCGGTGACAACGAGCTTGCCCGGCTCGTACCAGCTCACGTGCAGCTTAAGCGGCTGCGCCGAGGCCAGGGGCTCGCCGTTTTCGTCGAGGAACACGCCTGCCACGTCGGCCTCGCCCGTGGTCTGACCTGCAAGGCCCTCCAGGTTCCAGGCGACGGGGACGTCCTCATCGCTGGGCCTTCCGTCCCGCATAACTTCATAGTTCAGCGTCGCGGGCAGCAGCTCCGCCGTCAGCGGCGTGCCGGCTTCGAGGTAGATGTCGTCCGGCTGGTTGCCGGCGTTGTCCACCACCGGTCCGGCCCAGGATGCGCCGGCTCCCTCGGGCAGCGAGGTGCTCGTGAGGGACACTATGCCGCCGGCCTGCTGCTCTATCAGGACTCCCGTGCCCGAGAGCTCGAAGTCCACGCATTGCAGCTCCAACCGTCCCCCGGCCTTGACGACGATGAGCGGCGTGTCCGCCGAGAGCGCGCCCTTTATGAGCGGCCTCGCCTCAGAGCCGCCGACGGCGAGGGTGCCTATGTGCAGCTCGCCCCCGGCTTCGATGACGATAGGGCCTGTTGTCTCGACGGTGAGCTCCCCGGCATAGTAGCCCAGTTCCTCGTCCGTCTCAAACTTTGAGGCGACGGTGGTGAACTCAACGAACTGGCCGGCGCCTATCGTGCCGCTGAGGCTCTTTCCGTACTGCGGTATGATCTCCTCTTCCCCGGAGTCGTCCCCGGCCGGCGGGTCATAAACCAGCGCGCCTGCCGCGCAGCCCATGCCCAGCGCCGCCGTCAGCAGCAGGCACAGGGCGAATCTCAGCGTCTTTTTCATCTTTTCATCTGCCTTTCGGAGGTGGCCCGATGCGTGAAAACACCAGGCGCAGCCTTATTATATTAATATGTACGCTCCTTCTAGGGACGCTGGCCTCTCTCGGCCTCTACCGCTGGGACAACAAATACACCTCGGCGCTCTCGGGCGGCTGGGGGTACAACGTGCTCCAGGCTGAGCCGGAGGAGCCCGCCTTCCTCGTGGACGGCTGGGAGTTCTACCCCGGGCAGCTGCTCGGCCCGGAGGACTTCGCCTCCGGCGTCTCGGCGGAGGAATACACCTACGCCGGACAGCACCCGAACTTCTCTTCCGCCCTCGGCAGCCCCTACGGGCAGGCTACTTACCGCATCGTGCTCGAAAACCCGGGCGAGGCGGTGGAGCTCGCCCTCTACCTGCCCGAGCTGCTCTGCGCCGGGCGGGTATACATCGGCGGGCAGCTCGCGGGGGAGCAGGGCTCCCTCGAACCCTATGAGCCGCGGGTCATGGACGGAGTATACGCATTTACCGCCGAGGGTGACACGGAGATAATCATTCAGTGCACGAACTACACGCACTATTACTCCGGCATGTACTATCCCCCCGCCGTCGGCACACCCGGCGGCATCTACCGTCTGCTGACAGCGCGGATGCTCATCTACGGGCTGCTCTGCTTTGCGCCGCTGGCGCTGTCGCTCTCGAACCTGGCGCTCTGGCTCATCGGCCGGGACAAGCTGCCGCGCCGGGCCGGGCTGCTGTGCCTCTTTTTCGCACTGCGGCTGAGCTATCCCTTCCTGCGCGCCATGGGCGTACCGCCCGTACGTCTGCTCTATGCCGCAGAGGATTTGCTGGGAGCGGGAGTGCTCTTATGCGCGTTGCTGCTGGCCGGGGAGCTCAGCGGCTGGGCCGTCCGGCGCTTTCACCGAAGCGTCGCCGTTCCCGCCGGGGCCGGGCTCTGCGCCATGACCCTGGTCTTTCCGATGCTGATTCTACCACACGTTCCCACACTCATCAACACCTACGGCGTGCTGATTTTTATTTGGAAACTCCTAGCAGGGCTTTATCTCGTCTTTCTCGCCTCCAAAATCGGCGCCGAGAGCGCCCTTGGCCATGGGCTGCTGGCGGCGACGGGGCTGTACGGGCTCTCCCTCGTCATCTCCGTGCTGACGGCCAACTACTTCGAGCCCGTACGCGGGGCCTGGCCGGAGGAATACGGCGGCTTCGCCCTTGTGCTTGGCTTTGCGGCGCTGATGGTCAGGCGCAGCGTGCTGATGGCGGCTGAGAATCGGCGGCTGAACCTCCACCTCCAGGAGGAGGTCGAGTGTAAGACTCAGGCCCTAGAGACCCTGCTCTCGGAGCGGCGCGAGCTGCTGGCGCGCTTCATACACGACCTCAAAAACCCGCTCACTGCCGTGCGCAACTATGCCGACCTCGTGCGCAGCGGCGGCCTGGGTCTGGACGCGGACACCCTCGCCTGCCTGGACGCGCTCTCCGAGCGCGTTGGCGCGGTCGAGGACCGCTTCGACGAGTTCCAGGGCTTCTCACGCGGGGAGCGGGGCAATGTGGCAAAGCATCCGCTGGAGCTGGCCTCCTTCCTGCGCGGCTTCTATGAGAGCAACAGGCCCGACATGGAGCTCTCCGGCCAGAACTTCCGCCTGGAGCTGCCTCGGGAGGAGCTGCGTATCTCGGTGGACGAGGCGGGCCTGCGCGCGGCGTTGGAAAACCTCTGCTACAACGCCCTTTCCTTTACACCTGAGGGCGGCGTAATATCGCTCTCGCTCAGGCGCGAAGGCGGGCAGGCCGTAATTGAGGTCAAAGACAACGGCCGCGGCATTGCGCCGGAGGACCTGCCCCGCGTCTTTGACCGCGGCTTCACCCGGCGCGAAGACGGCAGCGGCGAGGGGCTTGGGCTTTACATCGTCCGCACCTTCGCCATTGAGCACGGCGGCTCCGTCGAAGCGACCCCGGCCCCCGGAGGGGGCGCTGTATTCACCATACGCCTGCCCTTGCTCTGCTGAACACGACCTTCCGGGCCGCCCCCTCCGGGCGGCCCTCTTTCTCTGCCAGAGCTGGTAATATATGCATTTGGCCATCTGTTTTTTCACCCGCTCTTAGTCGCAAGCGGTCTCTGTACTCCACAGATTTTGGATTAATTCCCCGTTTTTTATGGCTTTGCGCAGATTTTGCGCCGTTTCCCGCCAACTTTTTGCACGAAACGAAAAAACCATTAAAAATGGAGAGGTAATCTTAAATCTGTGGATTTTCCTATAACTTCACCGGTGCTATATTGTATACTGACCATTGTATTTTTCAGACAAAATTCGCTTTAAATCGCTATAAGGGAGGCGGAAATTGTGGTCAGGTACATAGGAAAGCGCCTGCTTATGATGATCCCCGTGCTGCTGGGCATAGTGCTCATCGTATTCTGCATGAACCACATCTCTTCGGGCAATCCGGCCCGGATGCTGCTCGGAGTCGGCGCCTCGGATGAGGCGATTGCGGCGCTGGAAGAGGAGCTCGGTCTCAACGACCCGCTCTACGTGCAGTTTTTCAACTATGTGAAGGGCGTTGTCACAGAGTTCGACCTCGGCACATCATACCAGACGAAGCGGCCCGTTATCGACGAGCTGATGGAGCGCTTCCCTACCACGGCGAAGCTCGCGTTCCTGAGTATCCTCATCTCAGCGGTAGTTGGTATAACTCTCGGAATCATCTCCGCAGTTAAGCAAAACACCATTCTTGACCACCTGTGTACGAGCGTTTCCCTGCTCGGTGTCTCAATGCCGGCCTTCTGGGCGGGCATGATGCTGATCTTGCTATTTTCCATCACATTGAAATGGCTGCCCGTCTCGGGCCTGGACGGCTGGAAGAACTGGATCTTGCCCACCTTCACCTCCAGCATGGTGGGCATGGCCACCATCACTAGGATGACGCGCTCAAGCATGCTGGAGGTCATCTGTCAGGAGTACATAGTCACCGCCAGGGCCAAGGGACTGACAGAGAAAGCCATTATTGTGAAGCATGCTCTCAAAAACGCGCTCATACCCATCATCACCGTCCTCGGTATTCAGCTGGGTATAATGTTGGGCGGCGCTGTCCTCACGGAGACGGTCTTCTCGATAAACGGCCTGGGCAAATACATGGTGGACGGAATCAAAAACCGGGACTACCCAGTGGTACAGGGCGGCGTACTGCTGCTGGCTATGGTGTTCAGTCTGGTGAACCTCCTGGTGGACATCATCTACGCCTATGCCGACCCGCGCATAAAGTCCCAGTACAGCCGGAGCAAAAGGCGTTCGTCCTGAGCTCGCCTGCGGAATTCTGAGAGGACGGGGGAGGAAAACATGTCCAAACTTCACACTGAGGCCATGAAACGCCTGGAAAAGAAAAAGAAGTCCAAGAAAAACGAGGCCGTCGGCGTGTGGTCGGAGGTCATCTACCGGCTCTCGCGCAACCGGGCCGCCGTGTTCGGTTTCTGCGTCATCGTCATTCTGGCCTTTTTCGCCATTTTCCCGCAGACGCTCACCCAATCCGGCTACGATGACCAGAACTACTCCGAGACCTTCATCGCCCCCTGCGCGGAGCATCCCATGGGTACGGATGATCTCGGCCGCGACATCCTCACCCGCATAGTCTACGGCGCTCGCATCTCCCTGACCATCGGCATAGTGTCCATGCTGTGCAGCCTGGTCGTGGGCGGCCTGCTCGGCGCGCTGGCGGCGGTAAACAGCGGCGTGACCGACAACATTATAATGCGAATTTGCGACATCTTCATGTCCATACCCGGCACGCTGCTGGCCATATCCATCTGCGCCGCCCTGGGCAACGGCATGACGAACCTCATAATAGCCATTACAGTCTCCATGGTCCCCTCCTTCGCCCGGACGGTGCGCGCCTCGATGCTTACCGTCAAGGACCAGGAGTACATAGAGGCCGCCAAGGCCATCGGCGCCAGCAAGGCCCGCCTCGTGCTTCGGCACATGATACCCAACGCTCTGGGCCCCATCATAGTCAGCGCCACACTCAACGTCGCCGCCAGCATCACCGCCGCCGCGGCCCTGAGCTTCATCGGCCTAGGCGTGCAGGCGCCCACGCCGGAGTGGGGCTGCATGCTCAACTCCGCCAAGCAATACTTCACTCACGCGGACAAGTGGTATGTCGTGGCCTTCCCCGGACTCATGATAGTCATCACCGTGTTCGCCCTGAATCTTTTCGGAGACGGCCTGCGCGATGCGCTCGACCCCCGCTCCAAGAACTGAGGCCCCGGCCGGATATGGGAAGGATATGCTATGGAAAATGACGTTCTGCTGAAAGTTCAAAACCTCGTCGTTCATTACGAGACTCACAACGCCGTGGTCGAGGCCGTAAACAACGTCTCCTTCGAGATACGCAGCGGCCAGACTCTGGGCCTAGTCGGTGAGACAGGCGCGGGCAAGACCACCATCGCCCTGGCCATCATGTCTCTGCTGCCGAAATACACGGGCAAGGTCATCCAGGGCAGCATAGAGTTTGACGGGCGCGACCTCCGCCAGCTCTCGCCCAAGGAGATGCGCTCCATCCGCGGGCACGACATCTCGATGATATTCCAGGACCCTATGAGCTCGCTGAACCCCGTTCTGCCCGTGGATGAGCAGATCTCCGAGCTCATACGCCTGCACCGCCGCTGTTCCCGGGCAAAGGCGGCCATAGAGGCGCGGGAGATACTCAAAAAGGTCGGTATCCAGCCCGAGCGCGCCGGAGAATATCCCCACCAGTTCTCCGGCGGCATGAAGCAGCGCGTCGTCATCGCTATGGCCCTCGCCTGCAACCCGAGGCTGCTCATCGCCGACGAACCAACTACCGCTCTCGACGTCACCATCCAGGCTCAGGTGCTGGACCTCATCCGGGAGCTCAAAACCGCCTCCGGGACCTCCATGCTGCTCATCACCCATGACCTTGGAGTAGTGGCTGAGACCTGCGACGCCGTGGCCGTCATCTACGCCGGCGAAATCGTGGAGTTCGGAACGCTCGAAGACATCTTCGACCACGCCTCCCACCCCTACACAAAATGCCTCTTTGCCACCATACCCAGCCTTGACAAGGACGTAGAGCGGCTCCAGCCCATCACAGGCCCCGCAGTCAACGCTGCCGACCTGCCAGAAGGCTGCAGCTTCTGCGAGCGCTGTCCTCAGGCCCAGGAGCGCTGCCGCAGCTTCGACCCGCCTGCTGTCGAGGTCTCGCCCGGGCACCTGGTCAAGTGCGTGCTGGCCGCGGAAGGCCCTGCGGACTGAGGCCGCGCCTCAGCCGACCAACCTGCGCCGTAAACCGGCGGGAATGAGGTAACTGCCATGTCAGTAATTCTGGAAACAAAAAATCTTCAAAAGTATTTTAAAACCCCCAAGGGTTATCTGCACGCCGTTGAAAACGTCAGCCTTAGCCTCAACAAGGGCGAGACGATGGGCATCGTCGGAGAGAGCGGCTGCGGCAAATCCACACTGGGCCGCACGATACTACACCTGCTGGAACCCACAGGCGGTCAGATCTTCTTTGAGGGGAAAGACATAACGAACGTCAAGGGCTCAGAGCTCAAGGCCCTGCGCCGGCAGATGCAGATCATCTTCCAGGACCCCTTCTCATCCCTCAACCCGCGCATGACTGTGGGCCAGATAATTGCGGAGCCCCTGCGCATCTACCGCATCACCCACTCCAAAGAGGAGCTCAATCGCCGCGTTGCGGAGCTCATGGACATGGTCGGGCTGGCCCAGCGGAACGTGAACAGCTATCCGCACGAGTTCGACGGCGGCCGGCGCCAGCGCATAGGCATCGCCCGGGCTCTTTCACTCGGCCCCTCCTTCATCGTCTGCGACGAGCCGGTATCCGCCCTCGACGTCTCCATCCAGGCCCAGATACTTAACCTTCTTCAGGAGCTGCAGAAGGATTTGGGGCTGACGCTGATGTTTATCACCCACGACCTTTCCGTCGTGCGGCACATCTCCCAGAGCATCTGCGTCATGTACCTCGGTCAGCTGGTGGAGAAGTCCCCGGCGAAGGAGCTCTTTACCACCAACTACCACCCCTATACCAGGGCGCTCCTCTCATCGATACCCATCCCTTCCATCCACGTGAAGCGGGAGCGCATCCTGATCCAGGGAGAGCTGTCCTCCCCGATCGACCCCAAGCCCGGCTGCCGCTTCGCCAGCCGCTGCCCTTATGCCAAGGACGTCTGCCGCGAAACCACTCCGGAACTGCGGGAGATAAGCCCCGGGCATCACGCCGCCTGCCACTTTGCCGGGCAGTGCTTCTGATAGAGCGAGTCTGCGCCCGTATCTTGCCCGATATCTGGGAGCAGCTACAAATACGACTTTAGGAGGATGAAAATGAAAGCACACGCGCGCATACTTGTCCTGCTGCTGGCTCTGGCCATGTTGCTCTCCGCCTGCGGCAGTCAGGAGCCCTCCGGCGGCGAGCCGGAGGTCAAGGACACGCTGATAGTCGGCAATAGCGCCGAGCCCACGGTCCTTGACCCTCCCAACCAGCAGAACACCCCTGCAGGCCTCATTAACGTGCAGGTCTACGACGGCCTGCTCCGCCAGAACAACGAGACGGGAGAGATCGAGCCCTGTCTGGCTGAGAGCTGGGAGTACGTGGACGACTGCACCGTCAGGTTCCATCTGCGTGACGACGTCTACTTCCACGACGGCAGCAAGTTCACCGCCGAGGACGTCAAGTTCACCTTCGACCGCGGCGCCGAATGTATCATGAAGGCCATGATATTCGAGCCATTCGACACCTCCAAGACCAAAATAATAGACGAATACACCATTGAGCTCGGCACGAAGGACGTCTTCCCGCCCTTCCTGACCTACCTGACCAACAACGCCACCCTCATCGTCAGCAAGAGCGCCGTCGAGGCCGCAGGCAGCGACGACGTCTACGGCCGCAACCCCGTCGGCACCGGCGCCTACAAGTTCGTCGAGTGGATCGCCGGCGACCGAGTCGTGCTTGAGCGCAACGAGGAGTACTGGGGCGAGCTGCCTGAGTTCAAGAACCTCATCATCCGCACCATTGCTGACGACACCACCCGCGGCATGGCCCTCGAATCCGGCGAGATAGACATCGCCGTCGGCCTGTCCACCTCCCAGGTGGAGACTCTCAGCAACAGCGAGTCCGTCGATGTCATCCCCTTCATGAGCTACTCCCTCCAGTACTGCGGCCTCAACGGCGCCTATGAGCCCCTGAGCGACAAGCGCGTCAGACAGGCCCTGCGCTACGCCGTGGACATGGACACCATGTCTGAGATCGCCTTCGGCAGCGGCGTCGTTGCCGACGGCCCCATCAGCCCGGCCATGTCCTGCTACGTCCCCGCCGGCGAGGACCAGCAGTACGAGCAGGACATCGAAAAAGCCAAGCAGCTGCTCAAGGAGGCCGGATACGAGAACGGCTTCGACCTCGAACTTGTCTGCAACGAGTCCCAGGGCCGCATTACCATGGCAGAGATGTTGGCCAACGCCTGGAACGCCATCGGCGTCAAGACCGAGCTGCGCACCCTGGAGTTCTCCGCCCTCGTTGACCTCGTCTACTCCGGCGAGACCCAGGCCTTCCTCTTGGGCTTCTTGCCCGGCGGCAACGACGGCGAGTTCTACCGCACACTCTTCCAGACCGGCGGCGAAAACGCCGCTTGGATAAACTACTCCAACCCCGAGGTGGACGAGCTCTTCGACCTCGCCTCCAAGGAGATGGACAGCGAGAAGCGCAACGAGTACTACGCCGAGCTCCAGACCATCCTGCGCGACGAAATGCCCTGGCTGTGGATACGCTTCACAGACAACGTCTTCGGCATGCAGAAGACCCTGACCGGACTTGACCCCGACCCCGAGACCTACTGCGAATTCCGCTTTGTAAAAACCAAATGACCCTGTAACGCACGCCGGCGCGGCTGGGCCGCGCCGGCGTCAAGGAAAGGAGAGTTCAAATGAGAAGCGCGCCCATGCTGGATTTCCCTCTGGATGAATTCGAGCAGCGGCTCGGCAAGCTCTTCGATACCCTGGAGAGGACCGACTGCGCCGCCGTCCTGCTCACGAACGTGGAAAACCTCCGCTACTACTGCAACTTCCGCACTTCGGCCTGGAACAGCGAGTTCCTGAGCCCCGCCATGCTGGTCGTCGCCCGCAGCGGCGGCATCGCCCTTGTCACCTCCCCCCGCATGAAGGCCACGGCCCTGGCCACCTGCTGCCTCGACGAGGCCGACATTCTTACCTTCGACGGCTTCGGTGAGGCGGCGACCCCCGAGGTCCTTGTCCCCTCCATCGTCTCCACGCTGGAGAAACTCGGCGCCACCTCCGGCAAGCTCGGCGCAGAGATCGGCCCCATGACCCGCATGCGCATCACCTACAACGACCACGCCGACCTCTTCAAGGCCCTGCCCAACATGGAGCCCGCCGACCTCTCCATGGATATCCTCGCCCTGCGTCAGGTGAAGTCCCCGCGCGAAATAGACATCATGCGCAAGAACTGCCACATCGCCGTTGACGCCTTCAAGGCGGCAGTTGACATGGTGGTGCTAGGTGAGACGACTGAGGAGGACTTCTATCACAACTTTGCTGCCACCTGCTTCGACCTCGGCGCCGACGACTTCCAGCTGCGGCTCGTCGTCGAGTTCGGGCCCGACCGCCAGCAGCCCAACAGTGTGGCCGGCACCCGAGTTTACTCCGACCCCGACTGGTGCATCTACGCCGACACCGGCCCCTCCCTGCATGGTTACATCTCCGACATGATACGCATTGCCAAGCTCAAGCCGCCCACGAAGCCCCAGCGGGAGCTCTACGACATAGTCCACGGCTGCCACGAGAAGCTCATCCCCATGGTGAAGCCGGGCCTCAAGATAGGCGAGCTCGTCAAGGCTCAGGACGCTTACATGCGCGCCCACGGCGTGGACGACATCTGCCTGTCCAGGAGCGTCTCCGGACACGGTCTAGGTCAGGACGTGCACGAGATGCCTGTTATCCAGCAGGCCTACAGCGACTGGGAGTTCAAGGTCGGCACGGTCTTTGCCTTTGAACCGACCCTCATCCATCCCGAACACGGACAGATAGTTCTCGAAAACAACTACCTGGTCACGGAAAACGGCTGCGAGAACCTGACGCCTCAGCTCCAGGACATCTACGTCCCGGGCCTATCCTGATACGAAGCGAGGTAATGAATCATGCGTCAATCACCGATGCTGAACTATCCTGTATCCGAATATGAGGCTCGCATGAGCCGCGCGGCCGAAAAAGTAAAGCAGGCGGGGCTCAGCTGCATCATGGGTACCTCCAAGGCCGCCGTCTGCCATCTTACCGGCCTGCGCTCCGTCATCTGGGAGAGCAAAGCCGGCACGCCGGGCCTGCTCTTCCTCAGCGCCGAGGGGCAGTACGCGCTTGTGAACTCCTTCACCGGCGTGGATGCCGCCATGTACTCCACCTGCCTCGAACGCAAGGACTTCATGAACTACGACTCCTCCGGCCGCAGCGGCGTCGCCACGAATCAACTGGGCGCCATGTGCTACACCCTGCGCCATTTCGGCTGCACCAAGGGCAAGATCGGCTGCGAGCTCGGAAGCGGCATACACCTGCACATGCCCATCAGTCTCTTTGAGGACCTCAAGAAGGAGTTTCCCGACCTCGAATTTGTGGACGCCACGGAGCTCATTTGGGACATCCTCGCAGACAAATCCGAAGCCCAGCTTGCGGACCTACGGCAGGCCGAGACTATAAACTCCCAGGCCGTGGCCAAGGGCATTGAGGGACTGAAGCCCGGCGTCACCACCGAGCTCGAACTCTACAAGTCCATTGCAAGGCAGGGTTATCTCTGCGGCAGCGAGCACTTCACCTTTATGAGCCTGGTTTCCGGCCCAGAGCGCGCGCTTTGCGCGGATTGCCCCCCCTCCGACGAAGTCATCTCCGCCGAGCCCGGCACCATTATCCGCGTAGAGGGCGGCGCCATACGGAACGAGCTGAACGCGCCCTTCGCTGCGAACATCGTAGTCGGCGGCGTACAGCCCGGTCAGGAACCGGCCTGGGAACTCGCTCAGGATATGATATCCGCCGCAATGGCCGCCGTGAAGCCAGGCGCGCCGGCCTCCAGCGTCGCTGCTGCCATGGACGCCTGCGCCGAGGTCCACGGCAAAGCAGACTGGTCCGTCCAACCCGGCTACGCGGGTTCCGGCATAGGCTGGGGGCGCATCGACGGCCCCCTGCTCAGCAAAAACAGCAAGTCCGTGCTCCGCGCTGGCATGGCCCTCACCCTCCAGGCCTCCGTGCGCCATAGTTCCCTGGGCATGCTGATTCTGCGCCAAAACGTAGTTGTGACAGAAGGCGGCTGCGCCTTCCTGAACGGGAAGACAACCGAGCCGCTCATCGTCTGAACAGCGCAGGCCGGGATGCCGACGGTATCCCGGCCTGTATCTTTCAGGACGCAGGCTTGCATGCCGTGGTACAATAATACCAGCTAAAAATGACTGGCTTTGGAGGCTTGGAGCATGCAAAACGAACGCCGTGAACATCCTCCCGGGAGACTTTTCAGGAGATTCTTTGATTTGGACCTCGCCACAAAGTTCTCCCTCATGTTCTCCTGCATGATTTTGGCCGTTCTCTTTCTCACCGCTCTCGTCATGTCAAGGAGCGGCCTGCGCTATGTAATGGAGGAGCAAGACGCCCGCTGCCTGCTGTCCCTCGACTACGTGCGCATACTTATCGAGAAGGACCAAAGCTATGTTGACGGCCTGACCGAATACTACATCTCCTCCGCCGAGGCGCAGGAGCTCGTGAATCTCAGCAACGCGGGCCAATCCGTTCCATCTGAGCGTATGCAGGAGCTGCTTATCAGCGCCCGGTTTAAGATGTACCTGCTCAGCGTGGTGTTCTACAACCTTGATGGCGAACCCATAGGCTACGTCGCGATCGACAACTCCTACGGCCCCCTGCCGCAGGGCGGGCAGGGCGGCACTCGCCCCTTTGAGCGGCTTATGAGCTCCTACAGCAGCATGGAGTGGGAGTATATCCCCGCCTATTCGGACGTCTTTATGCAGATGGACCACTCCCCCAAGCTGGTGTTGTGGAAGAAGCTGGAGGATTACAACACCCAGCGCACGATAGGCGCCGTCGCGGTATCCGTAGACGTGCGCAAGCTGCTGGGCGCTGACCCTGATGTTAACCCGGCTCAAAACACAGTGCTGCTCTCACAAGGAGGCGAGGTAGCGCTCAACCGTACGGGCCTGGAGTTGCCAGAGGAACTCATAGCTCGTATCTGCGCTGAGGCCGCCGATACGCCGGGGATTTATCCCCTGGAGCTTGGCGGCGAGCGCTACAACATCTACAGCCAGGTCTGCGAGGGCACGCCGTTTATCAGCTGCGTCATAGAGCCCGACAGCGCCTCTTTTTGGAGCCAGACCTCCATCATCCGCTCCGCATTTCTCCTCATCTGCCTGTTTCTCATAGCCATGCTCCCCCTGACGCGTGTGTTCGTCGGTATGCTCACACAGCCGCTTGCCAAACTCTCGGAGTCCATGGTGCGTTTCTCCAAGGGCGACTACGGTGCGAAGGCCGACTTCCGCTACAAGGACGACATCGGCCGCCTTGGACAGGTGTTCAACAACATGGTGGAGGAAAACCGCCGCCTTGTCGAGCTCAACTACGTCCTCAAGCTCCGTGAAAAGGAAGCTGAGCTCTCCATGCTCCAGATGCAGATGGACCCGCATTTTCTCTACAACATGCTGCACACCGCCTATTGGAGCGCGTTGAAAAACCACGACGAGCAGACTGCGGAGATAGTCTACGACATGGGTCAGTTTTTCCGGCTGAGCCTGAACCGAGGCGGCGAGACGGCCAGCGTGCGCAGCTGCCTCGACCTGCTGCGCTGTTATCTTGAGCTTCAGCGCCGCCGTTTCGGAAGCCGCCTGCAGTGGCAGATCGAGGCTGACCCGGAGGTATACGACGCGCTCATCCCGAGGCTCATCCTCCAGCCCATCGTGGAAAACTGCCTGATGCACGGGATGGACAGCGTGGACAAGGGCTTTTTCGTCCACATCGAGGCCCGCATGTCCGAAGACGGGGAGCATCTGAACTTCCTCGTGGAGGACAACGGCGCCGGCTTCCCCGAGGAATTGCTGGCCTGCTGGCCCGACAGGCTGGAGGAATACTTCCGCGCAGAGCGCCCGGACACCTCCGGCGGCCAGCGCTTCGCCATGCGGAATATCTATGAGCGCCTGCAGATACGCTATCATGAGCGCTGTGAGTTCAGCATCCGCAACCGCGAGGGCGGCGGGGCGACGGTTTATCTGTCTCTGCCCAACGATTACAGGGAGGTTTAGCAATGATAAAGATCCTGCTCGCGGACGACGAGACGGATTCCCGCGACGCCATCGTTCAGTATATAGACTGGGAGGGCCACGGGCTGGAGCTGGTCGGAGCAGCCGGTGATGGGGCAGAGGCCCTGGAGATGATAAAGACTCGCAAGCCTGACATCGCTATCCTCGACATCTACATGCCGAAACTCAGCGGCATACAGGTCATTGAGCGCTGCCGCCGCGAGATGCCCGATGCGCCCGCATTCATAATAATAAGCGGCTACAACGACTTTGGCTGTGCCCAGCAGGCGATACGGCTGAAGGTTGAGGAATACCTGCTCAAGCCCTTTCTGGCGCGGGAACTGATGGACGCGGTACAGCGCGCGCTGCTCCAGGTGGAGCTGCGGCGCGGCGGAGCTCCGGGAGACTTCGTCTCCTTCGTGCTCTCCTGCCAGCAGGAGTCGCCCCGCGCGGCGCACGGGCGCTACTCCATGGAGCTGGAGCGCCGGGTACTCAACGCCGTCTCCGTCGGCAGCCGTGAGGACGTGACGCGCAGCGTGGACGAATTCCTGGCCGAGTGCGTGCTCAATCAGACCATCCCCGCCGCTCTCAGCTACGGGCAAATGCTGTATTTTGAAATATGCCGTCTTATCATGGAGCGCACAGGCAGCTTTCCGGCCGAAAACGCGTTTTTCAAGCGCAGTTGGACGCAGGATGGAGTATATGAGCAGCTCGCCCAAGCCCTGCACAGGGCCGCGCTTGACGCGCACGAGCTTATAAGCACCGGCAAACGGCGCTCTTCGGTCGTCATCACCGCCGTGAATTACATCGAGCAGCATTACGCAGAGGAGCTGACGCTCGGGAAGATCGCGGAGGAGATATATGTCTCACCTCCCTACCTGAGCAACATCTTCAAGGAGAAGATGGACATAAACCTCATGTCCTATATCCACAAGGTGCGCGTGGAAAAGGCAAAGAAGCTGCTGCTAGAGAGCTCTCTGAGCATACAGAAGGCGGCCGAGCTCGTCGGCTACCGGCACAAGAAGCATTTCATGCAGATATTCAAAAAGGCCTGCGGCATGACGCCCTCGCAGTTCCGCTTCCGGAAGAAGGAGTGACGTCCGAAAACGGCAGTTTTGGGTGACGTTGTCACGGAAACGAGCCGCTCGGCGGTGTATACTCCTGTCAAAGCACAGCCCGCGTTCGGGAAAACTGGCAGGAGGTGCCCCACATGAAAAAACGACTCAAAAAGCTGCTTCGCCCGCTGCTCTTCACCCTGGGCGGAGCGCTGGCCGGACTGGCGTATTACTACCTCGTCGGCTGCTCCAGCGGCAGCTGCGCCATCACCTCTAACCCCCTGAGCTCCATGCTCTATCTCGGCCTTGCCGGCCTCATCCTGTCCGGGGCGTTCTGCCCCTGCTGCGGCAAGGACAGCTGCGACACGTGACCCCTTAAAGCCGGCAAAAAGCACGGACGTCTGACGCCCGTGCTTTTTTGTCAGTTATAAGCTTTGAGCACCAGTTTGGCGTTTTGCGTGCCTCTGCTCACATTATATTTGGCGGTCTTGCCTGAATCGCGGCGGAACTCATACTGCTCCGCCGCCGTTCGGTCGGAACCCGCCACTATGAACGCCTTGAGCTTCACTATGGTGCCGTCAGTGAAATTCGTGTCGTTCACCATATCGACTGTCCGCTCCGCAAGCACGCAGATATCGGAATAACCCGACGGCTTCCACTCGCTGAACTCCGCAGGGTAGCTGATGTTCCCGTGCGCGTCTCTTTGCGGGGTCTTGTACAGTATGTGTATCCTGGCTACGAACCATCCGCTGTTGTGCAGCTTTATGTAACGTATGTCATCCATACCAGTACGCCTTAAGAGCAACAGTTTTGAAGGTCAGCTTTTCTGCCGAGCTTCCGTCGTTGTAGCAGCGCTCGAACATGTAGTTGTCGCCCAGGTGACCGGTGGTCTTGTCCTGGATGCAGTGTGCCGCCGTGAGCACAAGGTTGCGCCTGCATATTAGCTCCGCGCTGGCCACATAGTTTTTGTTGTCCTTTGAGAAAAGCAGCTTGCCCCCGGCCATAAACGGCATTTTGGAGAGGTCCGCAAGCTGCGGCTCCGTCGCCCCGGCGAGCAGGCCGCCGTCGGCGCACAGGCCGGCGGTCCGGTCTATGGGAACGGCCGCGGCCTTCCTCTCGGGCGTCCAGTAGTCCAAAACGCGCCGCTTGTTCAGCTCGGCGGTTTCAAAGGTGTAGGACACGTTGCCATGTCCGTCGGTGTTCAACAGCATTTGTCTTCTCCTTAGCTGATATTTTCCCGCCAAGTATAATCCCATTTGCTGTAAGTGCCAACACGATCTTCCACCTAAATTTGCCCTCGCCCAGGGGGAGAAATACGCAAAAAATGCAAATAACGGACAGCTTTCGCTGTCCGTTATTTTTTGTTGCACCAATTACCGCCTTATCCCTCCAAAACGGCGGAAACGAAAGCGTTTACTCTTTCCTGGTGCACTTGCCGAGGCCGTCGCTGACTATCTCGCGCAGGAGGGTCACGAAGGCCTGGCCGCCGGCCATGGAGACGCCGTCAACGCGGCAAATGGGACGCATGGACATGCCGTCCACGCTGCCGCCCATGGCGCAGGCTTCCAGCATGCGGCGCTCGTCGTCCACGGTGTGCATCACGTCCACGTCGCCCAGCATATAGGCCAGCATGGCGCTCACGCCGTAGAGGCCCCAGTTCGATATCGCGGCCGCAAAGAAGATGTCGGTCTTGCAGACCGTGGCCGTGCCGCCGCCGCAGCCGCACTGGCACTTCTTGCCGTAGGGGGAGATCTCCCTGGCATACTCATAGATGATGCCGTTGCCTATCTCGTTGCCGCCGTCGCCGGTGCCGATGGTGAGTATGCCGTGCTTCTTCGCCTCGTCCAGCAGGTGCCAGGTGTTCGCAAACTCCTCGGGCGGGATGCGCGCGCCGTGGACGCTGTGGCAGTAGCCGACCTCGTTCGGGCCGTGCTTCTCGCAGAACACGATGGCCTTCGGCTTGAAGGTCTCCACGAGGTATTTGGCGTGCTCGGGGCCCTTCTCGGAACCGAGGGGATACCAGTCGAGGTAGCAGGCCCCGTCAGTTATCTTCCACTCGTCCAGGTCGCGCACGTTGCAGCCCACGCCCATGAGGCAGCCGCGGGTCGGCACGTCGTTGCTCTCCTCCACGGTGACGACGGTCTTGGCCCCAAGGCCGCGCTCGACTGCTTTCGCCAGCGCGGCCACGCCGAGGGGTCCGTCCGTTTCGCCGTAGGGCAGCAGGTGCGGGAAACGAGCGCCGGTCACAAACAGGACGGTGTCTCCCTCCTTGACCCGGTCCATCAGCGCCTTCGCGCACAGATAGGACAGGGGGTCCTTCTGCACTTCGCGCGCTGCGTTGTAATAGCGCATGATGTCCCCGCGCTGGCTGCCCACGGCAGGCCGGTACTCTATATTACAGAGCCTGTCGATGTTCTCTCCGATGATCTTTGGCATAACTTGACTCCTTTCAAATTAATGAGCGCCTGCTCACTTCATTTCCGCGATGACCGATATCTCCACCGGCACGTTCATGGGCAGAGAGCCCATGCCGAGCGCAAAGCGCGCATGCTTCCCGGACTCGCCGAACACGGCGGTGAACAGTTCCGAGGCCGGATTGAAGAGCACAGACTGCTCGGAATAGTCGCTCACGGCGTTGGCAAAGCACTGGAGCATGACTATCTGGCCTATGTTGTCCAGATCGCCCGCAGCCGTCTTGAGCGCGCACAAAAGCTGGGCGGCCACATCGCGCACGTATGCCTGGGCCTGCTGTGTGGTATAATCCTGGCCCACTTTGCCGCGGGCTATGCTTCCGTCCGGCTCGTGCGGGACGAGGCCGGAGGTGAAAATGAGCTTGCCCGCCTTCCTGAAAGCGGCTACGTCGCTGCTGATGTCCTGCGCCTCGCCCAGCTCAATGCCAAGGCCGGCGGCTATCTCTTCTCTTTTCATATGGTCCCCCGTTCAGTCTGTTCTTTTGCGTATCTGTCCAGCGCTGCGCCGGCGCAGATCATGTGTACCTTTACTCTCTGTGCAAGGGAGGCGTCGTTTCCGGCCTCAATCGTCGTGCTGGGGCAGTAGCGGCTGGCGTATTCCGTGAAGCCGGAGCCCAGGACCTTCGGCAGCTTTGCATCCGGACTCGGGATGGACTCCAGTACGCCCGGCGCGGGCTCGCGGTAGAGCGTGCTGCACTCCGGCATATAGGATATGAGGTCTGAGAGCCTCCACGGCCCCGCTGGGAACTCCCGGGCACAGGCCTCGTTCATGCTGTCCACGTACTTCTGCGCCTCCGGATTTCCGGTGTAGTTCGAGGTGAAGAAGTAATAGGTGTTCGAAAAGCCCTCGTGCAGATCCAGTACGAGCCCGGGCTTCGCCTCGTCGCAGAGCTCGCGGCAGACGCGCACCTCGGGGTTCTCGTTGTCGGAGCCAAAGCGGCGGTTGTTATCCGCCACGATGCCGGTCCGGCTTATCTCGGCCGTGAAGGCGCGCTCATAGCAGTGTACGGTCTCGGAATTGGGCGCCATGTTGGCCGGGCAGATCACGCGCCGTCCGCTGAAGGCGGCCAGCTGCTCGGGGTGGGCGTCCAGGTATTCGTTTATATAGCGCTCGTTCTGGCGCGGGCCGGCGTCCTCCGGACGGTAGTGGAGATTCGTGAAGAGCCTCTCCCCTATCCGCACGAGCAGGAAGAGCTCGTTGCGGATATACACCTCGTCGGCGTATTTGAGCAGCAGCGCGCTCAGCTCGTCGTGGCCCTCGAAATGTACGGGGCGATTCAGCGTGTGGGACAGGATCGTCTCATAGGACTGGCAGCCGAGCGGGTCGCGCAGGGGCATCATATACAGGGGGAAGTCATAGTGCCAGTTCTCCAGTATCTGAAGCGCCGCGCTGACGCCCGAGGGCTCCATGGCGTGGGCGCCTGCGGTTATCATCACCGGGCGGCCCTTTCCGGGCTTCCTTATCACTATGAGCGGCAGGCCCATATTCGAAGTGCCGGCTATCTCGTAGGGTATATGCCTCTCGGAAAGCCAGGCCATGAGCTGATATACGCTGGTTATGCTGAGGGTGTCCATCATTTACCTCCTTGACCGCAGTTGAAGCAACGTACCAGGTGTCCCCCGCCGACGTCTATCAGCTTCGGGCAGGCCGCAGAGCAGGCCTCGCTCGCCACGTCGCATCGGGTGGCAAAGCGGCAGGCGTCGGGCGGGTCTATTGGCGAGGTTATCTCGCCCTTTATGAGCGTGCGCTCACGCCTGTTCGTGATATCGGGTATGGGGACGGCGTCAAGCAGCGCCTTGGTATAGGGATGCAGCGGGTTCTCGAAAAGCTCCTGCACGGGGGCCTTCTCCACCATCTGGCCCATATACATGACCAGGACTTCCTGGCAGAAGTGGCGCACGACGCTCAGATCGTGCGTGATGAACACATATGTGTATCCGTTCTCCTGCTGCAGACGCTTGAGCATGTTCAGTATCTGCGCCTGTATGGAGACGTCGAGCGCGCTGACGGGCTCGTCGCAGACAATGAGGCTCGGTTCCAGGGCCAGGGCGCGGGCTATGCCAATGCGCTGGCGGCGGCCTCCGTCGAGCTCGTGGGGATAGCTGTTGGCAAGCCGGCGCGCAATGCCCACGCTGTCCATCAGGGAGTACACCTTCTCCTGGAGCTGCGCCTTGTCCGGGTATTTCTTCTGGATGAGCAGCGGCTCCTCGATGGTACTGTAGACGCTCTTCCTCGGGTTCAGCGAGGAGAAGGGGTCCTGGAATATCATCTGGACCTCGTTGCGCAGCTGCTTGAGCTGCTTTCCGCGCATGTTCAGGATGTTCTGGCCGTTCAGCAGCACCTCGCCGTCAGTCGCGTCCGTCAGGCGGGCGATGACGCGGCCCATGGTGCTCTTGCCGCAGCCGGATTCCCCGACTATGCCGATCGTCTTGCCTCGCTCCAGGCTGAAGCTGACGCCGTCCACGGCGTGCAGCATGCCCGCCGCGATGGAAAAGTACTTTTTGAGGTTTTTAACCTCCAGGTAGGCTCCGCTCATGCGTTTTCCACCTCTTTTCTCACGTCCACATATTCCACGCCGCCCGTGTAGATGTGGCAGCGCACGATGTGGTCGCCGTCGTTAAGGCGGGTCTTTTCCGGCTTCTTGCTGCGGCAGACGTCATTTGCGTACTTGCAGCGCTCCGCGAAGGGGCAGCCCTCGTTCACCAGCATAGGGTCAGGCATGAGGCCGTCTATCTGATACAGGAACTCGCGGTTCGAGGTGAGGCTCGGCACCGCGTGGAACAGGCCCACAGTATACGGATGGGAGGCGTTCGTGAATATGCTCTCCAGGGAACCGGATTCGATTATCTCGCCCGCGTACATGACCGCCACCTTGTCGCAGGTCTCCGCCACTATGCCGAAATCGTGCGTTATCATTATCATGGCGGTATTCATGTTGGTCTGGAGCTCCTTGATGAGCTTCAGGACCTGGGCCTGGATGGTGACGTCCAGCGCCGTGGTGGGCTCATCGGAGATGAGCACCTTGGGCGAGCAGGCCAGCGCCATGGCTATGACGACGCGCTGCTTCATTCCGCCCGAGAACTGATGCGGATACTCGTAGGCCCGTTCGGGCGGGATACGCACCATCTCCAGGGTCTTCAGAGCCGCCTGCTCGGCCTCGTGCCGGTTCATGTTCTGGTGGGCGCGGAATATCTCGGACACCTGGTCCACTATGCGCAGCACCGGGTTCAGGGCCGTCATCGGGTCCTGAAATATCATGGTCATGTCGCGGCCGCGGAGACGGCGCATCTCCTCCTCGCTCATCTCGCTTATCTCCTCGCCGCAGTAGAGCATGTGCTCGCTCTCCACGCGGGCGGTAGACTTCTCAAGCAGCCTGAGCAGCGCGAGCGCCGTTGTCGTTTTGCCGGCTCCGGTCTCGCCGACAAGGCCGAGGGTCTCGCCGGCGTTCAGGCTCAGGTCCACGCCGTTCACGGCGTAGACGCAGCCCCTGTCCGTCTCAAAACGCACCTTCAGGCCCTTGACGTCGATTACTTTCTCGCTCATACTGCTCATCTCCTCATTCTGGGGTCAAGCGCATCCCGCAGGCCGTCGCCGATGAGGGTCAGGGAGATGACCGTCAGCAGCAGAGCGATGCCCGGGAAGGTCGAGACGTTCCACGCGTCGCGGATGACCTCGTTGCCGTTGGACAGCATGGAGCCCCACTCCGGGTCCGGCGGCTGTATGCCGAGGCCCATGAAGCTCAGCGTGGAAATGGTGGTTATCGCGGAGGCGATGTCTATCATTGCGGTGGTGATGATGGGGCCGATGGCGTTCGGGATGATGTGCTTCACGATTATGCGCATGACGCTGCCGCCCTGGATGCGCACGGCCTCGATGTACTCCTTGTCTATGAGCTGGAGCACCTGCGCCCTCACCAGGCGCACCTCCTGCGGGATGAGCGCGATAGCGATGATGAGCACCAAGTTTACGTTTGTCGGCGGCACCACAGCCGCCAGCGTTATCATCAGTATCAGGATAGGCAGGGCCATGACTACGTCAAGCGCACGCATTATTATCATGTCCACTGTCTTGCCGAAATAGGCCGCCGCCGTACCCAGAATTATGCCCATTACAAAGGCTATGCCCAGAGATATGAGGCCCATAAGTATCGAGGTCTTGCCGCCCCAGAGTATGCGGTAGAGCACGTCGCGCCCCAGCTCGTCCGTGCCGCACAGGTGCTCCAGGGACGGGCCTTCTAGCTTGTTGACGGCATCGACCTTGATGATGTCCTCCTCATAGTCGAGGTAGAGCGGCGAGGCGAAGCAAGACACGGCTATAACGATGAAAAGTATCGTGCCTACGATGGCCGAGGTGTTGTGCCGGAGCCTGTACCACATCTCCTTGGTGGACGAGCGCTGGATGAAAGCTCGTTTTTCTCTTCTTGTCATGCGGCGCTCACCCCCTCTTCAACATGCACGGTCTTCTTTTTGCGTTTCTTGCCGACGTACTGGGATTTTATGCGCGGGTCAACATAGGCATAGGCGATATCGGTTATCAGGTTCACCACCGCCATGAGCAGCGCGGATATCATTACGCTGCCCATTACGACGGGGATATCCTTCTGCCTGAGGGCATCGACCATCATTTTGCCGATGCCGTTTATGGAGAACACGTTCTCGACCACGACCGCGCCGCCGAAACTCGCGCCCACATAGCGTCCGAGGACCGTTATGATGGGCAGCAGAGCGTTCTTGAGCGCGTGGCGGCGGACGATGTACTTCTCCCTGAGCCCCTTCGCGCGGGCGGTCCTGATGTAATCCTGGTGGATTATCTCAAGCATGGACGAGCGCGTGGTACGCGAGACGACCGTGATGCCGCCCATTGCGGTACACAGCCAGGGGAGTATCATGCTGCTGAAATCGGAGATATCGCCCATCGGCGGCAGCAACCTCCAATGTACGCACAGCAGCAGGATGAGCATCATGCCCAGCCAGAACTGCGGCATTGCCGAGAATATGAGCACTATGACGCGCATCACATTGTCGAAGAAGGAATTCTGCCTGAGAGCCATGGCTATGCCCAGGATGACACCCAGTATGGTTATGAGCAGGCAGGCGCCCGCACAGAGAATGAGCGTGTTCCAGATGCGGATGCCTATCATGAGCGAGACATCCTGCATCGTCTTATACGAGGTACCCATATCTCCCTGAAACAGGCCGGACATATAGTTCAGGTACTGCGTCACCAGCGGCAGGTTCAAGCCGTGCTGCTCCCGGAACATCTCCAGGTCAGCCTCAGACGCGTTGGCGCCCAGGATGAGGAGCGCCGGGTCGTTGGGGCTCAGTGACAGCAGCAGGAAAACAGCTATGCTGACCGCAATCAGTATGGGAATGATGAGTATCAGTCTTTTGAGAATGTATCTTGCCATACGCAGTCTCCCCTTATATGAAGGAAAGGGCTCTTACGTCCCTTTCCTTCATAGCTGTGCGATTTACTTGTGGATGATATCAGGCAAAGTAGGCGTTGCGGAAGTTGAAGGAGCAGTCCGGACGGACCAGCACGCCCTGGAGCGAAGAATCCTGAGCGCCGTAGAGCATGAGGTTGGCCACGGGCAGGAAGGGCATATACTTCGTGGCGGCCTCGTGAGCCTCATTTATATAGACGTTCATTTCTTCCTCAGTGGGCTGGATCTCCGCCTGGTGGATGAGCTCGTCGAGCTCGTCGTTCTCATAGAGGGCAAAGTTGCGCATGTTGCCGTTGCGGTAGCAGCCGGCCTCGAACAGCGCGCTGCCGGAGACGCTGTACAGGGACATGAGCGCCATGCCGTGCTCGCCGCTCCTGCACATGTTGGTGACGGTGCCGCGCTCGTACATGGTGATGGAGGCGTTGACGCCGATGGAGCGGAGCGTGGACTGATAGGCCTCAGCCGCAGGAGAGGACTCGTAAATCTGTATCTCGAAGCTCAGGGGGTTGGACTCGTTGTATCCGGCCTCCTCAAGCAGCTCCTTGGCCTTGTCGAGGTCAAACTCGATGGAGCTGGCCGGCTTCTCGGCGGCGCCGACGTAGGCGCTGGACACCATCGTGTACAGGGGCTCGACGCCCTCGGTTATGGCGCACCAGGACTCGCGGTCCATCGCGTAGCACATGGCCAGGCGCACGCGCACGTCGTCGAAGGGGGGCTTGGAAGTGTTGAAGGCAAAGAAGGTCAGACCGGTGGCGGCCATCTCATAGGTCTCCAGATCGGTGTTGTCCACGGCGCGCAGATAGTCGCGGTAGCCAAGCTCGTTGGCAAACTGCACCTCGCCGGTCTCAAGCGCAATGTAGCGGTTCGCGGCCTGGTCGATCTGCTTGAAGGTTATCTTGGTCAGCTGGGGCATCGTGCCGGTGTAGTCATCACGACGCTCAAGAACTATGCTGTCGCCGGGGACGTAGGAAGTTATCTTGTAGGGGCCGGTGCCGCACTCGGAGTTGATGAAGGCGGCCTCGCCCTTCTCCTCGCAGTAGGACTTGTTGAGGATGGGGCAGAGCGTGGGGAAAATGTTGCGTATCGTCAGCTGGTTCGGCTCGACCATCTTGATGGTCAGGGTGTTGCCCTCATAGTAATAATCTTCGATGTTGCTCACATAGGAGGCCATGGGGGCGCAGTCGTAGAGGTGGTCAATCGAGAAAATGATGTCATCCATCTCCAGCGGGTCGCCGTTGGAGAAAGTATAGCCGGAGACGTCGCACTCGAAGGTCCAGGTGGTGTCGTCAACCCTCTCCCAAGAGGTGGCTATGGCCGGGATGAAGTTGTAGTCCTCGTCCATGTCTATGAGGTAGTCATAGATGTGGGGAGAGACGCTCAGCAGCGCGACGCCCATGGTCGCAGAGATATCCAGGTTGCCGGGCACGCTGTTGAGCGCGGCCACGATCTCGGTCTTGGCTTCGCTGCCATCATCTCCGGCGGGCTCGGCATTTCCGCAGGCCGCCAGGGAGAACGCCGTCACTATTGCAAGCACAAGAGCCAGTGTTCTTCTGATTTTCATTCCATTTCCTCCTCATATTTAGTTGCGGCCGTTTCCAGAAGCCCGGTCACGGCGCGCATACACAGGGTGTTACTCCGACGAGCCGCTCTTTCTTACCTCGTCCAGATAGTTATAAAGTGTAAATTTGGATATGCCGAAAAACTTGCACAGGTGGACATGGGCCTTGGCGATTTGGAAAACGCCCCTGGAGTCAAGATAGGCCAGGGCGCGCATCTTCTCCTGCCGGTTCATCTCGGATGCCGGTTTGCCGACCTCGCGCTCCACCTCGGAGAAGAAGTGCTTCATGAGTTCTTGGACGTTCCTAGCAAATTTCTCAGTCTCGGTGCCTGCGTCCTCCTGCGCACCCTTGCCTATCACGCTGTTGAGCATGCTCCGAGCGGACAGCAGGCCGGTTATATTAATATTGATGCACATGGCGCCTACCAGCTGGCCCTCTTCGTCCTTGATGAGCGTGGTAGAGGAGCGAATGGTACGCCCGTCCTCAGTCGTGGTGTAGTATTCCGCGTATTCCTCTTTCTTGTCGCAAATTGAGTTCACGTTCTCAAAAAACAGGTTTGTGGGGCAGCCGCCCACTTCCCTGCCGGACACATGTCCGTTTACGATGTGTACGATAGTATGCTCCAAACCGTTAGTAAAATCGTGAACGACTACCTCACAGTCCGGACCAAGGAGCCTGCCGAGATTATTCGATAAATCCTTGATTACCTCGAAACCAATATGCATACATCTTTCTCTCCTTTAAATCAAAAATACAGAATTTTATTCTGGTTGTCAATCTGCTTTCCTTATAATATAAATTATTTTCTGTTTTACACAAATAAAAGCCCCTTTGTTCGGGGCTATTTGCGTAGTTTATTCAAAACAATATTCAGGCGTTTTGGTGATGCATGAAAAATATTCTGGTTTTTGGTGTTTCCGGCTTGTAAAGGTCCTTGTGGTGATTTATGCATCCGCGCAAAAACAAAAGCCTCAATTCGGACGCTTCGGGCATCAAAATTGCGGCTTACATTCCCATCCCCCCGCATATGCGGACAGAGCCCGCCGGGGAGCGGGCTCTGCTTTACCGTTATCATTCAGGCGACGGTCTCGATGCTGACGAACTTGAAGTTCGCACCCTCGACGGCGGCCTTGAGGGCCTCGTCGGTAACGCTCTCGTTGCAGACGACGGAAGCGGTGCCTTCCTCGTGGCTGGCCTCGGCGCTCTCAACGCCCTCCATGGCTTCGAGGGTCCTCTTAAGACGGCCGGAGCAGCCGCCGCAGTGCATGCCTTCAACCTTCATGAGCTTCTTCATTATAAATTTCCTCCTTAAACTTGCATTTATATCCGGGCTCGGGTGAATCACTCGATGCCGAGGAAAACGTAGCCGGCTTTAACGACGGCGGCCTTCACGGCCTCCTCGTCAGTATCGGGCCGCATGGTGACGGCGGCAGTCCCCGCCTTGGCGTCGGCCTTGACGCTCTCCACGCCCGCGACGGCGCCCAGAGCTTCATTTACGGCCCTTTCACAATGCTCGCACATCATGCCCTCTATCTTCACGGTCCTCGTGACGGCCTCGTCCCCGGCAAAGCCGTGGGGGACGTAGCCGGCCTTCTTGACCGCCTCGAACATAGCCTCCTCGCTCGTGCCGGGCTGCAGGCGTATGGCCGCGGTGCCGGCCTTCGCGTCGGCCGTTACGGTCTCTACGCCCTCTACGGCCTCAAGCGCGGCTTTAACGGCGCGCTCACAGTGCTCGCACATCATGCCCTCTATCTTCATGGTCTTCTCGACCGTACCGGTTATGGGGCAGGCGGTGACGTTCTCGCCAAATCCGACGAATATGTACCCCGCCTTGGTGACCGCGTCTTTGAGCGCCTGTTCACTGGTGTCCGGATGGATCTTAAACTTTGCGAGGCCCTTCTCAGCGCTGGCGCTGACGTCCTCGACGCCCTCAACGGCGGAGAGCGCTTCGGTGACGGTCTTCTCGCAATGGCCGCACATCATGCCGTCGATGCGCATAGCGACCTCTATGAGCTCCTCTTCCTCCTCTGCGGGGGCGGCGGCAGCCTTGTGCTTGCGCGGCTTATCCTTGCTCGCGTTGTACATCTTGAAGAGGTTCAGGCGCAGGGCGTTCGATACGACGCAGAAGGAGCTGAGGCTCATCGCAGCCGCGCCCAGCATCGGGTTGAGCGTCAGGCCCGCCCAAACAAAGCAGCCCGCGGCGATGGGGATGCCGATTGTGTTATAGAAGAAGGCCCAGAACAGGTTCTCGTGGATGTTCCGCAGCGTGGCGCGGGACATGCGGATGGCGGCGGGGACGTCCGAGAGCTGGCTCTTCATGAGCACGACGTCCGCGGCGTCGATGGCGACGTCCGTGCCGGCGCCGATGGCTATGCCTATGTCGGCGCGGGTCAGTGCGGGCGCGTCATTGATGCCGTCGCCGACCATGGCGACCTTGCCCTGCTTCATGAGCTTGCGGATGACGCTCTCCTTGCCGTCGGGCAGGACGCCGGCTATGACCTCGTCCACGCCCGCCTGGGCGCCGATGGCCTTCGCGGTGCGCTCGTTGTCGCCGGTGAGCATGACTACGCGGATGCCCATGTTGCGCAGCTCCTGCACAGCGCGCGGGCTGTCCTCCTTGATGACGTCGGCCACGGCGATTATACCGGCGAGGGCTCCGCCCTCGGCAAAGTACAGCGGGGTCTTGCCCTGCTCGGCAAGGGCCTCGGCCTTCGCGCGCATGTCGTCCGTGACGGCGGCCTTGGTGATGATGAACTTGTGGTTGCCGGTGGCGAGCTCCTTGCCGCCCATGCTGGCGATGACGCCGTTGCCCGGCAGGGCCTCGAAGGAGCTGACTTCGGGGGCCTTCATACCCAGCTCCTCGCCGCGCTGCATGATGGCGCGGGCCAGCGGGTGCTCGCTCTTCTGCTCCAGGGCCAGGGCGAGGCGCATGAGCTCGTCCTCGCTCACGCCCTCGGCGGGTATGATATCCGTGACCTTCGGCTCGCCGGAGGTGATGGTGCCGGTCTTGTCGAGGGCGACGATGTCCATCTTGCCCGCTTCCTCCAGGGAGGCCGCGGTCTTGAACAGGATACCGTTTTTCGCGCCCATGCCGTTGCCGACCATGATGGCGACGGGCGTCGCAAGGCCCAGCGCGCAGGGGCAGCTGATGACCAGCACGGAGATGCCGCGGGCCAGGGAGTAGCCGAAGCTCTGGCCTATGAGCAGCCACACGACGGTGGTGATCACCGCGATGGTGATGACGGTGGGGACGAAGATGCCGGAGACCTTGTCAGCGACCTTGGCGATGGGGGCCTTGGTGGCGGCTGCGTCGGAGACCATCTGGATTATCTGGCTGAGGGTCGTATCCTCGCCGACACGGGTGGCCCGGCACTTTATGAAGCCGCTCTGGTTGAGCGTGGCGGCGGAGACGGTGTCGCCCTCCGCCTTGTCCACGGGGATGCTCTCGCCGGTCAGGGCGCTCTCGTTCACGGCGCTGTGGCCTTCAAGCACAACGCCGTCCACGGGTATATTCTCGCCCGGGCGGACGACGAAGATGTCGCCCTTCTCGACCTCGTCCACCCCGACCGTGACCTCCTGCCCGTCGCGCAGGACGGTGGCGGTCTTGGGCGCGAGCTTCATGAGGCTCTTGAGGGCGTCCGTGGTCTTGCCCTTGCTGCGAGCTTCAAGCATCTTGCCTACGGTGATGAGGGTCAGTATCATGGCCGCGGCCTCGAAATAGAACTCAGTGTGCATGACGTGCATCTGGTCCATCGGGTCGCTGTAGGTCGTCATCTCAAAGAGGGCGTAGGAGCTCCACACGAAGGCGGCGGAGGAGCCGAGGGCGACCAGGGTATCCATATTGGGTGCCCTGTGCGCAAGGCTCTTGAAGCCGGAGATGAAGAACTTCTTGTTGATGATCATGACTATAACAGTCAAATAGAGCTGGATAAGCGCCTGGGCCATGTAGTTCGTGGCCAGGAATTCCGGCAGAGGCCAGCCCCACATCATGGCGCCCATGGAGAAATACATGAGCACTATGAGGAAGCCGACAGACGAGATCAGGCGGCGCTTCAGCACCGGCGTCTCGTGGTCCTCCAGGGCGGCTTCCGCCTCGGCGATGGTGCTGGACGTGCTCTTTTTTGCGCTGCCCGCGCCCTTTTCGCTCGCGCCGTAGCCCGCATCCACAACGGCCTTTATTATGTCCGCGCTGGAGGCAGTGCCCTCAACGCCCATGGAATTCGTCAGCAGGCTGACCGAGCAGCTCGTCACGCCCGGGACGGCGTTCACGGCCTTCTCGACCCTTGCACTGCATGCCGCGCAGCTCATACCTGTTACAGTATACTGCTTCATACGATACCTTTCCCTCCCTAAAAACGATCACCTCATCAACTTCTGCATCGTTTTAAGCAGTTCGTCGATGGTCTCGTCGTTGCCCTCGCGGATGTCATCGACGACGCAGGTGCGGATGTGGTCGCTCAGAAGCTCGCGGTTGAAGGCGTTCATCGCCGCCGTCACCGCCGCGGACTGCACCAGGATGTCAGGGCAATATACCCCCTTTTCTACCATCCCGCGTATGCCGCGCACCTGGCCCTCGATGCGGTTGAGCCGGTGTATCAGCTTCTTGTACTCCTCAGGCGTCCTCTCCTTCGTCCGCTGGCAACAACATTTTTTTGTTTCTCCCATGATAAGCTCCTTCCATGCAGATACCCATCAGGGGTAATTATAGTATACCCCTGATGGGTATGATGTCAATACCTATTTTGGCAATTTAGCGTATTGCGATACGCGCATATTTCTCAGGCATCCGCCGTTGAGGAAAGTGCGCCATTGCTCGTATAATACACCGTAATGCCAGCTATTTCAAGCATTTCAAGCGCTTCCGCATCCAAGCTGCCGGCAATGAACAGCGGCGCGAGCTTCAGCGCCAGGCCGGCGCAGCCGGTATCGAAGGAGCTGCCGCACAGTTCGGGCACGCAGCAGCGGTCCAGTCCGTCCGCCGTATCCAGGTAAGAAGAGCGCAGAGAGCCGTCCTCGTATTGGTAATACCCAGCCGCGCCGGAGCCGGCTGCGGGATAGTCGCGCAGGCAGACGAGGCTGACGCTGCCTGAAAAGTGCAGCGTTGCAAGGTTCGTGACGGTATTTCCCTCCCTGTGGGAGAAGTCGAAGGAATACTCCGTGCCGGTCTCACCGTCCAGGCAGCGCATGAAGCCGTCGTTGCTTATAAGCGCGCCGCGCGTATACCCGGCCTCGATCAGCGCACCGGCGATGTAGTCCGCGATGAAGGCGTTTTCCATCCAGCCGAGGTCCACGAAGGAGCTTATGCCGTTTTCCTGCGCGAAGGCGAGGTACTCCTCCGAGACGCTGAGCCTCACCCGGCCCTCGCCCAGCAGCTCTATGTCCACGGAGCCCTCGTCAGAGGCAAAGGCGGCGGTGCGCGCAAAGAATTCGCCCTGCGCAGCGTCCAGCCGCGGGTCGTACTGCGCAGCCTCGACGTCGCTCTGGGAGCTGCACAGCGCGTGGTACTGCGCGTACAGAGGGGCAAGGTAATGATAACGCGTGCCGCTCTCCTCCAGCAGCTCAAAGGCGGAATACAGCGCCTGCCCGACCTCGATATCCTCGTTGGGGTGGCGGCTTATATAGCAGAGGCCGACAGTCTCGGACTCGATATCCGCGCCGAAGAGCTCCAGTGCGTCCGTCGCGGCTTCGGTATACAGGCTGCGCAGGGTGCGCCGCTCGTCCGTGGCATTGGTCCCGTCATAGCCCAGGTAATAATAGAAGGTGAAGCTCTCCCCGGCGTTCATCTCGCCGCTGAGGGCGCTTACCTCCGCAAGGCCTGCCTCAGTACTGAAGATCGAGTTGATGCCCAGGGCGAAGGAGCCCACGGCCAGGGCTATTAGGACTATTACCAGCGCCAGACGCAGGCCCAGTCTGCCCTCCGGCAGCTGGATCTTTATGCTCTTTTGGATGGCTGGCCTGTCATTGGATAGGGGCTTTCTTTTCATCTGCTACAAGATGGCGATGACGATGAAGAGCAGCAGCAGGGCAACGCACACGCCAAGTGTGGCCGCGAAGGCTATGACGCCCTTGCGGCAGGCCTTGTAATTGCGTATGTAGTTGTGCCTCCGGAAGACGAAGGCCGCGATAAGCCCGAGTATCGGCAGGAAGAAGGAAAGTATCGCGTACCACGCGCTGCCTGTGTCGTGCACCGGCCTGTCCAAAATAACTTCGCTGGCAGCCAGATTCACCTCGCTGCCCTCCTCCGGGGCCTCGGCGTTCACGCCGACGATCGAGAGGCTCTTGAGCGGCTCTCCGCGCTCCCGGAGCGCCCTGTACTCGGCTATCTCCTCCGGACTGCCGTACACGAAGTGCCCGTGTCCGATGTCCACGAGCTCAGGCTGTGTCTCATCCGTATAGTTGTGCATCGAGGGGTCATATGTGTAGAGCACCTTGTGCTTTTCCAGCTGCGGATCGGGCAGCGGGATGGCGGAGATGAGAGAGCGGGTGTATGGGTGCAGCGGATAGTCGAAAAGCTCCTCCGACGAGGCTATCTCAACTATCTTGCCCTTATAAATAACGCCTATGCGGTCAGAGATATAGCGGACTATGGACAGGTCGTGGGCGATGAACATGTAGGTCGTACCCTGCTCCGCCTGGAACTTGTTCATAAGGTTCAGTATCTGCGCTCGGATGGAGACGTCCAGCGCGGAGATGGGTTCGTCCGCGACGACGAATTCCGGCTCCATGACCATTGCTCTGGCGAGTCCCACGCGCTGGCGCTGGCCGCCCGAGAACTCGTGAGGATAGCGGGTCAGGTGCTCGGGCAGCAGGCCGACGGCCTCGATTATCCTTTCCACCTTGCGGACGCGGTCAGCCTCGTTCTCGTAGAGGTGGAAGTTATAGAGGCCCTCGGAAATGATATAATCCACCGTCGCGCGCTCGTTCAGCGAGGCCGCGGGGTCCTGGAACACCATCTGGATGTTGCGGATTATCTCGCGGTCCAGGCTGTGAGGTATTTTACCGGATATCCTGACGCCCTTGTAGAGTATCTCGCCGTTCGAGCAGTTGTTGGCGCGTATGACGGCGCGGCCTATAGTCGTCTTGCCGGAGCCGGACTCGCCCACGAGCGAAAATGTCTCGCCCTTGTAGATATCAAAGCTCACATCCTGCACGGCGCGGACGCGGTTCTCGCCCTTGCCGAAGTTTATGTCCACGTGCCTGAGCGAGAGCAGTACTTCCCTGCCGCTTTTGTCCACAGGGCCGTGCTCAGGGAAATGGTCCGCGCTGGCGTCCAGGGCCGCGGTGTTTTTCTCTTTAGCCATGCGTGACCACCTCCTATATGTTGAACACTTTCATGAGGGTGCCGTGGATGTCGTGTATTATCTCCGGCTTTTCCACCTTTGGGGCGCGCGGGTCGAGCAGCCAGGTCTTGGCATAGTGCGTCTCCGAGACCTTGAACATCGGCGGCTCACGCAGGGTATCCACGCGCAGGCAGTAGGGGTTGCGCGGGGCAAAGGCGTCGCCCACTATCTCGTTGTAGAGGCTCGGCGGAGCGCCGGCGATGGAATAGAGCTTCGTTCCCCGGTCCATCAGCTGGGGAAGAGAGCTCAGCAGCGCCCAGGTGTAGGGGTGGCGCGGGTCATAAAAGACCTCCTCCACCGTTCCAAGCTCCACTATCTGCCCCGCGTAGAGCACGGCCACCCTGTCGGCAACGTTCGCCACGACGCCCAGGTCGTGCGTGATAAAGACGATGGTGTATCCAAATTCCTTCTGCAAATCCTTGATAAGCTTAATTATCTGAGCCTGGATGGTGACGTCCAGCGCCGTTGTCGGCTCGTCGCAGATGAGTATCTTCGGCTGGCAGGACAGCGCTATCGCGATGACTATGCGCTGGCGCATGCCGCCGGAGTACTGAAAGGGATAGTCGTCAAAGCGGTTTTCCGCGTTGGGGATGCCTACCTTCTTCATGAGCACGATGGCGCGTTTCCTGGCCTCTATTTCCGAGACGTTCTGGTGCTTCATTATGACCGAGGTTATCTGGCTGCCTATGGTCATGATGGGGTTCAGGCTCGTCATCGGGTCCTGGAATATGGTGGCTATCCTCTGCCCGCGTATCTTCGTCCAGTCCACGACGCAGTCGGTGCGCGCAAGGTTGAGGACCAGAGCGCCGTGGAGCCTTCCGCCCTCTTCCCCAAGGTATTTCACGCGGAAAACAGCATTTTCAAAGATGCTGTTCAGCTGCGCCTCGTCGGAGAGGTCGGCGCCCGTGGTCATGGCCTGCTTTATCGCGTCGTAGAGCTTGCCCTCCAGCTTCCGGCGGCCCTTGAGCGGGTACCTGCCCAGGGAAAGGCAGACTTCCTTGGCCAGGACGAGGTTACGCGCCCGTTGGGCGGCGGTTATCTCTCCCGAGCACTCTCGGGCGTAGCGCTCTTTGAGCGCGGACATGCGCCTTTCGTACTCCGCGTTGTAGGCGGAGTCGGCCTTGGTTTTTGCGCTGTGCTCACGCACGGTGGCTTTCCGTCTGCGCTCCAGCTCGGCCAGCTTGTCGTCAAGTTGCGCGATCTTGCGCGCGGTTTCCTTCATCTCCGCCTTTTCCTTGGAGCGGTCCAGCGTCTGCTTGTGGTTTTGCAGCTGGGTACGCTGGAACCTCAGCTCGCGCCGCTGCTTTTCAAAGGCCTCGGCGTCTTCCCGGCTGAGCGTGAGACGCTCCTGCCTGTCCTGCTCCAGGGCGCGCATTTCCTGGAAGGTCCGCGCGCCGAGCTCAAACTTGGAATATTCGTTCAGCCTCGCCTCGGCTTTGGCTATCGCGCCCGCGCCTATGTTGAAGCTCACGTCACTTAGAGTTTCGTCGTTAAATATTATGTCGCCGCCGTCGATAAAGCCGTTGTTGTCGAGCATGCCGGCAAAGGTCTTGGTGAGCACGCTCTTGCCGCAGCCGGATTCGCCCACGATGGCTATGGATTCGTTCTCGTATATGTCCAGCGACACGTTCCTGATCGCCGTCAGCACCCGGCCGCGGACGCGGAACTTGACCCAGAGGTCCTTTATTGACAGCAGTACCTTCTTATCTTCCATGACTTCCGCTCCCCTGTTACATATGCGTCCTCGGGTCGGCGGCGTCGCCGAGGTTCTGGCCGATGAGGAAAAGCACAACGGAGATGAACGCGCTGAGCATGACGGGGCACCAGAACTCCCACCCCCATCCGGGAGTGACCATGGCGCTCTGCGAGTTGAAAAGTATCTTGCCGAGCGTAGTATCCGAGATGCCGAGGCCGATGTAGCTCAGGAAAGCCTCGCTGGCGATGTAAGCCGGTATCTGCTGCGCCATGATGGTGACTATAAAGCTGATCATGAAGGGCAGGATATTCTTCACCGCGATGCGCGCGGTGGAGGAGCCCAGGCAGCGGGAGGCGAGGTTATATTCGCGGTCGCGGATGATTATGACCTGCGTCCTGAGCGAATACGCAATGCCTATCCAGCCCGTGACGCACATCGCAAACAGCAGCGTGCCGAAGCTGGGCGAAAACACCAGGACCCAGACGGAGATGATGAGCGTGCCGGGCACGTTGCTGACCACGTTGCGCACCTCGTTCATTACGAGGTCCACCTTCTTGGAAAAGCCCCAAATGGCACCGACGACGATGCCTATTGAGAAGTTTATGATGGTGCACAGGAAGGCCAGCGAAAGGCTTATCCTCGCGCCGTACCACATGGAGTCGAAGGTGGACTGCCCGGAAGCTCCGGTGCCGAAGATCCACCTGATGGAGAAGCCGAACTTCTCTATGGCCTCGCTCGGGGACAGATGCTTCGCCGCCGAGTCCATGATGTTGCCGTAGCGGTCGTATCCCATGACGGCGGGATACACATAGGTGAAGGCGATGATGACGGCGAACATAACAAGGATGATTATATTGGTCTTTTTGCGGAAGAACACCCTAAACACGCTGTGCCAGTAGGAATACCGCGGCGCCGTTATCTTCTCAACAGCGGCCACGTCCTGCGGGACGCGCTCAAAGAGCTCCTCATCCGTAAGCCCGGTGTCGTCAAGGCGCACAAAATCTTCTTGCGTTGCAACTGCCATCTAAAATCACCTCGCTTTAGATGTGTAGGAGATGCGCGGGTCCATGACCGCCATGAGTATGTCGCCCATGATGGCGGAGATGATGAACAGCACGCCGTAGAACAGCGCCACGCCGACGATGACGGCGTTGTCGTAAGCCCCAATGGCCTGCACCAGCAGCCCGCCGACGCCGGGGATGAGGTACACCTGCTCCATGATTATCGCGCCGGAGAGCGCGCCGGTTATGGAGCCCGGTATGCCGTGGACTATCGGTATCGCGGCGTTTTTGAAGATGTGTTTGGTGAATATCTCCCGCTCGCTCAGGCCCTCGCTTCGGGCGAACTTCACGTAGTCGGAGTTCATCTGGTCCACCATGTACCTGCGCATCCAGCGCATCTCGCCCGCTATGGCGCTGATGGCCGACGAGGCGATGGGCATTATGTACATGAGCCAGGTCGGGCTATCGAGCGAGAAGGTCGTAGGCAGGCCCATCTTGTTGCCCACCGCCTTGAGCATGAGCATATAGGCCAGTCCCGGCACGGCCATGATGAGCACGACATAGGCATTGCCCAGGCTGTCCACCCAGGTGTCCTTTTTCTTTGCCATGAGTATGCCCAGCGGCAGGCCCAGCATATAGGCCAGGGCCGAGGCGATGATGCTGACGATAAAGGAGTAATACATGCGCGAACCGCTGTCCTTCACCAGCGACACGTTGGTATAATCGTCGTTATAGAGCTCGGCATAGACCAGGTTCAGCTCCCGCGAGCCCGCAAGGTAGGTCGCCGAGTGCAGGTCGTCCGCGCTGTTCTGGACGGCGCCGCTCGGGTAATAGGTGGTCGAACGGACGTAGTTGCCCTGCGGCTGGACCATCGTCTCAAAGGCGTCCACGCCCTTGTTAACGCTGTAGCTCGTGCCGAGGCGCATGGTCAGGAAATTCTGATGTATATACGGAAAACGGTTGTCGAAGTAGAGCAGGTACTTGTGGAATGTACCATTACCCAGGATCGCCGGGGAAAACTTTTCCCCGCCGTAGGCCGGGTCATAAAGCGTGAAGGTGAGGCCCCTGTCCTCGATGTTCTCTTCGACGTAGTTGATGTTGTCAAATTCAAAGATGCCGGTAAAAAAGTTCCACAGGCGTATGAGGAGCGGGGTGTTCTGATAGGCGAAGAGGCTGGCTGTGCCGCCGGTCGCGACGCGGTTCGGCGTCGCCATTACCGCGTCCAGGCGTACCACAGTGTAGCCCAGGGCCTCATACTCCTCGGTGAAGCGCGCGATGTAGCCCGCAACTTCGTCGCTGTCTCGATCAGGAGTGCGCCCGATGGCAGCCGCGTCGGAGCGTTCCTCCTCATCGAGCTCCCCGCTCGCGACGAGCTGTTTGAGCCAATCGGTATACGGCACGTAGTCGAGATAGTCGTACTCCTCCCATTTCTGGTACATGTAGAGGGTCCTCTGGTTGTTGCTCAGCTTCACATACTGCTCGTCCTCCGCGAAAATGAGCGTGTCGTCCAGCCAGGAGAAGACCATCATCATTATAAGCGCTATAGCTATAACAACCGAGATGCAGCCTCGGAAAAACCGTCTGAAAAAATACTTTACCATAAGCGCGCTCCCTTTAATGGGGAGAGGCGGATGGCGCTAGCCATCCGCCCCGCCTGGATTGCTTCCATTGCTCTTGTGGTGTATTACCAGATGCCCATCTTCCGGATGGCAAAGCCGTCGCCGTAGGGCAGCAGGCCGTCGAGGTAGGTCTCGGGGTCGCCGAAGTCGGCGCCGATGCCGCCCAGGCCGCCGAGGTCGTAGTTGTACTCCGCGCCGGAGTTGGTGTTGAACCAGGAGTTCAGGTTCTCGGTGGCGTCCTGGCACTCGATGAGCGAGAGCTGGACCATGCCGCCCAGGGCCTGCTCTATGCAGGTCTTGAGCACGACCGCCTGATTCGTGGCGGTCTCGTTGTAGGCGCTGTAGGGGTAATCGAGGACTATCGGGTTCTCAGCGCTCACCTCGTAGCCCATGGCGCCGAGCTCCTCAATGGCGAGTTCGAGCTCGCTCAAGGCGTTTTCCACGTTGTACCAGCCGTCAAAGCCGTCGCTGGAGTGGTTTTCCTCGTCCCAAACCTTGAAAGGATATCCGTCGGCCGTGACCTGGGCCTGGACTATCTCGCCGTAGAAGGTGCCCGCCTCAAAGCTCGTGGGCGTGCCGTTTATATCAACAGTGACGTCCTCCTCCAGGCTGACGAAGTCGCCGGGCACATAGCTGTTGCGCAGGCAGACATACTTGAGGTCCTCGCCCAGGCTCTGGGAGATGTAGCTGGCGCGGTCGATGGAGTAGCCGAGGGCCAGGCGGAAGTGCTGGTTCTGAAGGGCCGCGCGGCTGACTTCCTTCTGCTCATCGGTCTTCTGCGACACACAGGCGCCGTCCGGGACGTTCGCGTAGACCTGGCGGTTCTCGTTAAACCACATAAGGAAAATGTTCGTGACGTTGGGCGCTACGTGGACGTACTTGTCGAAGTTGCCGTCCTTCTTTGCCATTTCAAGCTGGGCGGTGTCGAGCACCATGGTGGTACCTACGCCGTTCACGGTGAAGTCGTTGTACTCGCGGGTGACGTCGCTGCCGTCGTCATAGATGAAGTTCACGGCCTTTATCTGGACGTTTTCGGCGTTCCAGTAGCTCTCGTTGGCTATGTAGTTGATGGAGTTCTTATCCGTGACGTTCGTGCACAGGTAGGGGCCGCAGTAGGCGATATGGTCCTGATCAGTGCCGTACATATAGGTGCTGCTGGCTATGGCCTCGTCGTACTCCGCTATGCCGAACACGCCGCCCTGGCTCAGATAGTAGTTGCGGCTCATGGGGGTGAAGCAGGCGTCGGCTATCATGGTCATGAAGTACGGGCACTCCTCAGTGAGCGTGTACTGGAGGGTGTGGTCGTCAACAGCCTTGACGCCGACTGTGGAGAAGTCCGTCGTCTCGCCGTAAACGTAGGCGTCGATGCCCTCAAGCACGCCAAGGAGCATGTTTATGGCGCTGCCGCCCGCGTCGGCCACATGCTGCAGGCCCGCGACCCAGTCGTCTGCAGTCAGCTCAGCGACCTGGCGGCCCTGGCTGTCCACCCAGGCCACACCTTCGCGGATGTAGAAGGTATAGGTCAGGCCGTCCTCGCTGACGTCATAACTCGTGGCGAGATGGGGCTGGAGCACGCCCTCGCTGTCGTACTGGTAGAGGTAGTCGATGAAACTCGCGTCGTCGTGGAAATCCCCGTCGCTAAGGAAATCCCAGGTGGTGCCGACGCGGTCGAAGGTGGTGGTGGCGGTGTCGGTAAAGGTGTATCCCTTCTCGGTCAGGTACTCTACGGCGCTCTGGGTATAGGTACCGGTGCCGGTGAGCTCGTACCAGAGCTCGACGAGGTGCTCATAGTCTTCGGTGGTTATTATCTCGTTGGTAAGCACCATCTGGTCAAAGTAGACACGGTCACCCAGCCAGGAGGCGTAGCCGCCCGCGCGGAAGGGCATGCGGCTCATTGCATAGCAGCCGCCCGCGGTGTACATCGGCGTGGCGACGCCGCTCTCGAGGAACTTGGCCTCGGATATTGCCATCAGCGCCCAGCGCTCGCTGAGCGTCTCGGCCTCAAAGGCAGCCATATAGGCGTCGTAAAACTCGCCCATCGCGGCCATGTAGATGTCCTCGTCGTTTTCGAGGATGCCGCCCTCGGCAGGGGTCTCCTCGCTCGGTGAGGGCGTGTCCGTGGTCTCCGCGGGCGTGTCCGCGCCTCCGCAGGCGGCCAGCGAGAGCACCATGGCGAGGCACAACGCCAGGGCCAATGCTTTTTTTATCCAGTCTCTCATCTTTTTCTCCCCCTTCAAAGATCTATATCCAAACGCCGCTCAGGGCAGCGGTGTTCAGGACAGTTCTTTGCGATACCCCTAGTCCCTATATATTTTGATGAATAAAATGCTACAACAATTTGCACTCATTGTCAATGATGACATACTACAATTTACACCAAATTTCGTGCCGCAATTTTCATCGGTGTGCTGTTAAATAGCTAAAGCGCCGCACGCCACAGTGGCATTTTGGCCGTTTTTTACCGTTTCAGGCCGTATGTGTCCCTTAAGCCTCTCTGCCGTTGGGGAAGAAGGAAGAGTGAAGGACATGCAGGGGAAATGAATCCTTACATACCAAATACGGGTATAAAAAACCTCCCCCCGTGTTGGGGGAGGTCCGGGTTTTATTTTGCTTAAAGGCCGAGCACCTCGTCCAGGGAGCAGCGCTCAAGTTCCGCCCGCGGTGCAAGGACGCAGACAGCGGGCTTTTCAAAAACCTGTTCCAGCTTCTCTGCAACTGCAGCGAGGTCGGCGCAGCTGCCGCCCAGCAACTGCGCTCTGCGGGCGCGGCGCATTTCATAGGTTATGCCGCGGAAATAGAGGTCGTCGGCCTCCTCGCCTTTGGCGCGCGGAGTGAGCAGAGGCTCCCAGGCTGCGACGGCGCCGGTTATGAGGCCGTCGAGGTCCGGCCCGCCTGAGGCGAAACCGCGCAGGAACTGCGGCGCCCCGGCGTAGGTCCGAAGCGTTGCAGCGGCGCTCGGGTCGCGGTAGGAGTAGCAGCCG
>ULTA01032709.1_pt1 | contig 41137 bp, 30 predicted proteins | sample 1957181 | NCBI WGS metagenome assembly ULTA01 (sample SAMEA4835722, study PRJEB28245) | human gut metagenome | biome: gut microbiome; material: fecal sample | place: Denmark | collected 2008
GCGTATGTCATAGGCGATGAAATGGGGTTTTGAAAGCCTGTTTATCCAGAGCTTGCCCATAAAATCCGTGAGGTGGGAGCGCTTCGTCGCGGAAAAATTGCGCCAGGTGCACAGCTGTCCCGACGGGCGGTCGCTGTGACGGCGGCAGTAGCGCACCGCGCCGTAATTGAAGGATTGCAGGGCAATTTCGCCTTTGTATGTCTTCACGCGTTCGCACACCGCGGCGGCAATGCGGTTGTCGTATGGATTGAGTCCTTTGATTTCGCAGAGTATTCCCACCTTGCCGTCCACGAGTTGCAGAAACTCGTCAAACGTGGGGATGGTGTTGTCCGTGCCTTTCAGGCGCATTGTTTTAAGCTCCGCCAATGTGCAGCGGGCGACCTTTTTGTCCACGCCGCAGACGCGTCTGAGGTTGTCGTCGTGGAAAACCACGAGATGTCCGTCGGAAGAGAGGTGGACGTCAATCTCAATGGTAAAACCGTGCTGAATCGCCGCCTCGAAAGCGGGCATACTGTTTTCGGGAAGTTTGTCGTCGTGCAGCCCGCGGTGCGCCACGGGAGTGGTCAGAAGCCAGTCGAAATTCATAATCCGATTTCTCCGAATGTGAGGTTAATCTGTTGATATAATTTTAGGTTTACATTATAATAATGTCAACACATAATCGCAAATTTCCGCTCCCGCCGGCGGGAAAAGAGAGGAAGAATTGAGCCTTTCCCACATCCGCAATTTCTCCATAATCGCGCATATCGACCACGGCAAAAGCACACTTGCCGACAGGTTGATTGAGCGCACCGGCACGGTGTCCTCGCGCGAGATGTCCGACCAGCTGCTGGACAATATGGACATTGAAAAGGAACGCGGAATCACAATCAAATTGCAGACCTGCCGTCTTTTTTACAATTACAAGGGAGAGGAATACACGTTCAACCTCATCGACACTCCCGGACACGTCGATTTCACATACGAAGTGTCGCGGTCGCTTGCGGCGTGCGAGGGCGCGCTGCTTGTCGTGGACGCGACGCAGGGAGTGGAAGCGCAGACGCTCTCCAACGTCTATCTCGCGCTTGACAACGACCTCGAAATCCTGCCCGTAATCAACAAAATCGACCTCGCTTCGGCAGACGTCGACGGCGTGAAAAAAGAAATAGAGGACATCATCGGACTTGACACCGCGGGGTGTCCGCTCATCTCCGCAAAAGAGGGGATAGGCATAGACGACGTGCTTGCGCAGATTGTGGAGAAACTGCCGCCTCCTAAGGGCGACCCCGACGCGCCTCTCAAAGCGCTCATATTCGACAGCTATTACGACAATTACCGCGGCGCAATCTCAATGGTGCGCATAGTCGACGGCACCGTAAAAGCGGGCGACAAAATCAGGATGTTCGCTTCGGGCAAAACATTCGAAGTGGTCGAAGTCGGGGTTTATTCGCCCGGAATGCGTCCCGTAACCTCGCTTTCTGCCGGCGAAGTCGGTTATATCGCCGCAAGTATAAAGAATGTCGCAGACACCGCCGTCGGCGATACGATAACATTTGCCGACCGTCCCGCGGCGGCTCCGCTGAAAGGGTACAAAAAGGTCACGCCTATGGTTTTTACGGGGGTTTACCCCGCGGACGGCGCCCGTTACAACGACCTCAAAGAGGCGCTTTTGAAATTGCAGCTCAACGACGCTTCGCTGACCTTCGAAGCGGAGAATTCCAAGGCGCTTGGCTTCGGGTTCAGGTGCGGTTTTCTCGGTCTGCTGCATATGGAGATAATCGAGGAAAGGTTGGAGAGGGAATTCGACCTCGACCTCATCACCACGGCGCCGGGGGTGTCTTATCACGTCACGAAAACAAGCGGCGAAAAACTCATCATCGACAATCCGACCAATCTGCCGCCTGCGGGTGAGATTGACTTCATCGAGGAGCCCATCGTCAAGGCGACCATATACACTCCGCCCGAATACGTCGGGCAGATTATGGAACTTTGCCAGGAAAAGAGGGGAGTGTTCATCGATATGACTTATGTGGACACTTCGCGCGTGCAGATGACCTACCGTCTGCCTCTCAACGAAATCATTTACGACTTTTTCGACAGCCTGAAATCGCGCACTCGCGGATATGCGTCGTTGGATTACGAGCCCGACGGTTACGAAAAGAGCGACCTGGTGCGGCTGGATATGCTCATCAACGGCGATATGTGCGACGCGCTTTCCCTCATCGTTCACAAGGACAAGGCGTATGCGCGCGGCAGGGGCATTGCGGAAAAACTCAAAGACGCAATCCCTCGCCAGCTTTTCGAGATACCCATACAAGCCGCGATAGGCGGGAAAATTATCGCGCGCGAAACCGTCAAGGCGCTCCGCAAGGACGTCCTCGCAAAGTGTTACGGCGGCGACATAACCCGCAAGAAAAAGCTGCTCGAAAAGCAGAAAGAGGGCAAGAAACGTATGCGCCGCGTAGGTTCCGTCGAGGTGCCGAGCGAGGCTTTCGTCAGCATTCTCAAAGTGGGGGACGACAAGTAGGAAAATGCTGCTTTACATCCACTTTCCCTTTTGCGCTTCAAAATGCGCCTACTGCGATTTCACTTCCTATGCGGGATGCGACGAAGCGCTTGTTTTCAGCTATCTAACCGCATTAAAAAGGGAAATCACCTTTGCGGGGGAACGCTTTCCGAACGCCCGCATAGACACCGTTTATCTCGGAGGCGGCACGCCGTCGCTGCTTTCTCCGCGTCGGATTGAGAATCTGTTTGCCCACATCGCAAAGAGTTTTCGCGGCTATTCTCCCGGCGAAGTCAGCGCGGAGGTTAATCCCGACAGCGCGACGGAGGACAGGCTTGCCGCTTTTGCCGCCGCGGAAGTCAACAGGCTGAGTATGGGGGTGCAGAGTTTTTCCGACGACAACCTGCGCCGCACGGGAAGGATACACACGGCTGACGGCGCGCGTGAAGCGGTGGCGCGTGCGAAAAAATATTTCGACAACATTTCGCTTGATTTTATCGTCGGGCTTCCGTACGACACGGCGAGCATAGTGAAATCCGAACTCGACGAGGCGGGCGGGCTTGTCCCGCACGTTTCGGTGTACGAGCTGACGCTGGAAGAGGGGACGCCTCTGGCACGGGACGCGGAAGAGGGGAAAGTTTGGCTGCCCGACGACGACGAAACCGCGGAATATCTCGAAATCGCGGTGGACACGCTGGCGGAGCACGGTCTGGAAAGATACGAGGTGTCCAATTTTGCGCGCCGCGGCGCGGAGTGCCGCCACAACTGCGGATATTGGACGCGCGAAGAGTATATCGGGCTTGGCGCCGGCGCGCATTCGCTGGTAAAAAGCGCGGCGGACGGAAGTCCGCTTTCCGCGGAGATACGTTTCGCTTCCCCCAAAGACGTCAATGCTTATATCGGCGGCGTAAACTGCGTGGAAACCTTCGACGACGTGCCGCGCGTCGAGATGAGCGTGCTTTCCGAAAGCGAGATGCGCGCAGAGGAAATTATGCTGGGACTTCGCACTCGCGAGGGAATACGCGAAGAACTGCTTGCGGGGCGGGACACTTCGCGCGTGGAAAGTTTTCTGACCCGCGAAAACGGGAGAGTGCGCCTCACAAGGCACGGACTTGCGGTGATGAACTCAGTGCTTGCGGAGCTGATTTGAGGTGGGTTTTCGCTCTCCGCTACGCGCAAACGACAAACTATGATTATATTCTCATTAAAACAATTGAAATCCGCACGCAAGTTTGTTATACTGTTTTCATAAATTCCGGAGGAAGCAAATGACATCCAAATTTTCGCTGAGCACGTCCAGACCCAAAGGACCTCTCGCACTCATCGCAACTCCCGGCGCACGCGAACTTACCGAACTCATCGACCGCAACCTTGTGGAATGGTATAAATCCGTGGATGTGGACGGTACGCTGAAAAAGGACACTTTCATCATAGACTCCGCCTGTCCGCGTTTCACGAACGGCGAGGGCAAGGGGATGGTGATGGAAACGCTGAGGGGCAAGGACCTTTTCGTCATATGCGACGTCGCCAACCACGGTGTCACCTACAATTTCTTCGGAAAGCAAATCCCGATGACTCCCGACGAGCATTTCGCGGACCTCAAACGCATCATCTGCGCCGCGAACTGCAAGCCCGAAAGGATAACCGTCGTGATGCCGATGCTGTACGAGGGCAGACAGCACCGCAGGGCGGGACGCGAGTCGCTGGACTGCGCGCTGATGCTGCACGAGCTTTACGATATGGGAGTGAGCGACATCATCACTTTCGACGCGCACGACCCGAGGGTGCAGAATTCCGTGCCTATGATGGGCTTTGACAACTATTTCCCGACCTATCAGGTGCTGAAAGCCCTGCACAAGCGTTTCCCCGACGTCAAGCTGGACAAGAACAGCCTGATGTGCATATCTCCCGACGAGGGCGCGATAGGCAGAAACGTCTACTATGCGTCCGTGCTGGGGCTGGACCTCGGTATGTTCTACAAACGCCGCGACTATGCAAGCGTCGTGAACGGCAGAAATCCCATCATCGCGCACGAATACATAGGCAGTCCCGTTATGGGGATGAACGTCTTTGTGGCGGACGATATGATTGCCACGGGCGACAGTATGATAAAGCTCGCGAAGGAAATCAAGGAGAAGGGAGCGCAGCGCGTCTTCCTTACCGCGACTTTCTCGCTGTTCACGGAGGGCGTGGACAAGTTCAACCGCGCATACGAGGAAGGGCTCTTCGACGCCGTCATCAGCACCAACCTCTGCTACCGCATTCCGGAACTCAAACAGTGCGAATGGTTCGTGGAGGCGGATATGTCGAAGTATCTCGCCTACATAATCGCCGCAGGCAACCTCAACGAGGCGGTGTCCAATCTGCTCGACCCGTTCGAGAAGATAAGACAGCTCGTCGCCTCCATAAACAATGAGCAATAACAGGAGGAAAAAGTGAAAATCACATGGCTGGGTCACTCCGCGTTCAAGCTGGAAGAAAGCACGGGAACGACGGTTGTCACCGACCCTTACCACTCATACATCGGCTATAAGATGCCGAGAGTCACCGCGGACATCGTCACGGTGAGTCACGGTCACAACGACCACAACAATCTTCCCGCCGTTCTCGGCGACCCCGAAGTCATTTCCGCTGCGGGGGCGTACGACATAAGCGGCGTTCACATTCTGGCACGCCGCACTTTCCATGACTCGAAAAACGGCGCGGCAAGGGGTGAAAACCTCGTCTTCAAGTTTCGTATGGACGGCGTTGACATCTGCCATATGGGAGATATCGGCGAGGAGTGCAACGCGATGCTCGTGGACAGCATCGCCCCCGTCAACGTGCTTATGATACCCGTCGGCGGCACTTATACAATCGATGCGGAGCAGGCGAAGGAATTCGTGGACCGCATTATGCCCGACGTCGTCATCCCGATGCACTACAAGACGCGCGACTGCTCGATGGACATATCCAGGCTCAACGAGTTCCTCGATTTGTTCGAAGACGAAGACATCGTTTATATCGAGTCGGATACGGTGGAATTCGACCGCGCGGATTTTGACGGCGAGACCACGAAAGTTTACGTTTTGGAAAGGTTTTCCGAGTAATTCCTCCGGGACTTTGTCCCGGGTTTCACAAAAGCGGTAAAATAATATCCTTCTTTCCGCAGGGCGCGCCTCTGCGGAAAGAAACCACAGGAGGCATCATGGCAGTTTACACCAAGGAAATGCTTGAAGCTACCAGCATTTTCGCAATAAGGGACATTGCGAAAGAGGTGGGCATTTCTTCACCTACGAAAAAGAATAAAGCGGAACTCATCGACCTCATACTCAAAATCTCTTCCGGCGAGATGGCGCCCCCCGAAGCGCCTCGCCGCGGACGTCCCAAAAAACAGACGGAAATCCCGCGCGAGGAAGAGGAAAAGGCGGACGTTCCCGCAAAGGGCACGGCATTCGACAAACCGCGTGAGAACCGCTATGTTAAGCGCGACGTGCAAAAACCGCGCGAAACGGGCAAAGCGGTTGGCTTTCACGAGGAGCGCAGACGCGAAGAACCCGACCAGATGAGGGAAGGCTTTTTGGAGATAAACCCCGACGGATACGGTTTTCTGCGCGTCAAAAACTGCGAATGCAACGAGATGGACGCGTATGTGCACGCGGCAAAGATAAAGCAGTACGGACTGCGCCGCGGCGACAAAGTGCGCGCCGCCTGCAAGATAATTCAGGACGGCAAACCCGCGGCGGTCGTGAACGTCGTGAGCATCAACGGCGTGGATGTCGCGGAAGTGGGCAAACGCCCCAATTTCGACGACCTCGTCCCCATCTATCCCGACGAGCGCCTGCGTATGGAGTTACCTTCACGTCCGCGCGATTATGCGACGCGCTGCATCGACCTCGTCGCGCCGATAGGAAAAGGGCAGCGCGGCATCATCGTATCTCCGCCGAAAGCGGGCAAAACCACCTTGCTTAAAATGATTGCAGGCTCCATCGCGGAGAATTATCCCGACATCGTGCTCTTCGTGCTCCTCATCGACGAGCGCCCCGAAGAAGTCACGGATATGCAGAGGTCGGTCAACGGCGAAGTGGTCTATTCCACATTCGACGAAATGCCGGAGCATCACACCAAGACTGCGGAAATGCTGCTCGACAGGGCAAAAAGGCTTGTCGAAATGGGCAAGGACGTCGTCATACTGATGGACAGCCTGACACGCCTTGCGCGCGCTTACAACACCACCATACCGCCCACGGGCAGAACGCTGTCCGGCGGCGTCGACCCCGGCGCGCTGCATAGTCCGAAACGCTTTTTCGGCTCGGCGCGCAACATCGAACACGGCGGTTCGCTCACCATAATCGCCACCGCGCTCATAGAAACGGGCAGCCGTATGGACGAGGTCATATTCGAGGAATTCAAGGGCACGGGCAATATGGAGATACACCTCGACCGCAAACTCAGCGAGCGCAGGATATTCCCCGCCATCGACCTTGCGAAGAGCGGCACCAGAAAAGAGGAGCTTCTGCTCACTCCGAGCGAGCTCGCGGGCACCTGGGGAGTGCGCAAGATGCTTGCGGTCGGCGACAGCGCCGAGGCCACGGAAAGTCTCCTGAATATGCTTGTCAAGACTTCTTCCAACAAAGAGTTCATCGACCAGCTCAATATGCAGTTCAAGCTCTGGCAGAAAGAGGGCTACAATCTGCGTAAGCCGGGGCTGTAAGACGGCGGCGCAATCACGACAGGGGAGGAAACTTATGCAAAAGGAAATCACGGAGCGCACGGCTCTCCTGAACGATGACGGCACACTCGCAGTGGCGGGATGGGCGCGCAGGAACCTTTTCGAATACGACCGCAAGCTGGTCGGACCGCGCGGCAGATTGAAGGAGTGGGATTTTTATCAAATCTCAAACGGCACTTTAATGGTGCAAATCAACTTCTTCAACATCACGATTGCGTCGGCAGCGACCGCTTCGCTCATAGATATGCGCAACGGTCGGAAACTTGCCTGCGTTTCTCTCTCGCTCGGCACGCGCAACCGTTATCTGCTGCCGGAAGTGTCGGACACCCCCAACTACTTCCGCTACGACAAAAACGGCGTGTATCTGGAATTCGACACCTGCGAGGAAAAGAGAAAGCTGCTGTTCGGCGGCATAGCGCAGGGCAAGAAGTTCAGGATGCGCTTCGATATGTACTACGGAAAGGATGACGAAAACATCACCATCGTCACCCCGTTTGCGGGCAAACCGGACAGGTTTTTCCTGACCACGAAGCAGAACTGTATGCCGTGCGAGGGAAAAGTCGTGTGGGGAAAGAAGGAGTTCGTCTTCGACCGTGCGGACACGTTTGCGGTGCTGGACTGGGGCAGAGGCGTATGGCCTCACAAAAACGTCTGGTATTGGGGCAACGGAGCGACGTATATCGACGGCAAACGCTTCGGCTTCGAGATAACGTGGAAAATCGGGGACGAGTCCAACGCGACGGAAACCTGTCTGTTCTTCGACGGAAAAGCGCACAAAATCGGAGCGGTGGACGTGGAGAAGTTTCCCGGCGACGACAACGGCTGGATGAAGCCGTGGCATTTCGTGTCCGACGACGGCAGGTTCGACGTGACGATGACCCCGTTTTATGACAACAAAAGCGGCGTCGTGTTGTTCGGTCAGCTGGGTATGAAGACGCATCAGGTGCACGGGCTGTGGAACGGCTATGCGGTGCTCGACGACGGCACCAGACTCGAAATAAAGGATATGTACGCCTTCTGCGAGTATGTCGTCAACGCGTGGTGAAAACATACGATTAAATTTTACGGAGATATAATATGAAAAACTTTAAGGGAATTACTTATGTCGGCGTGGACGACCTCGACCTCGACCTTTTCGAGGGACAGTATGTCGTGCCGGAAGGTATGTCCTATAACTCTTACGTCATAACCGACGAGAAAATCGCCGTTATGGACGCGGTGGACAAGGCGAAAATCGCAGAATGGCTCGGCAAGCTCGAAGATGCGCTGCAAGGCAGAACTCCCGATTATCTGGTCATTTCGCATATGGAACCCGACCACTCCGCGGGCATTGCCGCCTTTGCCGCAAAATATCCTTCCGCCTGCGTCGTGGGCAACACGAAGATGTTCGAGATGTTCCGCAACTTTTACGGCTGCGAACTTCCCGTGAAACTCACGGTAAAAGAGGGCGACACACTCTCTCTCGGCACGCACGAGCTCACTTTCGTGTCCGCGCCTATGGTGCATTGGCCGGAAGTGACTGTCAGCTACGAAAAGTCCGAAAAGGTGCTCTTTGCGGCGGACGCTTTCGGAAAGTTCGGCGCGCTGCAAAACGAAACCGACGACTGGGCGTGCGAAGCGCGCAGGTATTATTTCAACATAGTCGGCAAATACGGCGCGCAGGTGCAGGCTCTGCTCAAAAAACTCGCCGCTTTCGACATCAAGGCTATATGCCCGCTGCACGGTCCCGTGCTCACGGAAAATCTTTCCTATTACATCGGGCTTTACGACACTTGGAGCAGCTATAAGGCGGAGAGCAAAGGCACGTTTATCGCGTATGCGGGAGTTTACGGCAACACCAGAGAAGCCGCGCTTGCGCTTGCCGAGGAACTCGAAAGCAGGGGAGAAAAAACGGTTGTCACGGACCTGGCACGCAGCGATATGGCGGAAGCCGTCGAAGACGCGTTCCGCTATGACAAGACCGTCTTTGCCGCGACGACTCTCGACGGCGGCATTTTCCCCGTTATGGACGACTTCATCCGCCACCTCAAAGCGAAGAATTTTCAGAACAGAAAGGTCGGCATAATAGAGAACGGTTCCTGGGCGCCTATGTCGGGAAAACTTATGCGCGCGATGTTGGAAGAGCAGAAGAACATCACGTTCGCAGACACGGTGATAACCTGCCGTTCCGCCGTGCCCGACAATATCCGCGAACTCTGCGCACGGCTTGCGGACGAACTTCTCGCCTGATAGAGGCGCGGAACAAAAAGTCTGACGAAATAAAGTGTTTATTATGACGGAAAGGCGGGTTTATGCCGCCTTTTCGTCGTTTTCGGAAAAAGTTTCGGCTTGCGCAGCTTCGTCGGGCGCGCCGTTCTGCACCGCTGCCTGACGCTTGCGCATACGGTTCCAGCTGACGAAGCCGTAAATGTCGTTGACGAGGAAAGTGACGAAACATACCGTCACGGATATGTAGCTTATGTCTTCCAGGGACGCCAGCACCCAAAGCACGATTAACACTATATCGTTCGCCGCATAGGCGAGCGCGTAGAGGGGGCTGCGCCTGAACGTGAGATATGCCGCGACGAAACTCGTCGTCACGGATATCGTGCTGGGAATGAGATTTGCTGTGTCGAAGGCTTCCAGGATGAAGTAAAACGCCACGGTCACGACGGCGGCAAGCACCCACATAAAGACGTGTTCGCGCAGAGAGAGCCTGTTGACTTTCACTTCCGACTTTTTTCCGCCGAAGGGATTGCGAAGCCACGCAATCACGGCAAGTATCGCAATCGGGGCGGTCATTCCGAGATAAGTTATCATCTCGCCGTAATAGGCGAAAGTGTAGGATATTATGCCGTACAGCACGCTGAACACAATGATGAGTATCTGACCTATCGCGTTGCCTTTCGCCGTGAAGATGAGAGAAGTCGCGCCGACCAGCGATGCGGCGAGGGTGAGCCGGTTTTCACCGTCGAAAATGCCGAAGGATACACCGATTAGCACTACGGAACAGACCCACAGCGCAATTTCGAAGGGAGTGAAGTATTTTGCGGCCTTTTTCAGCTTTTCCATATCTTCTCCAAAAAAATAACACCCGCCGATACATCTTCTGAGACCTAACGATGTATCTACGGATGCCTTTTGCATCACGCTACCCGGTGGCAGCAACGCCATTATAACAGAAGTGCGGATGTTGTCAAGCGGCGGAAAGAAAATTTCGCCGACGCTGCGTTCAGGAACGGGACCTGTTTTTCGGTTTGCGCGTGAACAGTTTGATTTCTCCCTGCGGAGAGAAAAATCTGACCGTCTTGGAGGAGGATTTCTGACGGTAATTGGAAGGAGAGCATCCCTCTACGCGCTTGAACGCGTACGCCATATGTTCGTAGCTGCCGAAACCGCAGCTGGCGGCTATGGTGTTCATATCCGCATCGCTTTGCGAAAGCAGATATTTCGCCTGAACGACGCGTTTTTCGGTGATTATGCGGTGTATGGTTTTTCCATACTGCTCCCTGAACATCTTTTGCAGATAAACGTCGGAAACTCCGACCGCCGCCGCAATTTCCTTGACAGAGATTTTTTTGAGGAAATTGGAATTGATGTAGGTCATTGCGGAGTCGACGTAGATTATGCCCGTCTTTTTGTAGCCTATCGGAGAAGAGCAGTGCGCTATGTCAAGGAAAAGTTTGTTTGTAAGCAGAGCGATGTTCAGAGCGCGCTCGTCGGCGTTGCTTTCTTCCGTTTTCCTTATGATTTCCCGTATTATTCCCAGCACGTTGCTGTTGTCGACGAAGATATAGTAGTCCTTGTCAGCCGAAAAAATGTTTTCCAGCTGTTTTGAGAAAGCGTAGAGGTCTTTCAGCGGTACAATGAACCTTTTCAGCAGCTGAGAAGCCTTGGTGTCTTCCAGCGAACGGGTTTTGGTGGGCAGGAATTCCAGGTTCAGTATCTTTGTCGAATCGTAGATGTTGGCAAGCTGGTGATAGTATCCCGTGTTGATGAGAATAAAACAATTGTTGCCTACCGTGACGGTTTCCGTTACATCGGAGCACTTGTCCTTTTTGTAGATAAAGTCGAACTGCCCGTTTTCGCAATACATAATTTCAAACTGCGGGTGCGCGTGGAAATCCATCGTGAAGTTGGAGTCGAACACTTCCGAATACCAGTTTTTAAGAGTGAGATAAGATTCTCCCGCATCTTTCAGCCGCGGAGAAAACTCCGAGTTGATTTGATTGGCTGCGTTCATATTTTCAATCTAGCATCAAAAAATACCCTTGTCAATTATACGAAATTTTGTTTTTCTTTTTTATTGTCAGCCTATGGAAAAGAAAACAAAATGGCGGAATTCGTATTGAAACGGAGGAAAGTAGTTGATACGATGAAAAAAAGGTTCAGGGGGAACTGTTATGAGAAAATTAGCTTTACCGCTGCTTCTGGTTTTGCTGTTCATAGCGTCGGTTTCGGTTTTCGTTGCCTGCGATAAACCGTCGACGCCGTCGGACACGCCTAACGAACCCGTTCTTTCCCAAAATAATCCTTACTCCAATCCGATTTCCCCGATAGTGGAAGGAGAGAGGAGAAAAACATATCAGGCGGACCCTTACGTTGTGCGCGACGATGACGGAACATTCTATCTATATTGCACGCAGACGGACGTTTATACGCCGGAACTCGCTTTTAAGCGCGGCCCGATATGGAAATCCGACGATATGCACAGCTGGGAGTATGTAGGCGACGTGTTCGAAAATTACGTTCCCGATTGGGGCACTTCGGGCGCGGGCGTCTGGGCTCCCACGGTCTGCAAAGTGGGTGACACCTGGAACTTCTATTATTCGCTGTCCGTCGGCGGTGACGAAAATCCCGGCATCGGAGTTGCGACGGCGCCCACGCCTTACGGCCCCTGGACTCATTACGGCAAACTTTTTGACAGCGAGGAAATCGGGGTGACCAATTCCATAGACCCCCACGTTTTTTATGACGATGACAGGCTTTATATGGTGTTCGGTTCTTACGGCGGACTGATTACGCTCATCGAACTTACCGAGGACGGACTCGGACTTATGGGCGGGCTGGAATCTCAGAAGGAAAGCAAGGTGGCGCTCGCCGGTTTCGAAGTGTTCAACAACGACAACTACGAGGGCAGCTTCATTATGAAAAAGGACGGATGGTATTATCTCTTCCTTTCCACGGGTTCCGCCCTCAGCGGCAAACAGTCCACCTATCACGTGGTTGTCGCGCGCTCCCGGTCGCTGACGGGTCCGTATCTCGACTCGCAGGGCAGGGATATGTTCGGTCCCAACCGCGGCGACCCGGTGGTCACGCCTTCCCTCAGCGGAGCTATGGGAACGGGGCACTGCGTTGTCATTCAGGACGACGCGGGAGAGTACTGGATGGTATATCACGGCTACGATACCACGGCGGCGGGAGAAGCGAGAGTCATCTATATGGACAGGCTGCTGTGGAATGCGGAAACGGGGATGCCGTACGTGGAAGGCAACAAGGCAAGCAACGGGACGGAGCTTCCCGGACCTTATATCGACAGTCTGGAACAATGACGGCATAAGAAAACGGCTCGGAGGAACTTATGAGAAAAGGCATTTTGGTCATAGCAACGGCAATGCTGCTCGTGCTTGCGGCGGTTTTCACGCTCGGGTGCAACGATACGACTTCCCCGGACGGGGACGGTCCGACGCCCGACCCGCCCGCGGACAGAGAGTATACCAACGAAACGTATTCCAATCCGCTGCGCTTTTACAAGCAGGACGGCTCGGAGTATCAGGTGACCGTCGCCGACCCCGACATATACAGGGATGACGAGAGCGGCTATTTCTATATGTACTGCACCAACACTTATTGCGAAATGGGTGACAAGGGAATGCAGTATGACAGAGGTCCGATATTCCGCAGCACGAATCTGGTCGACTGGACCTGGGTGGGCAGCGTCTTCGACGGACATCCCAACGCCCTCGACTGGCACGACCCCAATGCGGGCGTCTGGGCTCCCGCAATCATCAAAGTCGGCGACCAATACAACTATTACTATTCTCTGTCGCTCTGGGGGGACGAAAACCCTGGCATAGGCGTCGCGACTTCCCCTACGCCTTACGGTCCCTGGACGCATTACGGCAAACTTCTCGACCAGGAGATGACGGGCGTGCGCAACGGCATAGACCCGTTCCCGTTCTATGACGGAGAACAACTCTATATGGTGTGGGGCAGCTTCTTCGGCATCGCCGCGACCTTGCTGACGGATGACGGCACGGAACTGTTCTACGGCGACCAGGTGAAGGACCACATCTATTACCTCATCGACGACAACACAAACGGCGGCGGGATGAACGTGGACATCAACTACGAAGGCAGCTACATCATCCGCCACAACGGCAAACTTTATTTCTTCGGTTCGCAGGGAACCTGTCTGGCTTCTACCGATTCGACCTACAAGGTGAGGGCGGGCGTCGCCGACAATTTCCTTGACAAATTCACCACACACGACGGGATACCTCTCGACGAAGCGCCGTACGGCGAGGAAGTCATTTCGCCCAGCGACACGGTCGTCGGCGTCGGGCACAACACCGTCGTGCAGGATTTCGCGGGCGACTACTGGCTGTTCTATCACGGATACGACGTGTACGGCGAACGTCCGAGCGAAAGGATAGTATTTATGGACAAACTGCTGTGGGATGAGAACGGTATGCCTTATGTGGAGGGCAGAAAGGCCTCTATCGGCGAAGAAAAGACCGGTCCGACCATAGTGAAGTTTTAAAACACAAGGAGGAAATTTATGAAGAAAAAGAAATGGTTATTGCTTGTTTTGGTCATAGCCGTCGCCGTAGCCGCGCTGGCGGGCTGCGATAACAATACGGGTGCCCCCGTTCTCGAAGGGGACGGCGACATCGTATGGGACGAAAACGGCAACGTGGTCTATGACAACATCAATCTCAAAATGTGGAGCGTTACAACGGGCGACGACGCCAACACGCAGGACCAGATTGTAGCGGGGTTCAACAGTATGTACGAAGGAATGATTCACGTTACGGTGGAGCATTATTCCCGCTACGACCTGGAAACGCTCCTCAGCAACACGATGCAGTTTGACAGGGAAAACGCGCCCGACATTCTGTTCAATCACGGGTCGAGAGTGACCGAGTACAACGAGAGGGGCTGGTTGCAGGAAGTGGACTTCTTCTTCGACAAGAGCGGAGCGTCATTCGATAAGAGTGATTTTGTACCCTCTCTTCTCGAAAGCGTGACGATTGACGGAACGGCATACGGTGTGCCGGTCGACGTTCATTCCGCGATAATCTGCATCAGGAAGGACATTCTCGAAAAGAACGGTCTGCCCATTCCCACCAACTACGAGGAACTTTGCGAGGTCGCCGACAGGGCGGCGGAGCTTGCCGCAAACAACCAGCTTTGGATAAGAGGCGAGAACTCCGAAGGTTACAGCGCGACGGAATGGCGCCTTGCTTCCACTGCGGAGCCTTACACCGCATTCCCGATTTCCTACGGCGATATGTGGGTGCACGAATTCGTGGATTACACCGCCGCAGTGCAGAACGGCGGCTCGATAGTCGACGCGGAAGGTATGCCCGCGTGGAACAGTCAGGAAACCGCCGACGGACTCCAAGTGCTCCGCGACTGGATTTTCCCCGGCGAATCTTCCACAAACCGGTATGCGCTCAGCGAGGATTACGGCTCTTCCTACGACGTCGGCGACGCCCCCTTCAACAGCGGCAGGTGCATCTTCAAGCTCCAAGGTCCCTGGGCGTGGCAGAGAGAATTGCAGACCTTCGACCAGATGCTGGCAGCGGACGGCGGCTCGTCCAATATAGCGACTTGCTCGCTTTCCGGGATGTTCGCGAAGGATTCCGACGCGGAGTATGCTTCGCTGATTAAGGGAGAAGGACACGCAATAACCCTTATGAGTACGGTTACCAGCTACACGAAAGCTGCCGCCGCAACCGTCTTTATGGAGTATATGGCGAATTATTCGGGCATTGAGTGGGCAAAGCGCGGACATCTGCCTGCCGTCATTTCCGTTTCCCAGTCCTCCGAGTATCTCAGCGACCCCGCTTACGAGGCTTATATACAGTATTGGGGAACTCCCGCCGATTACGTCGTCGTGCCTCCCACGAAATACTATTCCTACGTGGACACGTATTTCAAGACCGCGGCGCAGCAGGCAATCGCCAATTCTTACAGAAATCAGAGCATCACATCCATATTGAACACGCAGTACAGAGATTGTGTCGACTATATCCAGTTGTACAGCTGATTTTCCTTCGGAGGATAGGTTATGCGGAAGCTGGTCGAAATCAAACAATACGCTCAGACGCGGGAAATGCATAAGAGCCTGGCGAGGAAGTCCTTGTCGGTAGGCACTTTTCTCGGCCCGTACGCAGTCTGTTTTGCGATGTTCTTCGTCTTCCCGCTAATCTTCGGCATCGTGATGGCGTTTTCCGAGTTCACGCCGACGTCCTTTTTGCCCGACGATGTGGGAACGCTCGAAAACTTCACCGTGCTGTTCGGAAGCAACTCCATTGCGAGGGATTTCTGGTCGGCGGTGTGGACGACAATCAAGTTCTGCGCCTGCATAGTGCCGCTGTCTATGCTGATACCCCTGGGGCTAGCCCTGCTCACCAATCTCAAACCCCCGGGATATAAATTGTTCAGAGCAATGATTTATGTCCCGGGGATATTCCCCCTGACCGCAACGGGTCTGATTCTTATGCGTATGTTCGACTCGCATTACGGCTGGGTGAACAACGTATTCGGGCTTTCGATAGATTGGTTCGGCAGTGTGACCGCCTGCTGGTTCATGATTGCGTTTCTTTGCATCTGGTGCGGCATCGGAGGCAATTTCATCATTATGTCCGCGGGGTTGGAAAACGTGGACAAGACGCTCTACGAAGCGGCAAAAATCGACGGATGCAACGCGTGGCAGAAATTTCTGCACGTCACTTTGCCGGGCATCAAACCCCAGCTGTTCCTGACGCTGTTCACAACCATAATCGGATATATGAACATCTACGGGCAGATTTTCATCCTCGGCAGCAACAATCCCGACCTTAACTCGATGAAATCGGCGGTTTACAGGATACAGGACTTGCTTGCCGGGTCAAACCCCAGGGCGTTCGGCTATGCCGCCGCAATGGGCATATGTCTGGGGCTGATAATCATCGTCATTGCGGTGGTGCAGCTCATAGTCACAAAAGACAGAAAAGGAGGTAGGAAGCATGCTGAAGGGTTTAGACAGTGGAAAGAAAGTCAGTAAAAGCGTTTCTTTCATATTGCTCGCCGCTATATCCGTTCTCATGATAATACCTCTTGTCTGGGGCGTGGCGGGTTCTTTCAGGACTAGCGGCGACGTGCTCGCGAATCCCGAAAAGTTCTTCCCCTCCAACTGGGACGCTTTCACCTTCGACGGCTACAATGAGCTTTTTTCCAAAGCGGAATACAACAGCACGACGCCCAACGAGTGGTATCCGATATGGAACTGGCTGTTCAATTCGCTGATTGTGGCCATCGGCGGCACTTTGCTTTATCTGGTCATAGCCGCGCTTGCCGCGTACGCATTCGTCTTTCTCGATTTCAAGTACGCCAACAAGATATTCTACTTCCTGATATGCACAATGACCATTCCCGGCATAGTGTCCACGACGCCGCAGCTCATCAATATGAACCTGCTCAACGCCTACAAATCCCTGGCGGGGCTGATTCTGCCGTCGCTGGGCGGAGTTTACGGGGTGTTTTTAATTCGGCAGTTCTTCATAGGCATACCGAAGGATTTGGTGGAAAACGCAAGGATTGACGGCGCGAGCAATATGAAAATTTTTCTCAAAATCGTGCTGCCGCTCGGGAAATCCGCCCTGTTCGTGCAGGGGCTGTTCGGCTTTATGAGCGCGTGGAACGACGTGCAGTGGGCGCAGCTCATAGTGGGCAGCGCGCCGCGAAGCACCTGGACGCTCGCATACGGTCTGAAAGTGATTTCCGACCAGAGCGAAGCGTACGAGTCGATGACCCTTGCTCTGGCAAGCGCAGTCATTGCGATGATACCCATCTTTATTGTCTATTTGGTCGCGCAGAGCAAGATTATCGAAGGCGTGGCGAATACGGGCATAAAACGCTGAGGAAATGTTATGAGCGAGAATCTGATAACGAAAAAGGAAGCCAGACATTATTTGAAGGAAAACAACAACAGGCTCGTCGACGAGAGTCTGACATCCTTTGTCGAACTTCAAAACGTCAACAAAGTTTATCCGAACGGCGTGCACGCGGTTTATGACTTCAACCTGAAAGTGGACAAGCACGACTTTGTCGCGCTGGTCGGGCCGAGCGGATGCGGAAAGAGCACCACTTTGCGTATGATAGCGGGGCTGGAAGACATATCCGGCGGCGCATTGTACATCAACAAGACGTACAGCAATTTTCTGCAAAGCAAGGACCGCAACATAGCAATGGTCTTCCAAAGCTATGCTTTGTATCCGCAGATGACGGTTTACGACAACATCGCCTTCGGTTTGAAGATACGCAAACTTCCGAAAGACGAGATACGGGAAAGGGTCTATAAGGCGGCCGAGATACTCGACCTGGGAGAACTTCTGGACAGAAAACCCAAAGAACTGTCGGGCGGACAGATGCAGAGAGTCGCGCTGGGACGCGCGATAGTCAGGGATACGGACATATTCCTTATGGACGAACCGCTTTCCAACCTCGACGCCAAGCTGCGCGTTCAGATGAGGTCGGAAATCATCCGCATCCATAAGGAAGTGGGCGCAACGACCATTTACGTCACGCACGACCAGACGGAAGCGATGACGATGGCGAACATCATCGTCGTTATGAACAAAGGGTTCATACAACAGGTCGGCAAAGCCATAGACGTATACGACCATCCCAACAATCTGTTTGTCGCCACGTTTATAGGCAGTCCCGCAATGAACATCCTGGATGCGGAATACCGTGACGGCTCCGTCGTGCTGAGCAACGGCGTCGTCATCAAGCCCTCAGACGACTTTGCGGAGAAATACAGGGCGTTCAACGAGAAGATGATTGCGGACATACAGCACAACATCGACCACGTGGACGAGATTTCCGACGAAACGATGGCGAAAATGCGCGCCGCGCAAATTTACCGCAAAGAAGAGAAGAAAACCGTCGAGGAAAAGAAAAAGAAGTCGCTTCCCGCATATTTTGCGGGCCTGAAAAACCTGTTCAGGAAAAAGGCGGATGTGCTTGCGGAAAAAGAAAAGGCGAAAGGGGAGCTGATTGCCGCACTCGAACGCATCAAAGAGCATTACAAATCCGCTGCGAACGGCGGAGCGGTGAAAGTGGGCATCCGTCCCGAACACGTCTACCTTGCGGACGGCGCGCCCGCGGGGAATCACTCTCCGGAATTCGAAGGCAGAACCACGTTGGTGGAACTCCTCGGCAGTGAAAACATCATCCACTTCGACTTGTTCGGCGCGGATTTTCAGGTGAAAACCTCGCAGATGGGCATCACCGCCGACGAAGAAAAGAAAGTTGTTATCGATGTCGACAAAATGCACGTTTTCGACGTCGAGAGCGGACTTGCAATCCGATAAATCAAGGAGGATAACTTATGGGCAACAAAAGAAAATCGTTAGTTATTGTCGTAATGGCGGTTTTGTTGTGCCTCAGTATGGTGCTGGCTGCCTGCGACGACGGCAATCAGCAGACCCCGGGTACTCCGGCATACGACGGGCCTTACGAAATCAGAATTACGGCAATCGGGAGCACGACTATCAGAGCGGGTTCAACCGTTCAGCTGCGCTCCTCCGTCACCGGGACAACCAACAAGGACGTGACTTATTCGTCGAGCGACGAAAGCATAGCCACGGTGAGTGACAGAGGAGTGGTCACGGGTCTCAAAGCGGGCGAAGTCACCATTACGGTTTCGCTTGTTATCGAGCCGCTGTGCCGGGCGACGATTGATATCACCGTCGAACAGGCCGTGACACCTACGAGTATCACCATCGACAGCGTGGACGCCGTACAGTGGGCAGGGCAGACTTTGCAGCTCAATGCGACGGTGACCCCGGATGAGGCATATGCAATCGTCAACTGGACGTCCGACAACGAAGACGTTGCGACCGTCGACGAAAACGGCCTCGTCACTTTCATCGAGGAAGGCGAAGTGGGCATCACCGCCACGTCCGCAATGGACGCGACGGTCAGCGACAACGTCATTTTCCAGGTGAAGAGAGGTTTCTTCCGCAATGACCTCGGCTCTCCGTATTGGGACATTTCGACTCAGGCAGACGACGAAAATCCGCACGTGACGATTTCCATCGACGAAAGCCAGGCGGGTTATCATTCGCTGTATCTCTCCAACGTCAGCGACACCAGATACTATGTGGAAGGTTACTTTGAAATAACGGAACAGGTTACCGCGTGGGCCTGGCAAGGAGTCGGCATAGGCAGCGGACTCAGCGACACTTCCACCAGATACGGAATGTTCTCGCCGAGAGTGGAAGGACAGGGCAACACCTACAACAAATTCATCGTCAAGGACCTGCCCAACGAAACGTGGCCCGCACTCACCACCCGCTCCCAGATTTGGGGCGAAAACGGGTTGGACAATGTCGACTGGGAGAACGGAAAAGTCAAATTCGGTCTGCTTCGCGACGAAAACACTTATTACTATCTCGTGAATGACGTGCTGATGTACGTTGACAAGAGCACCGTCTATGACGGCATAGCTACAATGCCGATTTTCGTGGCAGTAGACGTGTGTGCGGAAGTCACCGGATATTCCGTTGTGACAGACGACGCCGCAATCGATACGATGCTCGAACAACCGGTTTTCACGCAGCTTCTGTATGCTTCCAACAGTGAAATAGTCGACATCACGGACGGCACATATACGTTCAGAACCAACAATGTGCAATGCAAGGACAACAAAGCAAAGAGCATAGGCGACACCGCTATGCTCGTGGGTGACTTCGAGGTGGAGTTCGACATCAACAATATGTCCTGCAATCCCGCACACAACGCCGCTTTCACGGGACTTTCACTCAATCTCTCACGCTACGAATCCGCTGATACCGTCGAAACGTTTATTTTCGGCACATCCGCGAATCAGGATGGGGCACAGGGAATTGCCGGTATGTACAGCTGGAATTACCAGGTGACATTTGACAGCCCCTCCGCTCCGTACTACTGGCTGGAAAGCACCGCGCCCGTCGAAAACCCCGGCGGTTCACATCACATCAAGGTCACCAGGACCATCGAAGACAACATTGCGACGTTCAGGATGTACATCGACGGCAACGAAGTCGTGTTCGACAAACTGAACAACCAGTGGGCGGAAATGACAAGCAGGTACACAGGCGCGTACACTCTGTGGCTTGCGGGCGAATATGCGTCCGGACAAATCACGAATTTGCAGATTAGTTCGAATCTGTAAATAAAAAGCATATTTGAGGAGGTACTTTATGAGAAAAAAGGCATTAGTGGCAGTGCTTGTCCTGGTCGCGATGCTGTCGATGCTCGTGTTTGCGGCGTGCGATAACAGCACGCCCCAAACCCAAACGGTGACGGTGTCAATCGCGGACAAGAGCGTCACGGAAGTGTACGAAGGGCAGACGCTGCAACTTTCGGCGAACAAGAACCCCGAGTCCACCGAAGTGGTTTGGGCGTCTTCCGACACGGCGGTCGCTACGGTCTCCGAAAACGGGCTTGTGACAGGCGTCAGCGCGGGCACCGCGACGATTAGCGTCAGCGTCGGCAGCGAAGTGAAGGACAGCATCGAAATTACGGTCAGAGCATACACGGTGGACATAAGCGACGATACGAATGCCGTCGTGTATATCACAAAAACCGTACAACTCACGGCGTCCCGCAATCCCGCGGATGCGACGATAGAGTGGTCGTCTTCTGATGAGGACGTCGCAACCGTAAATGCGGATGGGCTTGTGACAGGCGTCGGCGCGGGCACCGCAGTCATAACCGCTGCCTGCGGCAATGCCACCGACAGCATCACCGTTACGGTCAAAGACACCGTCATCAACACCGCAATCAATGCTGACAAGTTCGATATGAGCGGGCTTTATCAGGACGATGCGGTGATTAGCGGCAACCAGAATTCGTTTGCCGTGTTCAACGGCGAGGCCTCGCAGTATTACGTTGCAAGCGCAACCGTTGTTTTGACCGAGCCTGCCGGTACCGATACCTGGTCCAGAATCGGAATTTCCCACTACAACGGCGAGAAGTATTATGGCCTGATGCTCTCTCCGGGGCCCGATTTCAACGCGCGCAAGACCGTCACAATGGTCATCGACGCTGAGGGCAACGTGGAATGGGGCAATGTCACCGACCGCTCACAGGTCTGGAATCAGCATAATCTCGGCGCAATCGATTTCGCAAACGTCAAGCTGACCACCGTGCGAGCAGGCAACGAATTCTATGCGTTCATCAACGACGAACTCTATTACTACGAAAACGGAATCGACGGATTTACCGACGTGAACACTCTTCCCGTGCTCAACCTCGGCAGCTGCACCGCGGAATTCAGCGCGATGGCAGTGACTTACGGGCAGGAAGGCGTCGAAGCGTATCTTGCGGAAGCGGACGATTCCGATTTCTATGCAACTTCCGACAAAGTAGTCATCGGCGATGACGGCACAATCAAGTTTACGGGCGCAGCCGACGGTTCGGCGCCTGCAAATCCCAAAGACCACGCGGCAAAGAGCATCGGCGCGAAAGTGTTGCTGCCTGCCGACGAGGACGCCACAATCACCTTCGATTTGACTATCGACGAGTATCCGATAGAACCCGGCGCCGTGCTTTCTGTAACGATGAACAGATATGACGAAACGTTTGCGGAGGCAAGGTCGCTGTTAATAGGTCAGACGGTTGCAGGTTGGGCAGGATGGAATTCCAACGGCGATATGCCCGCAGGCGACAGAAAGGAATATTCGGTTGACGGTTCTGCCGCAAGGTTGGAGGTCGGCGAAACTTATCGTATTACGGTCGTTCGTTTTATGACGCCCACGGGACAGGACAATTCTCTCAAAGTCGAGGATTCCGAAGGCAATGTTCTGTTCGAAGGTACGTGGAACTGGAACAATGACGGTTATACGGGCAGGTCATACCTCAGCTTTATGAGTGACGGACTCGATTGCACAATCAGCAATCTTGTGATTGCATAACAAGCGGTTTATTTATCAAAACAACACATTAAAACACGAGTTTCGGGGAGGAACCTTTCCTCCCCGAAATCAGGGAAGGATAAAAGGATTATATGTCAGTTGTATTTTTAGCAGGGAGAAATTTGTTCCATTTGACCAACGGGCGCTTCTCTTATTACGTGCAGATACACCCCAGCGGAATGCTTCTCAATCCGTATTTCGGCGCGTATGTGGAGGACATTGACGTCGAGCAGATTAATCCTATCGGCGGACACGATTGGTTTTCGCATTATTACTGTCATACGGACGGAAAGGAAAAGGAGTATCGGGACCTTTATCTCAACGCGTCACCGATGGTGTTTCCGTCCAGCCGTGCGGCAGACGTGCGTCCGTCGGCTGCGGACATAAACGGCGCGCGCAACAACAAGCTGGATTTCCGTTACGTTTCGCACCGCATATACCGCGGAAAACCCTCGTCTGAGGAGATGCCTTTCGTGCGTGACAGCGAAAACGAAGCGGAAACTCTTGAAATCATAATGTGCGATTTCACAAAAGACGTCGAGGTGGTGCTTTCTCTTTCCGTAATGCCCGAATACAACGCAGTCATCCGCAACACCGAATTCGTCAACAAGACGGAAAAGGCGCTTCGGCTGGAACGTGCCATGAGCGTAACCCAGGATTTTCCGCGGGCGGACTACGACATAATTCATTTCCCCGGCGAGTGGCTTTTCGAGCGGCAGTTCCGCAGAGAGGCGCTCACGGAGGGGACGAAAGTCGTTGCGGCGTCTTCGGGCAGAAGTTCGCATGAGCACAATCCGTTCGTTATGCTTGCAGACAAAGAAGCGACCGAAACGAACGGCGAAGTGTATGCCGTATCCTTCCTTTATTCCGGTTCTTTCAAAAGCGAAGCAAACGTAAGCAAAGTCGGCGTCACGCGTCTGACTATGGGCATAGACGACACGCATTTCGGGTACGAAGTGAAGGCGGGTGAAAGCTTCCGCTTTCCCGAAGGGCTGATAATGTACAGCGGACGCGGCTTCGAGGGCATAAGCCGTCAGATGCACGACCTCATCCGCCGCAATATCATAAAAGACAACAATCCCGCGGCATACCGTTCCGTGCTTCTCAATTCGTGGGAAGGCTGCTATATGGACTTCGACACGGAAAAGACGCTTGCTCTCATCGCGGCGGCAAAGAAAACTGGGGTCGAACTGTTCGTGCTTGACGACGGATGGTTCGGAAAGCGTGACGACGATTTCCGTTCGCTCGGCGACTGGCACGTGAACGAAAAGAAGATAGACATTGCAAGGGTGGCGGAGGAGTGCCGCAAAAACGGAATGAAATTCGGGATATGGATAGAACCGGAGATGGCGAATTTCGACTCCGACCTGCTGCGCGCCCATCCCGAATACGCGGCGGTGGACGTCGCTTCCGACCCGTGGCTTTCCAGACACCAGGTGATGCTGGATTTTGCCAATCCCGAAGTCGTGTACGCGGTCTACGCACAGCTTGAAGAAGTGCTGGGAAAATACGAAATCGATTATGTGAAATGGGACCACAACCGCACGTTGGAGGACTATTTTTCTCCGAGCCTTGACCCGGCACATCAGGATGAGTTTTATCATCGCAACACTCTCGGCTATTACCGACTTGCCGATATGCTGACGAAGCGTTTTCCGGATATCCATTTCCAGGGATGCGCGAGCGGGGGAGGCAGGTTTGACCTGGGTACGCTGTTTTATTTTCCGGAAATATGGACCAGCGACGAAAACGACCCCGTCCAAAGGCTGTTTATACAGTACGGCACATCGTTCGCGTATCCGCCTTGCGTGATGGGGGCGCATATCAACGACAATCCCGTCACCTGCTACCGCACAAAGGCGGAAATCGCACTCTTCGGGTCCTACGGCTTCGAGCTCGACCCGCGCAAAATGAGTGCGGAGGAAGTGGCGGAAGTGAACGCCGTGACCGCAATCTACAAAAAGTTCCACGACGACGTTGTTCTGGACGGCGATTTGTACAGGCTGATATCTCCTTTCGACGGCAAGGCGTTTGCAATCGATATGGTCGACAAGCAGAAGTCGAAGGCGCTCTTCCTTTTCGTAAATCTGCTGAAAAAGCCGCGTGCGCGGAGGTTCGTCAGGCTGCGCGGATTGAACCCCTGGGCAAATTACGTCAACAGCCTGGACAATAAGGTGTACAGCGGGGATTATTACATGAAAGTCGGCGTCAATCTGTCCGACGTGCTCGGCGAATTCGAGTCGCGTCTCGTCACCTTGGAGGAAGTGGAATGAGATTGCAGGACATACACATCCGCGACCCGTATATAGTCGCAGACGCGGGGACGGGGAAGTATTATATGTATTCGTCATCTCCCTCTCCACTAAAACGCGGCTTCTGCGTTTACGTTTCGGAGGATTTGCAAAACTGGTCCGACCCCGTTCCCGTATTCGAAGCGGGCGCGGACTTCTGGGCGACGGACGATTTCTGGGCGCCCGAAGTGCACGGCTACCGCGGCAAATACTACCTATTCGGGACGTTCAGCGCGAAAGGGCGGGTGCGCACGTCGCAGATACTCGTATCCGACAGTCTGACAGGTCCGTTCAGGGTGCACAGCAAACCGCTTGCGCCCGACAATTGGTATGCGCTGGACGCAACCCTCTACATCGAGGACGGAAAACCGTACGCCATTTTTTCGCACGAATGGCTTCAGACCGACGACGGCGAAATGTGCTGCGTGCGGCTCTCCGACGACCTTGCCGAGCCGACGGGCGACGCCGAAGTGCTGTTCAGGGCAAGCGAGTCCGGTTGGGCGAAAAACCCTGCGTGGAACAAGTCCCCGAAGCCGATTTACGTCGTCGACGCACCCTTTGTGTGCAATATTAACGGAGTGGAGTTTATGCTTTGGTCAAGCTGGGACGCGGCTGACGCGGACGGTTACGCCGTAGGCGTCGTCTATCCGCTGAACGGTATGCTCGGCGGCAAATACAGACACGAATTGCTTCGCCTGCCGCATAAAGACAGCGGGCACGCTATGGTGTTCAGGGACTTCGACGGCAGATACAGAATTGTTTATCACGAAAACAATTGCCGCTGCGGTATGGAGCGCGCGGCGATTTACGACATAGAAATCGAAAACGGAAAGGTGATTGTCTATGAAAAAAATCAGAAGGTTGATTAGTTTTATGCTTACAGTCGCAACGGCAGCCGTCATAGCGGCAGTATTCAGTGCGTGCAACGATACGGGCGGGCAGAATTTGCAGCAGACTCCGGACACGCCCGTCTATTCCAACGAGGTACAGGTCGTCGTCCTGCTCGGACAGAGCAATGCGGAAGGGCATACCTGGAGTCAGTATCTCCCGAGAACCGTCGGTGAGGAGAAAGCGGGCGAATATGCGAAAGGCTATGACAACGTCTTTATCAGCTATGCCTGTACGATTGCGGAAAACACAAGCAACGGCGAATTCGTCCCCGTAAAACTCGGACAGGGGCACTCGGTCAATCAGTTCGGACCTGAAATCGGAATTGCGGAAAAAATCGCGGAGCTCGACCCCGAAAAGCCCGTATACATCATCAAGTACGCTTACGGCGCCACTTCGCTGACGAGCAACTGGCGCTCGCCGTCCAGCAAAAACACGGGTTCGCTCTATCTGTCCGCCGTGGACTATATCCTCGGACAGTGCGCAAAGCTCGAAGAAATGGACCTGTATCCCGAAATCAAAGCCGTATGCTGGATGCAGGGAGAGGACGATTCCAGCTCAAACAGCTATAACGCCTATGAGGAACTCGAACGCAATTTCGTTGCGGACCTGCGCTACGATTTGTCTTACTACAAGCCCGCCGACGCCGAAATAGGGTTTATCGACGCGGGTATTTCGGACTGCTCCGCGTGGACGCAGTACAGGGTCATCAACGCCGCCAAGGCAAAACTCGCTTCCGAGGACGAAAATCATATCTATATCGATACAATTGCGGAAGGGTTGAGATATAACGGCGAACCGGCGGGTGCGCCCGATATTTACCACTTCGACTCCGCGTCGGAAGTGAAACTCGGACATCTTTTTGCGAGAGAACTCATTGCCAATTTCCTTGAAACGGAGTGACAATCTGCTTTCTCATATACATTTTCTCCTTATGCGCGAATGCGGACCGTTCGGGTCCGCATTCGCGTTTTGCAGGCGTCTGCGACCTCGGCGCGGGCGGATTCAAGGCCGCCGCATCCGTCCCGCTTCCGAATGCCGTTTTTGACATGTGTATTGACAGTTAACATCTATTCCGTTATAATTTATACGGAGAGAAATATAATGGACGAAATAAGGGTTATCGAAGTCAAACGCGGCATTTTTGACGACAACAACAGAGATGCCGACCTTTTGCGCGCCGAACTTGCCGAAAAAGGCGTGTTTCTGCTCAATCTTATGTCTTCGCCCGGCAGCGGCAAGACAAGCACTTTGATTAAAGTCATCAACATCCTGAAAGACGAACTCAACATCGCCGTCATGGAGGCGGACATCGACTCGGACGTGGACGCAAAGAAAATTCTGAGCGCCACGGGAGTGCAGTCCGTCCAGCTTCACACCGGCGGAATGTGTCACCTGGATGCGCATATGACGAGACAGGGGCTCGGAGCGCTGGACCTTGCGCGGGTCGATGTCGCCGTGCTGGAAAACGTGGGCAATCTGGTTTGTCCCGCGGAATTCGATACGGGAGCGACCAAAAACTGTATGATTCTGTCCGTGCCGGAGGGGGACGACAAGCCGTTGAAATATCCTTTGATGTTCTCCGTCTGCGATTTGGTGATAATAAACAAAATCGACGTCGCGCCCTATTTCGATTTCGACACGGAAAAATGCAAGGAGCGCATACACGCGCTCAATCCGCACGCGGAAATCATCTCCGTCAGCGCAAAGACGGGGGAAGGAATGCAGCTGTTCGCCGACTGGCTCAGACAACAAGTAAAAGTTCAAAGGGGAGGTAACCCGAAATGCCCGAAATGAGTAAAAAATACATACCCGCCCATATGCACGACAAGAATCCGGACCCGAAACTTCTGAAATTCGTGCGCAAGGTGACGGACAGGCTTCCCGCAAAAATCAAAGGCGTGGCGGCGGAGGACCCGGAATACTGGGGATTTGCCTGCATTTTCGAGGACGAGCTGACTCCCGAAGAAAAAGAGAGGTCGCTCGACCTTCTTTTGCAGATGAAAGTCCGCAAAAAATATCCGTATGCCGAAATCAGAAGAATGTACGGCGAAGGGACTCCCGACTGCGATTCCGTAATCGACAAACTCGCTTTCATCGGAATGCTGGAATACGATTACGGCGACAAGTACACGAAGGACGGCCCGCTGCCCGGAGTATCGCGCGAGCGTAAGGACAGATTGTACTGGGTGCCTCTCTTCGTGCCGGGCTCTGCGGAATATACGAATATGAACACGCAGCTTATGGACAAACATCCCGAGCTTGCGATGTTCTTCGAACGTATGACGTTTCTCCCGCTCGAACACATCACTCCGATGGTGCCTCCCGGAGGCGCGGGGATTGGTATGCACGTCATACCCGTCGAAAAGGCCATCGAAACCGAAAACACGACGATGGACATCGAGCACATATCTTACTGGCTCAAACGCTACGAAGGGCACATCGGCGCGTCCATATGCTCCTGTCGCTACGGCCGCAAGAAGCTCGACGAAGGCTGCGCGGACGACTTCCGCGACTGGTGCATAGCGGTGGGCGATATGGCGGACTACTGCCGTGAAACGGGCAGAGGTTACGACATAACCTACGACCAGGCAATGGAGATACTGAAACGCGCCGAGGCAAACGGATTTGTGCATCAGGTGACGAACATCGACGGCGAGGACAAGATTTTCGCCATATGCAACTGCAACGTGAAGATATGCAACGCGCTGCGCACGAGTCAGCTGTTCAACACTCCGAATATGTCCGCGTCCGCGTACCGCGCTCACGTCGACAGGCAGAAATGCGTGGCGTGCGGCGCCTGCGTCGAATATTGCCCCGCGGGCGCGCTCAAACTCGGTCAGAAGCTGTGCAAGGCGGACGGCAGCGAAGTGAAATATCCCAAACAGCCTTTGCCGGATACCATCAGATGGGGCAAGCATATGTGGGACGAGGATTACAGGGATAAAAACCGTATCAACACCCACGATTCGGGCACATCCCCGTGCAAAACGGCGTGTCCCGCTCACATTGCGGTGCAGGCATATCTCAAAAAGGCAAGCCAGGGAAAATACCGCGAGGCTCTTGCGATAATAAAGAAAGAAAATCCGTTCCCCGCAGTCTGCGGCCGCATATGCAACAGACGTTGTGAGGACGTCTGCACGCGCGGGACGATAGATGCGGCGGTTTCCATCGACGCGGTGAAGAAGTTCATCGCAGAGCAGGACCTCAAAGCGGAACACCGCTATGTGCCCGACATAGTGGTCGCCTCCAACCGCGGACGCTGGAAGGAAAAAATAGCCGTCATCGGCGGAGGCCCCGCAGGGTTGTCGTGCGCATATTATCTTGCGCAGATGGGATATTATCCGACCGTGTTCGAAAAGAACGAGCGCGCAGGCGGTATGCTCACCTACGGTGTGCCGTCGTATAAGCTCGAAAAGGACGTAATCGAAGCCGAAATCGACATAATGCGCGAAATGGGCGTGGAGATAAAACTCGGCGTCGAAGTCGGAAAGGACGTCACCATCCCGCAGCTCCGTGGAGAAGGGTATAAAGCGTTTTACATCGCAATCGGATGTCAGGGCGGGAAGCTGCCCGTCATCCCCGGCCGGGAAGCGGAAGGCGTGACCACCGCGGTGGATTATCTGCACCGCGCCAATACGGGCGGCGAGGCCTTTTCTGGGAAAGTCGTTGTCGTCGGCGGCGGCAACGTCGCTGTGGACGCGGCGCGTGTGTCGGCGCGAAACGGGGCGGCAAGCGTGTCGATGTTCTGTCTGGAAAGCGCGGACGAAATGCCCGCGAGCGACGAGGAAATCAAAGAGGCGAAAGAGGACGGAGTTTCCGTAAACTGCGGATGGGGCCCGCTCGAAGTCGTCTCAGAGGACGGAAAGGCGACCGCCGTCGTTTTCAAAAAATGCACGCGCGTCTTTGACGAAAAGGGCAGATTCGCTCCCTTGTACGACGAAACCGACACCATCACCGTGCCTGCCGACCGGGTTATTTTCGCGATAGGGCAGACCGTCGAATGGGGCAATCTGCTTGACGGAAGCGCAGTCGAGCTCGGACGCGGCAACGGTCCTGTCGCGGACGGATTTACTTATCAGACCTCGCAGGCGGACATCTTCACTGGCGGTGACGTGCTCACGGGGCCGAAATTCGCCATCGATGCCATCGCGCAGGGACACGAAGCGGCGGAAAGTCTGCACCGTTTCGTCCAGAACGGACATATGACCATAGGGCGCGACCCCAGACGTTTCGTGCAGTTCGACACGGACGACATCAGGGTGGAAAGCTATGACAACTCGTCAAGGCAAATCGCCGCCGACGGAAAGGAAAAATCTTTCCGTGACGTTCACGGCACGCTCACGGAAGAGCAGGTCAGGACGGAAACCGCACGTTGTCTGGGATGCGGCACGGTGGTCGTGGACGACAACCGCTGCATCGGATGCGGACTTTGCACGACAAGGTGCAAATTCGACGCCATAACTCTTCACCGCGACCATCCCGAAGCCAGCGAAATGGTGACTTCGGAAGCGAAATTCGGCAAAATACTGCCAAATATGGCAAAGCGCGCCGCAAAGCTCGTCTTCGCCAAAAACAGCAAAGAGGACAAGGAATTCGTCGCCGCGCGCAAAAAGGCATATGAGGCAAAACTCGCCGCCGACGCCGCAAACAAAGAAAAGGACTGATGCACGAACTCGGAGTAGTATTCCATTGCATAAAAGAGGTGAATAATGTCGCCGCGGAAAACGGGGTTTCCCGAGTACGTTCCGTTACGGTGGAAATCGGCGAGGTTTCCTCCGTTGTGCCTTACCTTTTCGAAGATTGCTGGAATTGGGCGGTGAAAAAGGAGACCGTGCTCAAAAACGCCGAAATAATCATCGAAACCGTGCCCGCGGTCACCCATTGCGAAGACTGTCTGCGCGATTATCCGACGGTGAAATTCGGAAAGACCTGTCCCTACTGCGGCAGCGGAAACACCTTTTTGCTGAAAGGGAACGAACTGAACATCAAGCAAATCGAAGTCCCCGCCGACGACTGACCCAAACGGGGTAGCCTTTTGAGCCTTAACCCGACGCCGCACTTTATGTGCGGCGTTATTTTTTGCATAAATTGAATGAAATGCCTGTTTGATAAAATTTTCCGACGGAGGAGGGATGTCCGCTATAATGCACGAACAGGATAAAGCGGCTGTTTCGATATGTTGTCGGGGCTTTGACTGCTTGGGAGCGGCAGATGAGGGATTCGTAAGGAGCGCATAGCGCGACGGAATAGCGGGGAGCCGTCAATAGGTCTGCGTGCAAAGTCGCGCTGGACGGCGGACCGCGTCAGCCTCAGGTTCCGAATCCCTCCGCCGCAACAAAAAAATGCGACCCAACCCGTGGGTTCGCATTTTTCTGCTGTGGCGGAGGAGGAGGGATTCGAACCCTCGAACCGCTTTTGACGGTTACACGATTTCCAGTCGTGCGCCCTCGACCAAACTAGGCGACTCCTCCGTGTGCCGTTCCGCCGACGCGGAAGGACTTTATTCAGTTCAAAGTGGGTGGCAGTTGGATGAGGCGGAACACAAGACCGCTCAATCCAACTGTCGAACCGAAGGGAAAACTCCCGGCGGAAACCCAACGAAACGATTATATATTATCGCACCTCTTTTGACAAGTGTTTTCCGCGGCGAAAATGCGGAATTTTGACGCGTCCCGACAAGTTAAAATGCAGGCTCATTGCGTTGCGCCGTCGGGAGAGCCGAACAAGCGGCGGAATATCTGCGAGAGCAAGTTGTACAGGAAAAGGACGAAGCGCTCCGCCGCGCGCGACAGAACGGCGAACAGCCGGTGAGTGGCTTTGTCGAACAGCATATCAATCAACACCGCACCGACGAAGATAACCAGGACGTTCGGGATGAGGAGAAGATACTGCGCCCATAGCGTATTTGCGGTCAGAGAGAGGAGAAAAGCGCGATAGGGCGACACTATCGGATTGTTGCAATGAATGAGGTAGACGCCGAGAGTGTGTCCCGCCACGGCGGAAACCGCTTTTGCGGCGCGGCCGTCGGACGCAAGGGGACGCATTGTGCGGAATGCCATAAAGAACGCCACGGACGCAAGAGCGACGAGAGGGTTGTTATAGCCGTACATTTGCCACGCCCACGCGCCTTCACGCGCAACCGCGGTGAGCAGTGCGACAACGGTGTAATTCAGCAGCACGGCGGCGGCAAACACGCCGAACCAGAAGGCGGGTTTGCGTTTCGTTCCGAACCCGCGCAGGGATATGAGCCTGCCGTACATATATACTACGCCCGCCCAGAGCAGGGAGTAGCCATCGTTCGTCCCTATGTACGGGAACTAGAAGTCGGATATGAAGCCTATAAAACAACAGAAAACGACGCTTGCGGTGACGAACAGAGCAATGCTTTTTCCGTCGAGCTTTTCCGCAAATTTATTGAGAAGCGGCGCGATTATGCAGAGCGCGCAGTAGACGAGCACGAACCAATATTTCGCGGGAGCGGTAAGACAGCCTATCGCCGCGTCTGCCGCGCTTCCGTAAGAGGTGACGCCTGCGGCAAAGGCTATGAGTTCGCCGAGGGTGAAATAGACGTAAGTTTTGAGCAGCAGTTGTACGATTTTTGTGGGTTTGAGTCTGATTGAAAAGAAACCCGACAAAAGAAAGAAGAGGTTGACGCCTACGATGAGAATGCAGTCGATGAATTCCGAGCCCAAAAACATCGGAATGAACTGCGGCACAACGACGCCCGTGTCCAGAGAACTGAACGTGACACCCGTGCCGTCGGCGGTGTATGCTGTGACGTTGTTGATGACAAAATGATGGAAAACGATAAAAAGTATCGCGACGATGCGCAGAATGTCCAGGACGACGTTGCGTTCCCTTTTACCTGCGGCCGCGGGTAGCATATCCGCACCTGCGGGCGTTTTTACAGCCGCATCCGACGGGGCGTTCCCTCCGTCGGTCAAAACCTGTGTTTCGGTTGACATATATCTCCTCCCCGCGCGTGCGGCAACAAAATTATAAAGGACCGCAAGGCAATGTGTCAACGCAATCGGCACGGCGAAATTTTTCCTCCGACGGCAATAACTGCGGTTTTGCCGCGCAAAACGGTCATAAAACCCCGCTTTTCGGTCGAAAATAATTTCAGGGCGCATATCGCCGCCTGTTTTGCTGTTGACAACGGAATGCAATATGTATAAAATCGAAATTGAAATCGAAGGGGGTCTTCCCCCGTGGGGATACAGAAATGACTATTGCCGAAATCGCCAAACTTGCCGGAACTTCGCGCGGAACGGTCGACCGTGTGCTCAACGGGCGCGGGAAAGTCAACAAGGAGCTTGAAAAGAAAATCAGGGAAATCATCGAGTCGAGCGAATACGAGGTGAACGGCTCGGCGCGGGCACTCTCTATGTCGCAGAAGAAGTATGTCGTGGGCGTCGTCATAAATTCCATCGGCAACCCGTTTTTCAGCCGCGTGCGCCAGGGCTTCGAGGACAGCCGCAAGAAGTGGGAAAATTACGGCCTGGAAATGTTTTACAAGGAAATACGCGGCTACAACGAAGAGGAGCAGATTGAAGCGATAGAGGAAGTTGCCGCCCGCGGGGCGAACGTCATTGCGCTGACTCCGATAAATACCGAGCGCGTCATCTCCAAACTCAATTCCCTGACAATGCCCATCGTCACTTTCAACAACGACCTGCGCCTTGACAAAAAATTCGCCTACGTCGGCTGCAATTATGTGGAGAGCGGCAATATGTGCGGCGACCTTGCCGCGCTGATGCTCCCGAACGGCGGCAAAGTGTCCGTGATTACGGGCTCGCTCAACACTCTCGGTCACCGTCAGCGCGTGGAGTGTTTCTCTGAGAGGCTCGCGCGCAGAAACTGCAATATTGTCATCTCCGAAAACAACGACGACGACGAACTTTCTTATTCCATAGTGAAAGAAATACTTTCTTCGGAAGAAGCGCCCAATCTCATATATTTCAGCGCAGGCGGCATAGCGGGCGGTCTGGACGCGGTGCGTGAGAGCGGCAGGCGTATAGGCGTACTGACGGTGGACGAAACCTCCGCGGTGGTCGAGGGGATGAAAAGCGGGCTTGTAGCGGCGTCGGTCACGCAGCAGCCTTACGAGCAGGGGAGACTGACGATAGACGTCATCGCGCACTATCTTTATTCCAAAAAGCTCCCTGCGCACAAGCACAATTTCACCAAAAACCTGGTGCTGCTGCCGAGTATGCTGAAATAAGCTGCTGACGGCTTTTTTCGATAATTTCGTCCGCACTCCGACAAGACCGACCGAAAGTCGGTTTTTTCGTCGGTTTTTAAGCTAATCCGTGAGGGAAAAATTAAAAAAACAGGGCGGAAAATACAATTTTTTTACAAATTCCGAAGATTTCCGCGAGTAGGATATAATTTATGAATAAATTATATGTTCGACGAAATCCGACAAAAATCCCTTTTCTGTCGCCTAATCAACAAAAATTACATATTGACAAAGCAGCGATATATGCTAGACTATTAGTGTGCACGGGCACAACATGATTTGCAGACAGTGAAAAAATTACATATCCGCCTACTCGGAGTCTTTCTGCAATATGTTGTGTGCACGGGCACACCGACAAATCGCCGTCTTTGCGGAGTTTTCGGACCGCGCGGCATATGAATCAGGAGGAAAATTGAGTATGGGCAAAAGACTTGTTACTTTGACGACTTGTCAATGGGCGGACCTGCCTTTCGAAGAGCTTTGTAAATCGGCAAAAGAAATGGGTTACGACGGGCTCGAAATCGCCACTTGGGGCAATTTCGACCTTGACCGTGCGTACGAAGACGACAAATATGTCGAATATATCCTCGCAACGCTGAAAAAATACGGTCTTGTGTGCAAGGCGCTTGCCACGCACATCATAGGGCAGTGCGTCGGCGACGCTCCCGACCCCCGTCTGAACAATTTCGCGCCCGCGGCGCTTGCCGACAAGCCCGAAGAAATCCGTGCGTGGGCAATCGCGGCGATGAAAAAAGCTCCTGCCGTCGCGGCAAAAATGGGAGTGAAGGTCATCACCGGCTTCACGGGTTCGCCAATCTGGAAGTATCTTTATTCTTTCCCGCAGACCACGGAGAAGATGGTGGAAGACGGCTACGACGAGATAGTCGCGCTTTGGACGCCCATCCTCGACGAATTCGATAAATACGGAGTGAAATTCGCGCTGGAAGTCCATCCGGGCGAAATCGCTTTCGACTATTATTCCACGCTCAAACTGCTTGAAAAATTCAATTACAGAGAAACATTCGGTCTCAATTTCGACCCCAGCCATCTGCTGTGGCAGGGCGTGACGCCTCATCTTTTCCTCAGAGACTTTATGGAAAAGGGCAGAGTTTATCACGTGCATATGAAAGACGCCGCCGTCAGACTCGACGGCAGAAGCGGGCTCCTCGGCTCACACATCGATTTCGGCGACCTGCGCCGCGGCTGGAATTTCCGCTCGCTGGGACACGGCGACGTGAATTTCGAAGAGATAATCCGCGTGCTGAACGCCTACGGCTACGAAGGTCCTCTTTCCGTCGAGTGGGAAGACAGCGGAATGGACAGGCTGATGGGCGGCAAAGAGGCGTGCGAATTCGTGAAAAAGATAGATTTCAAGGCGTCCGACGTGAAGTTCGACGACGCGATAGCCAACAAGTAAGTCAGGCAAGTTAAACGGAAATTTCCGACGGAGGAAAATTATGGCAAAGGAAATCAAATACGGAATGGTAGGCGGCTCCATATACGCGTTTATCGGCGAAGTTCACCGCAAGGCGCTGGCGTTCGACACGAGGGCGGAACTCGTTGCGGGATGCTTCTCCAACGTAGAGTCCGAAAACGCGGACACCGCAAAAGCGTACGGCGTTGCGGCGGAGCGCACCTATAAAGATTACAAAGAAATGGCGGCGGCAGAAGCAAAGCGCACGGACAAGATAGATTTCGTGTCCATCTGCACCCCCAACTTCCTGCATTACGAAGTGGCGAAAGAGTTCCTGCTTGCGGGCATCAACGTCGTGTGTGAAAAGCCGTTGTGCTTTGCGGTCGAAGAGGCGGAAGAGCTCGAAAAACTCGCCGCGGAAAAGAACCTTATCTTCGCTGTCACCTATGCCTACACGGGTTATGTTATGCCCAAGGTGATGAAGGAGATGATTGCGAACGGCAAAATCGGCAAGATTGCGACCGTCATCGCAGAATATGCGCAGGATTGGCTCATCGACGAGCTCTCTCCCGAAAAGCAGGGGCAGGCGAAAAACCTCTCCGTGTGGCGCACCGACCCCAAATTCTCCGGCATATCGAACTGCGTGGGCGACATAGGCACGCACGCGGAAAATATGGTGCACTACCTGACCGGGCTCAAAATCAAACGCCTTATGGCGGTCACCGACAATTACGGCCACGCGCTCGACCTCAACGCCAACATCATCGTCGAATACGAAAACGGCGTGAAAGGGCAGTATTGGTGCTCGCAGATTGCGGCAGGCAGGATGAACGGACTCGTCGTCCGCATCTACGGCAGCGAAGGTTCGCTGGAATGGGAGCAGCATTTCCCCGATTATGTGAAATACACCCCCAGAGGACAAGCGACGCAGATACTCTCCAAACGCAATTCCTACATCCACGAAGCGGCGCACGCCGCGGCGAGAATACCGTCCGGGCATCCCGAAGGATACTATGTCGCTTTCGCCAACACCTACCGCAACATTCTGAATGCGATAGCGAAAAAGAAGGCAGGCGAAGCCCTCTCTGACGCGGACCTCGATTTCCCGAAAGTTGCGGACGGCGTGAGCGGCGTAAAATTCGTGCACGCGGTCATCGACAGCGCGAAATCGGACGGCGCGTGGGTCAGCATCGACTAATCATTGAAACGCAGGCGCGGGCGTACACGCGCACCCCAACCACGAAATTAATCGCGAGATTAATTAATAAAAAAAGAAAAGGAGCAAAATTATGAAAAGCAGAGCTATTAAAAAGATAATGGCACTCGTCATTATTGCGGCGCTTGCAGTCACGATGGCGGTCACGCTCGCAGCTTGCGACAACACCGAAAGCGCAGGTCGTATTGCGATCGTTGTCCCCAGTGCTGACCATGGTTGGACTAACGGTATAATGACGAATGCGCAGAACTATGCAGCGGACGTCAATGCCAACACTGACTATGAAGCTGTAGTTATTACTGCGGACAATGCCACGACGATGAACCAACAGCTTGAAGACATTGCGGCAAATATGAACTATGACGCTGTCGTTGTTCTTCCCCACGACAACACTGTTCAGCCCGGTGTCCTTGCTCTTGCGAACGCAGGTATTCCCTACATTATGGTCGACCGTATCATTGCAGCAGCAGAAGAACAGGCTCTTGCAACCGTTATGGGCAACAACCAAATGATCGGTGAACTTACTGCACAGCATTTTTATGATCAGGGCATGCGTCCCGGTGACCTCATCCTTATTATGCCCGGCGACAATTCTTCCGTCCCCGAAATGAGAAACGACGGATTCTACAGCAAACTGCGTGAGCTCGGTTGGACCGAAGCCCAACTTAGACCCGTTTCCGAAGGCGGTACGATTTATCAAACCGACTACACCGGTTGGAGCCGTCAGAAAGGACAAGAACTGTTCACCAGCTTTGTTCAGAGCCAGAATTATCAGGCTTACAAGTGGATCTTCACTCACGATGACGAAATCGCTATCGGCATTATGAATGCCCTTCGTACCGACCTTGCAGAAGAGCGTGAAAATATCCTCAACGGAACCGTTCACCTTGCAGCATCTTCCGGTCTGAACGAAATTTATCAAATCATGAGAGAAGAGCATCAGTATGCCGAATTCAATCAGTACTTCAACCAGCTTGCTAAGATGGACGATGGCGAAACGCCCGACCTTATCTCCGTCACTTATCCTCCTTCCATGATCAACGATGCGCTTGATCTGATGATGGATTATCTTGCCGGTGAAGAAATTGCTGACCTCGTCGTTCCCGTCGAAGTCATCAGCGCGGCGAATGTCGGCGACATGGTCGGCTTCAACTGATATACGATCATCATCTTGTCCCCGCGGAAGCAAGCATTTGTTTCCGCGGGGGCTTCCCCCCAAAGACACCCAGACGAATCCAAGAAGAAGTAAAGAGGGAGTTATGAGCAACATTCTTGAAATGAAGGGCATCGAAAAGGCGTTTTTCGGCGTCACGGTGCTCGACAAAGTGGATTTTTCCGTGGAGCAGGGAGAGGTTCATGCTCTCCTCGGCGAAAACGGTGCGGGAAAGTCCACGCTTATGAACATTCTTGCCGGCGTCTACACACGCGACGGCGGGGAAGTCGTCTTTGACGGCAAACCCCTCGTCAACACCACGGTGCAGAAGTCGGAAAGCGCGGGCATAGCTTTCGTCCACCAGGAAATCAACGTCTTCAACGACCTCAAAGTGTACGAAAACATTTTTATGCGCAAAGAGATAGCCAAATTCGGCGTCCTCAACAAGCGTGCAATGATTAAGCAGTCCCGCGAGCTTTTCGAACGCCTCGGCGTCGACATCGACCCGACGGAACTCGTCTCCACATTCGATACGGCAAAAAAACAGTTGCTTGAAATCGCGAAGGCACTCTTCGTGAATGCAAAACTCATCATTCTCGACGAACCGACCACCGCACTCAGCAACGAACAGATAGAGCATCTTTTCTCGATAGTCAACAGACTTAAAAAAGAAGAAGGCGTTTCATTTATCTTCATCTCGCACAAGATGAATGAGATTTTCACAATTGCCGACCGCTATACCGTACTTCGCAACGGCGTTATGGTGGGCACGGGCAACATTGCCGACACCGACCCCGAAAGCGTGACCAGACTTATGGTCGGCAGTTCTTACAGCGCGGCAGACGTATACAGCACGCGTGAACTCGGAGAAGAAGTGCTCCGTGTCGAAAATCTTTCAGGAGAAGGATTCCACGACGTAAATTTCTCGGTGCGCAAGGGTGAAATCGTCGGAATGACGGGACTTAAAGGCGCGGGTATAAGCGAGACCATGCAAGCAATATTCGGTGCCGTTCCCGCGACGTCAGGGAAAATTTTCATCGAAAGCAAAGAAATCCGCGTTGGCACTATACACAAGGCTATGAAGCACAGCGTCGGTATGGTGGCGGCAAACAGAAAAGAGAATTCAGTCATTCCGGATATGTCCTTGCTGGAAAACGGATATGTAGCCGAACACACCATTTCGATGAAACAGCCCGTCATCATCAAAAAAAGAGAGATAAAGCGCTACAACGAACGCAAAGAGCAGCTTTCCATAAAAGCCAACAGCTACAACGACCTCATCACTTCGCTCTCCGGCGGAAATCAGCAGAAAGTTATTCTGGCGCGCTGGCTGAATACCGATGCGGACATATTGTTGCTTGACAATCCGACGCAGGGCATAGACGTCGGCGCGAAAGCGGAAATTTACAAACTGATACTGAAACTTGCGGAAGAAGGAAAAACCATTTTGGTGAACACGCTGGAAATCCCCGAAGTTCAGAAAGTCGCGGACCGCTGTATAGTTTTCTATCACGGCACGATAAAGAAAGTCCTCGAAAGAGGCGATATCAACGAAGAGACGGTTATGCTGCACGCGACCAATGCGATCCGGGAGGAGGCAATCAATGGCTAAGAAAGAATTTAAAAATCCTTTTGAAAATGTGAAAAACATCTTCAACAAAAAGCACGAAACCTTCGGCGACGATGGCGCCGTCGCTATCACGGAAAAGAAAAAAATCACTGGCACTGACATCAAAAAAGCTGTGGGAAAAGCCTGGAGCGGATATAGTTTCATCTTCATTTTCGTTGTCATATTTGTTGTGTGGATGATTTCGCTTGGCAATTCTGTTACGTGGCCCGGCATTATGATAGTGCTTCGGCACTCTGCTGTTGTCGGTTTGATGGCTATCGGTATGGGATTTGTCATCATCACAGGCGGAATAGATCTTTCCGTGGGGTCTACGTTGGCACTTGTCTGCGTGCTGTCGGCAAAGATTTTTAATGATACCAACGACCTGTTTGCCACATTTATGGTCGCTATGTGCCTTGGTACAGGACTTGGCCTTGTGAACGGTTTGCTTATCGGTAAAGCAAAAATGCCTGCATTTATCGTTACGCTCGGCACAATGTTGATATACCGTTCCCTCGCTCAGTTCTATATGCGTACGGAAATCGGCACGTCTTCAATATTGCTTAACTACACGGAAACATTCCAAAATTTCAGCAAATTTGGTACCGGTAACGTACTGACTATACCTTATATCGGTATAATTTTAATAGCAATAACTGTTTTGTTTGTGTTCGTAGCTAATCGAACCAAATATGGCAAATCGGTTTATGCAGTAGGCGGCAATGAGAAAGCGGCGTTCCTTTCCGGTGTTAAAGTAGAATGGGTGCGTGTTTCGGTCTATACTATCACCGGGGCGCTGGTCGGCTTTGCAGGTTTTCTACAATTGGCTATGTATGGTACGGTCGACCCTGCCTCTGTCGGTAAAAACAATGAAATGTATGCGATTGCGGCAGCGGTTATCGGCGGAATTGCAATGGCAGGTGGTAAAGGTAAAATTATAGGTGTTCTGTTCGGTGCTCTAAGTTATACAATAATTGATAAAATCATCGCTGCACTCGGACTCGACGCGCTCATCAACGACACCATAAAAGGCGCGATACTGCTTGCGGCGGTATTCCTCCAACTGGTCGGACCTATGCTTCGCGGAGTGAAAATCAGCGACCAAATCAAAGAAATCACCGGCAAGTGGCTGTCCTTCGGAAAGTCTAAAAAGGCTTTGACGGCGGAAGGTGCGGACGGCGGAGGAGGCATTATATACGACGCCTCGGACGACGCGGTCACCGAAGCCGAGGAAGCCGCCGAGCGCGCGGTCGAGGATGTCCTTGACGGACACGCGTCGCCGGAAGACGCCGCGGAAGCCGTGAAAGACGACTCCTCGGTCGACAAAGCGGAGGAGCATACGGAGGAAACTCCCGAAGACTGACAACGCCGCCCTTTCGGGCGGCATCCCCCGAAGAAATCTCAATACGGACGTCGGGCGCGCACGCGTGCGTCGGGTTCGTATAGCCGAAAACGCAGGTTTGTTTGGCGGGATAAAAGGGTAATCAGGGTAAATCCCATCCTATAAGAGAGGTAAGCTATGAAAAAGTATGACGAAATCAAAAAAGTGGAATACAGCCCGAAGTCGAAAGACCCGTTTGCGTTCAAGTTTTACAACCCGGACGAAGTGATTATGGGCAAGCCAATGCGCGAACATCTCAAATTCGCGATGAGCTACTGGCACACAATCGACGCCGAAGGCGTGGATATGTTCGGCTCCGGCACGATAGACAAGAGTTTCGGCCTTGCCGCCGACCCTCTCGCGATGTACCGCAAAAAGGCGGATTTCGCATTCGAGCTCATGGACAAGTTGCAGCTCGACTACTATTGTTTCCACGACGTTGATATCGCCCCCGAAGGCAAGACGGTCGCCGAGAGTATGAAATATTTCGGCGAGATGGTGGATTACATCGCCGTTTTGCAGAAGAAGCACGGGAAAAAACTGTTGTGGAACACCGCCAACAACTTCGGTGACAAGAAGTTTATGGCGGGGG
>ULTA01009239.1_pt1 | contig 40978 bp, 38 predicted proteins | sample 1957181 | NCBI WGS metagenome assembly ULTA01 (sample SAMEA4835722, study PRJEB28245) | human gut metagenome | biome: gut microbiome; material: fecal sample | place: Denmark | collected 2008
GATATATCAATAAGCAATAAACTTTCTCCGCAGGAAAATGCTGCTATTATTTTAAAATATTTTCGTGATTGCGGTTGGTTAATGCCAATTGAGATAGGGCGTTCCGGAGATAATATTGCATCTGTTTCTGTACATTGCCGCAAATTGGTAGATGCTATAAATAAAATTTTTAATAAAGATTTAAATGGAGCTATTACAAATCATATTTTTTCTATATATGAAATTTTAAAATCTGCTTTTGAAAAAGATAGTATACGTGCTGTAAGACCTTATACGAATGTTTTTATTCCACTTGTTGAAAACGAAAGTGATTTAAAGGATGAACTTCTTACCTTGAGGGATAGTATTCGTAAAATTATGGAAGTTGTTTTAAAAATTGAAGCAGCTAATGAATTCGGTCAATACTTAATTAAGGATGAATTTTTAAATAAGTTTTTTAAAGATTACTTTTTTATTAAGAAAAGCGGTATGATACCTGCCTATATAGCTAATATAACTAAAATGCTTGCCGAGCTTAGAACTTCAAAATTATATCAGCGTATAATTGATGAGTATACAAATCTTGTTGCTATTGATAGAATACAGGCAAAAATTAAAATTGATGAACAGTTTGATGCGCTTAATGATTTTATTAATACTGAATATGAAATTGAAATAAATTATATTGATCATAAAATCAATAGATATTATAATCTCTATTCCACACGTATGATGATGGTGTTAAGTAATAATATCAACTTAGAATATGAATTAAATAATTTATTGTTGATGTTAAAATCTTTAGAGAATGAGGAAAGAGAAAAAGCTCTTTTAAAAATAGCAGAAACATATCGTTTGTTAAGTATAAAATATATTGGCAGAAAATCATTTGAAAGAAGGAAAAAGATAAATCCGCATAAGCGGAAAACAGGGCTTAATACTCAGGAGATTTCTGACGATGAGAAAAAAATATTAACTGATGAATTACTGGTAGAAATGCCTGATAAGTATAGCTTGAAAAATGTTAAAAGTTATTTTAATGATATTTTTGTAGATAAAAATTATTTAAAAACAAGTGATTTTAAAATTAACAGCAAGCAAGACGCAATAATGCTTGCAGCCGGTGTTATTTACGCTGGAAGTGAGGACTTTCCATATAAAATTGAATTTGAAAAAGGTTTTATCGAAACAGAAGTAGCAAATATAAGTAAAATGAAATTTGAGAGGAAAGAATCATGAGTGATATAAAAATAAATCTTTCTATTGGAGAAGAAAATGTTGTATTATTTAAAAGGGCTGTTAGAAAATTGCTTGAATCTACTTTTATTTTACGTGATAAAGATGAGAAATTATATAATTTTGTTATACGTGAGCTGAATCGACAAAATATTTCCGAATATCTTAGAATAATTGGCTTTGATATTATAACAGATGATAAAACTGGTGTATGTATGTTGATTATCAGCGAAGAAGATACTGAAACTGTAGGACTGAAACGTGCAAATATAGTTACTTTTACGACTCAGCAGTATCATTTTCTTTTAGTGTTGTGGAAGGTTTACCTTGAAAATCTTGGATACAATGAAGAAATTTATATTACTAAAGGCGATTTAATAGATAAAATGAAATCGTATAATGTGCAAATCTTCAGAACTGATTTAAATGCAGCATTTAAATTGTTTAAAAAGTATAATCTCATAAATTTTAACGAAGATGACGATGGAGAAAATATGAAAATTAAATTGTATCCTTCGTTGCAATTTGCTTGGGATATTCCGCAATTTAAAACAGTAGTTAGCGAATACTTAAAGGATGATAAAGATAGTAATGATTTTACAGATGATTTGCAGGAAGAAAATTTTGAGGGGGATGAAGAATGATTCTCTTAACGGCTGTTCGCCTGATAAACTGGTATGGTTTTACAAATATTACGGCTCCAGTAGGAAAATTTACTTTAATCGCCGGAAAAAACGGTAATGGCAAATCTGTTTTACTTGATGCTATTAAATATACTGCTTTTGGGGATGTAGTATTTAATAAATCGTCTGAAACTAAAGGTGGTCGTACGGTAATTTCTTATACAAGAGGGCTTTTAGATGCTACTGCTAAAACTTATATGCGCCCTGCGGATAAATACCCAAATGTTTACACGCATATAGTTTTAGAATTTTTTGACGATGTTAATAAAAAGCATTTTATTTTGGGTATTGTTATTGAAACAAGTGCCGCGAATAATTATTTAACGTACAGATACGTTAAAGATAAAACTAATTTAAAGTAAATAGAACATACTTTTGAAGAAAATGATGTTACGTATCCATATAATGCTTCTGATTTACAGAAAAAATATAATTTAACGTTAATGAACAGGGAAGATGGCCTGGCAAAATTTACTCAAATGCTTGGGCTTAGGTTTACGATTCCAAAATTACAGGATTATGTAAGAAAACTACGCGGTATTATGTCATATGACCCTAATTCTCAAATTGATAAATTTATAAGGCAGAGTGTTTTAGAGGATAAAAAAGTAGATTTTGGTAAACTTGCTGATGCCAAAGCTAATATAGAAAAGCTTGCCAATAATTTTGAAACTATTGATAATGAAATAAAAGAATTAAACGCTATTATAAAAAAATATGATGATTGGGAAAAAGAATTTAAACGTTTAAAAACAGAAGAAATAAAAATTATTTATAAACGCATCAATGATTTGGCTGAAAACATTGAGCTTGCAAAGAATAAAAATACGCAGGCAGAGTTTATTAAAGAAAAACTGCATTCAGAAATTTTCGATTTGGAAAAACAGAAAGAGCAAATTAGCGAGAGCCTTATAATGGCTAAAAATACACTTTTAGAACTGGATTGTACTAAAAATATTGATGTAGAGAAACAGCGGTTATCTGTATTAGAGAATTTAAAAGCGGAGTTTGCTTTAAAATGCAAAAAATTAGAACACTTTCAAACCAAAATATGTGAGTTAATCAATTTATTTGCAGAAATTGATATAGAAGTAAAAAATAAATCAGCGTTAGCATCGCTGTGTAGTAACAGTTATACTCTTGCTGATAAAATACAGGCAGTAACGTTATTTAAAAAGCAGATTAATGATTACCATGAAACAATTATAAAAAATATTGCTGAGATAGAAAGTAGCATTCAAAATATAGATAATGAAATTACCGCTCAGCAAAAAATTATTGAAGACAGTAAAAAGCATTATAACAGTTATAAAGATATACCTGATTATATTGGGTTAAAAAATGAAATCAACAAAGAGCTCAAAAAATTAAATATTGAAGATGAGGCGCATCTGGCCTGTGAATATGTTGCCGCATTAAAGGATGAAGAATGGCGTAATGCTATTGAAGCTTTTTTAGGACCGCGCCGATATACTGTTTTGGTAAATCCACAATATTATGATATTGCAGACGATATTTTTAACAAAACACGTTATCGTCATGCTCATTTATTTAATACAAGGCTGTTAATGCGTAAAACAATAAAGGTTGAAGAAGATTCTCCCGTATTTAAATTAGAGATAAAGAATGATGTCGCGCAGAACTATTTTAACTTTCAGCTTGGAAGAATGCACGCCGTTAAAATTAATGAAGTACGTAATTTTGAAAACGCTATTTCAAAAGAGGGGCGTGTATCTGTTGCAATGGATAGTTACTTTTTAAATTTTGGGCGTCTGAATTTTTATTATCTTGGGCAGGAAGTTTTTGAGTTAAACAGGAAGCTGGCTGAAAAAGCGAAAGAAAATTTAAAAATCAAGCGAGGGGATTTGTGCGAAAAAAGAAAAGAAGTTTTAGAAATAAAACGCGTATTATCGGCAAACAGGGAATATTTTACCGAATACGATTATGAGTCGCACGAAAAATATAGAGATACTTTAAGTAAAATAAAAAAATCCCAGCAAAGGCTTCAAGAATTATTTGAAGCACAAAAAAATAATGAAGATTTTATTGTCCGGAGTAAGCAGATAGAACGTTTGGAAGCAGAACAAAATGGCATAAAAAATTTATTGAATAAGAAAATTACGGAAGAAAAAGAGCAGGAATTTATTATTAAGGAAACAAAAGAAAATATTAACCTGTATACATTAGAGTTAAAGAAAAAGAAAAATGAATTTGATAATTATAAAATAGAGTTTTATCTTTTGGTAAAAAATGTAGAAGAAGATTACCAAAAATTTTTACAAAACGGAAAGCAGGAGCGGTTTACTGTTTCGGAGGCAACTGTTGAGCGTGACAGGCAGCGAGTTAACCAGTATGATAGAGAATTGGTTGCGTTGCAGGCGGCTTATAAGACGCGGCATAGCGATAATTCGTTTAATGTCGGCACTGATTGGATTAAGGATTATGTTAAACGCCGTGATAAGATAAAAATTGATGATTATGAAGAAATAAGCAAAAAATTAGCTGAACAAACGCTGATTTATGAAAATATTTTTAAAAACGAGATCATACTTACGATTTTAAAGAATTGCCAGAATGCGCGCAACGAGCTGCATAAAATAAATGCTAAATTGAATAAATTGAATTTTTCTGCTAAGTATAGATTTGACGTGCAATATGTTAAAGATGGGTCGAATTACGAGAAAATACTTGAATACGCGGAGTTTTTAAACGAACGTCAGGATAATGGCGTATACGATGACAGACAATTAAGTTTTGGTATTATGGTTGATGTGGATGATCAGCGCGGCGAAGAATTAAAACACGAAATACGCAAAATTATTGCTAAAATTATTGACAGCAAGAAACCTGATTTTATTGATACTTTTGCTGATTACCGTAATTATATGACTTATGAGCTGATTATCAATAATGATAATTTAACTAATGCCAAATTATCACGGCAGATCGGTTTTAATTCCGGTGCGGAAGTACAAATACCGTATATGTTAATTTTAATATCGGCATTACTTATAATTTATGATCAATACGTTAGTTCTATACGTATAGTGTTCATTGACGAGCCGTTTGTAAAAATGGATCCGGCCAATATTAAATTAATGCTGAGATTTATGAAAGAGTTAAATTTACAGGTAGTATTTTGTTCACCTGATAAAACAGAATCAATTGGTGAGGAATGTGATGTAATTTTGCCGGTGCTGCGTACGAGCCGTGACAGTATGCAAATGGGTATAGTAAAATTTAATCAGGAGAATTAAATGAATGAATTAGAAAGAAGTCTGCTGGTTTTGTTGTACGAAAAATACAAAAACAGCAAAAAAGAAACTGGCAGTAATATTATTACAAGGCGGACTAAAATAAGTCCTAATGTTTTATATAAAGACTACAACGCTAATACTGCTGATATTGATAAAATAGAAGCGGTTGATAACGCTGTAATGGAATGCAGCAAATTAGGCTTTGTTACTATTGAGAGAGCGCCTAATGGTAAAGAGATAAAAAATATCTATCTGATTGACGGGATGATAAACGAGTTAGAAAATTATCTTCAAAGTAAATGCGGTTACGAAACCAAAGATGTAAAGCGTAATTTTATAATAAATTTGCTTAATAAATATGATAATAAAACTCCTGCTGCCAGTGCAGAATGTAATAAACTGCGTAAAATGTTGGAAGCAAATAAATATCCTTCAAGATACCATCAGAAGGAAGAGTTATTAAAATCATTAGTGTTTATAGAAAATAATAAGCAGGATTTGTTTTTGCGTGAAGCGTCTTTACGCATTTTCGGAGATTCAAAATATTTTGAAGAAAATGTGCTGAAACTGGTGTGTAAATCTTTGCGGGATTATTTGAACCGTCCTCGTGCAGAAGATGAAGTTGATGAAGAAATTTTAGAAGAATATGGCATTATTACAGATAAACAAAAAATTTGTCTTAAAGGTAATATAGTTTTAAAAATTGATGGCAAATTATTTGATGTAAACGTATTAAAAGGCGGGCTGATGATTTTTAATGATGATGTTTGTCGTATTGAACAAATTGCTGTTAATACGGATAACTTTATGACCATAGAAAATTATACTTCCTGGTGCAGATTTGCTAAAAAGGATACGGTTTGTTTGTATTTGGGCGGTTATGCCAACCGCTATCAGCGCGATTTTCTGAAAAAGATTTATTTAGATAATCCAAATTTAAAATTTTTTCATTTTGGCGATATTGATGCCGGCGGTTTTTATATATTTAATGATTTATGCCGTAAAACAGGCATTGACTTTTCGGTATATAAAATGTCTGTTCAAGAATTGATGGATGCGCGTTATAGAACATCTTTGCGTAAATTGAACAATAATGATAAAACAAGGTTAATATCGTTGAAAGATGATTCTGTATTTAAAGAAGTGATAAAATACATGCTGGATAATGATGTGAAGTTGGAACAAGAAATTATTAGTTTTTATGAATCTGTTGATAATGGTTAGGAGTTATTACAGTTAAATTAACAACGAGGTTTACTATGATTAAAATACTTTTTGTTTGTCTTGGCAATATTTGCCGTTCGCCGATGGCGGAGTTTTTATTTAAAGATATGGTTGCTAAACGAGGCCTGGCTGATAAATTCTATATTGCTTCTGCGGCTACAAGCAGTTATGAAATCGGCAATCCTGTGCATCCCGGCACGCGCAATAAACTTGCACAGTACGGCATTAGTGTTGCCGGTAAAACTGCCGTGCAGCTTACTAAAGCAGATTATGATAAATACGACTACCTTATAGGTATGGAATCCTCTAATATTCGCAATATTTTGCGCATTGTAGGCAGTGACAGCCGGCATAAAGTATATAAACTTTTACAGTTTGCAGGCAGTGAGCGCGATATTGCCGACCCATGGTATACCGGCAATTTTGATGTTACTTATAACGATATCCACGAAGGCTGCACTGCTTTGCTGGAATACTTGCTAAAAAATAAAACCGGCGTTTAAGCGCAATCTTGTGGAATCCGACTTGATTCAAAGAGGCAAGACCTTAAACACCGGTTCTGAAAATCATTATAACAGGAATGTAAATTAATTACAATCAGTCCTGCCTGCGCAGGGCTTTTTTATTGTGCTTTTGCCTGCTGATGATATAATGTTATTGTTGAAAGAAGGTGCTGCAATGAAAATTATTGATGCTCATATGCATTATTTTAATATTGAAGGTTTTAAAACTGTTGCCGCAAATGCGGGATACAAAAACAATGCGGCTTGCTGGCAGCAGATTTGTGAAGAAAATAATATTGTGTTCAGCGTGGCAATGGGAAATACGGAAGATGTTCCGAGCCGTTATGGCGGAATTTCGCCGCGCCTTATTGATTTAAATGCTCCGTTTGATGACGTAAAATATAATCAGCCCGATAATATTGGCTATTGCCTGGGCGTTAAAAGCGAACAGATTAGTTTGGAAAATGCCGGGAAAACAGCGCTTGAGTTTGAATATTATGCGCAAAAGCCGCAATGTGTCGGCATAAAAATTTATCCCGGTTACAGGCCTGTTTATGTTTACGATAAACGCCACTGGCCGCTTTTTGAACTGGCGCGTGCCTATAATTTGCCGGTAGCCGTTCATACCGGCGATACTGCCTCCAGTGATGCGCGCCTTAAATATGCGCATCCGCTTACCGTTGATGAAGCTGCTGCCGATTTTCCGGATGTTAAATTTGTTATCTGCCATTGCGGCAACCCGTGGTTTGCAGATGCCACCGAAGTAGCTGCCAAAAATCCTAACGTATATATAGACTTATCGGGTTTGCTGGAAGGCATACCCGGGCCGGGTTTTTATAATAAACAGAAGGCTTATTTTGATTATCTTTCAATGTGGCTTAATTATATGGGCCGCTGGGATAAGCTGATGTACGGCAGCGACTGGCCGCTTGTAAATATAGCCGATTATATTAATATTTTAAAACAGGTTGTGCCGCAGGAACATCATGAAGAATTTTTTTATGGCAACGCTTTAAATGTATACGGGCGTATAAAAAATTTGCTGCATGTTTGTTAACGCTTTTTAAAACACAGGTTGACGGAAAAGCCCTGTAATAATATAATTATGAAGGAATAATATTTTTAGAGGTTGCAATGCAGAAATTAATTGAGATTAAAAATTTAAAACATAATTATACTGATGCCGATGGAAACGAAATTCTCGCTTTAAACGGGGTCAGCCTTGATATTTACAAGGGCGAATTTATAGCAGTTATTGGCGCTAACGGCAGCGGGAAATCTACGCTGGCGCGCCATTTGAATGCCCTGCTTTTGCCGACGGAAGGCAAGTGCATTGTGGCAGGCATGGATACTGCGGACGATAAAAATTTATGGAATATACGCCAGCATGTCGGTATGGTTTTTCAAAATCCTGATAACCAGATTGTTGCGGCAATTGTTGAGGAGGATGTGGCCTTCGGACCGGAAAATATCGGCGTGCCGCCGGCAGAAATCCGCACCAGGGTTGATAATGCACTGGCAGCCGTTGGCATGACGGAATATGCAAAACATGCCCCGCATTTATTAAGCGGAGGGCAGAAACAGCGCGTGGCCATTGCCGGTGTGCTGGCATTGGAGCCGGACTGCATTGTGCTGGACGAGCCTACTGCGATGCTTGACCCGCGCGGGCGCATTGAGATTGTAAACACGGTAAAAAAGCTGAACCGTGAAAAAAATATTACCGTTGTGTATATCACGCATTATATGGAAGAAGCCATGCAGGCAGACCGCATTATAGCCATGGAGCACGGCGTGATAAAAATGCAGGGCAAGCCTGAAGAAATTTTTACGAAAGTAAAAGAGCTGCATGCTTTGGGGCTTGAAACACCGCTGGCGGCGCAGGCTGCTTTTGATTTGCGCCAGAAAGGAATTAAGCTGGCGGATGGTATTATCTCTAACGAAGAACTGACGGAGGAATTATGCCGATAAGTTTAGAACATGTTTCGTTTACATATATGAAGGGAACGCCTTTTGAAAAAATTGCTTTGCATGATGTAAACCTGCAAATAGAAAAAGGTGAATTTGTTGCCGTTATCGGGCATACCGGCAGCGGCAAATCCACACTGGTGCAGCATTTAAGCGGGCTGCTGCATCCGCAGAAAGGCAGCGTTTGTGTTGACGGCGTAAATTTAAATGCCAAAAATACAGCCGCAAAAAAAGCACGCAATTCTGTCGGTATGGTTTTTCAGTATCCGGAGCATCAGATTTTTGCCGAAACGGTTTATGAAGATATTGCCTTTGGCCCGCGTAATAAAGGCTTAACGCCGGAGGAAACTGACAGAGCCGTTAAGGATGCCATGGCTTTTGCCGGGCTTGATTTTGAAACCTTTGCCCAGCGTTCGCCGTTCCGCCTTTCGGGCGGGCAGATGCGCCGCGTAGCCATTGCCGGTGTTGTTGCAATGGAGCCGGATTATTTAATTTTGGACGAACCTTCTGCCGGGTTAGACCCGCGCGCCCGCGACGGAATTTTTAAGGAAATAATGGCGCTGTACCGCAATCGTGGCATAGCCGTGATTTTGGTAACGCATAATATGGAAGAAGCCGCTCGCTATGCAACACGCCTTTTGGTAGTGTCTGACGGGCGGATTATTTTGGACGGAGTTCCGCATGAAATTTTTACAAACCATAAGGAAGAACTGTTAAAAGTGTCTATGGATGTTCCGCCTGTTTATAAGCTGGCGGAATGTTTGCAGGAACATGGGCTGAACGTAAAAAGCACGCCGGAGCTTGCCGATTTGGAACGGCAGATACTTAAAGTAAGGAGGAGCAGACATGCTGACTGATATTACTTTAGGGCAGTATTACCCCGGCAGTTCCGTTATACACGGGCTTGACCCGCGTGCAAAAATACTGGCAACGCTGCTGTTTATAGCCGCTATTTTCTTTGCGGAAAGTATGCTTTCCTACGGAGTTTTGGCATTGTTCGTTGCAGCGGTTATTCTGCTTTCGCGCCTGCCGGTATTGATGGTGCTGCGCAGCGTAAAGCCTCTGTGGATTATTATTCTGCTTACGCTGTTTATTCATGCTTTTACGGGTGAAGGCAGCAATGTTTTATATCAGTACGGCTTTTTCCGTTTAACGGAAGAAGGCCTTATTATGGGTATAAAAATGTCGCTGCGGCTGGTATTTTTGCTGCTTATTTCGTCTATTTTAACTTTCACGACCTCGCCCATTGTACTGACAGACGGTATTGAATCGCTGCTGCGGCCTTTTAAATGTATTGGCGTACCGGCGCACGAGCTTGCAATGATGATGACCATTGCGCTGCGCTTTATACCTACTTTGATAGAAGAAACCGACCGTATAATCAAAGCGCAGACAGCGCGCGGAGCTGATTTTGACAGCGGCAGCCTGCTGCAAAGGGCCAAAAATATGCTGCCGATACTGATACCGCTTTTTATAAGCGCGTTCCGCAGGGCCGATGAACTTGCCATTGCCATGGAAGCCCGCTGTTACCGCGGCGGAGAAGGGCGTACCCGCATGCACGAGCTGGTGTATAAAACCGGCGATTTTATTGCCCTGGCAATAATTGTGCTTTTAATTGCCGTTTTGGCAGTAATGCGCTGGGGGCTGGGCTTATGATGCGGACCTTCAAACTAACGGTTGCTTACGACGGCAGCGGTTATCATGGCTTTCAGCGCCAGCCGCGCGATATAACGGTGCAGCAGGTGCTGGAGGATGCCTTAAGCCGCATTACAGACGAAAATGTAGTGCTTGCAGGCTCCGGCAGGACCGACAGCGGCGTACACGCCAGAGGGCAGGTTGTTTCTTTTACAACCGGCTGCGGCATACCGGCTGCCAATTTAAAACGTGCCATGAACAGCATACTGCCCCCGGATATAACGGTAATTGCTTCGCAGGAAGCTGAAGAAGGCTTTCACGCACGCTTCAGCGCCAAATGGAAACGCTATTGCTACCGCATTGTACTCAACGGTGATTACGACCCGTTCATAAGAAATTATGCCTGGCAGATGCAGAACACCAAATTAAATATCGAAACCATGAACATGGCAGCAGGTTTTCTTCTGGGCACGCATGATTTTTCTTTTTTCCGCTCAAGCGGAAGCGTGCAAAGTTCGCCTGTAAAAACAATATATAAAGCCGTATGGCAGGAAAAAGCACCGGATGATTTGCTTTTTGTTATTGAAGGTGACGGGTTTTTATACCGTATGGTGCGCAACATTGTATGGAACCTTGCTGAAACAGGGCTCGGCAGAAAGAGTTTGGAACAGTTTAAGGAAGAACTTGATAAAGCGGAGCGCCATTTTAAAATAAGCCCGGCGCCGCCGCAGGGCCTTTATCTTGATTATGTGGGCTATACGGAATATTTGCCTTAAAAACTGCGAATTTTGCTTGACAAACAATAAGCAGATGTATAAAATATATATACGTGATTTTGTGACGTATCTTATTAGCCCCAAGATAAGTTAACAAGTCGCACTGAACAGGAAATAATTTAGGAGGGACATAAGGATGAAATCTTTTATGGCTAATCCGTCCAACATCGAACGCAAATGGTACGTTGTTGACGCAGCTGATAAAACTCTCGGCCGTCTTGCCGCAGAAGTAGCAAAAATCCTTCGTGGAAAACACAAACCGACTTTCACTCCGCATATGGATACCGGAGATCATGTAATTGTAATTAATGCAGATAAAGTAGTTCTGACCGGCAAAAAACTCGTTCAGAAAACTTATTTCCGTCACAGCGGTTATCTTGGCGGCGCAAGCTTCACTACCGCAGGCGAAATGCTTGCCAAAAACCCTGTAAGAATGGTTGAACTCGCTGTTAAAGGTATGATTCCGCACAACCGTCTTGGCAGCAGAATCTTTACCAAACTGCATGTATATGCAGGTGCTGAACATCCGCATGCAGCACAGAAACCTGAAGTTCTCGAAATTAACGTAAGATAATAACCGGAGGAGGAAACGTAAATGGCAGTAGTTACTTATAATGCGACCGGCCGTCGCAAATCTTCAGTTGCACGCGTTCGCCTGGTTCCGGGTGAAGGTAAAATCATTATCAACCAGCGTGAGCTTGATGATTACTTTGGACTGAAAACTTTGGAATTAATCGTAAACCAGCCGCTTGAACTCACCGAAACCAAAGGCAAATACGATGTACTCGTAAATGTTATCGGCGGTGGCGTATCCGGCCAGGCAGGCGCAATCCGTCATGGTATTGCCCGCGCTCTCCTGAAAGTTGACGAAGAATTCCGTCCGGCTCTTAAAAAAGCAGGTTACCTTACTCGTGACCCGCGTGAAAAAGAACGCCGTAAATATGGCCTTAAAAAAGCCCGTAAAGCAAGCCAGTTCTCCAAACGCTGATATTTGGATATTGCTTCAAAATTCAATCCCCGAAAGCCTTATGGCTTTTGGGGATTTTTTGTATTTTACGGCGGCATTTCACATAACCTTTGCTTTTGTCAGGCAGGAGTGCTTTGAATTTGGTCGAAGTATTTATATTATAAATCTCAGGCGAGGCCTGTTTGGAGGTAAGATAATGCAAAATTATGCCGCACAGGATGAAATATTATATCATGTTGGATTATCGCGCGAAATGTTGAAAGGCGCGGAATATGCCCTTTTGCCCGGTGACCCCGGCCGTGTGGAAGCACTTGCCAAAGCACTTGGCACTGCGCAGTATTTAAATACGCACCGCGAATATACAAGCTGGCTGGCAGTGGTTGAAGGACAGAATGTGCTTGTTTGTTCTACCGGCATGGGTGGGCCTTCCGTCGCTATCGGGCTGGAGGAACTTGCTCGCCTTGGCATTAAAAACTTTATCCGCGTAGGCACAACCGGCTGTATTCAGGAAAATATCAACCTTGGCGACGTTATTATTAATAATGCTGCCGTAAGGCTGGAAGGTACTTCCGCGCATTATGCGCCGCTTAATTTTCCGGCTGTGGCGTCATTAAAACTTACCAATGCCCTTAATGATGCGGCCGCAGATTTAAATGTACCGCATCATGTTGGTATTTCCGTTTCCTCCGATACTTTCTGGCCGGGGCAGGAGCGTTATGACAGTTTTACCGGCTATGTATGCAATGCCCTGCGTGGAACGCTTAAAGAGTGGCAGGCGCTTGGTGCGCTTAATTATGAAATGGAAACGGCAGCGCTGTTTGTTGTGGCGCAGGCTTTCGGGCTTAATGCGGCTTCAATTTGCGGTGTTATTGCCAAACGCACGCAGAGCGAAAGCATTGCTCCGCCGGAAATATACGCGCTGGCCTCCGAACGGTTTGGCGCTGTTGCCAAAAAGGCACTGCAAACTTTGCTGAAGGGGGAATGAGCATGGCAAGGGCAATAATTCTTTTGTTGGATTCTTTCGGCATTGGCCACGCAGCAGATGCGCAAAGATTTGGTGATAAAGGCGCCGATACGCTTGGGCATATTTGCAGCTGGATGGCTGGAAACCGTAAAAATGAAGACGGCAGCTCCAAATTTTTATATCTGCCCAATATGGCAAGGCTTGGGCTTGAAAAAGCCGCCGAACTGAGCAGAGGGCAGCGCCTTGCCCATACTATTGCCGGTGAAAGCCCGGAAATTACCGGTGCATATACTTACGCGCAGGAAGTAAGCCGCGGTAAGGATACCCTGAGCGGCCATTGGGAAATGATGTGCGTGCCCGTTGATTTTGAATGGGGTTATTTCCCAGATAAACCGAACTGCTTTCCGCCGGAATTGGTGGAAGCAATTATAAAAAAAGGCAGTTTGCCGGGAGTTTTAGGAGAAAAACATGCTTCCGGAACGGAAATTATTAAAGAACTGGGCGAAGAACATATGCGCACCGGCAAGCCGATAATATACACCAGCGCCGACAGTGTTCTGCAAATTGCTTCGCATGAAACTGCTTTCGGGCTGGAGCGCTTATATGACTTGTGCAAAATTTGCTATGAACTTGTTAAACCGTACCGCATTGCCCGCATTATTGCGCGCCCGTTTGTAGGCAGCTGCGCCGCTGATTTTGTGCGTACCGGCAACAGGCATGATTATGCCGTGCCTGCACCGGAACCTACCTTGCTTGATAAACTGACGGCGGCAGGCGGAAATGTTTATGCTGTCGGCAAAATTGCTGATATTTTTGCCCACCGCGGCATAACCAAACATTATCCGGCGGCAGGGCTGGAAAATATTTTTAACGCCAGCAGCAGTGCCGTGGCAGATGCGCCGGATAACACGCTGGTTTTCAGTAATTTTGTCGATTTTGATTCTTCGTACGGGCATAGGCGCAATGCTTTGGGTTATGGCGAAGCGCTGGAATATTTTGACAGCCGCCTGCCGGAAATACTGGCACAGCTTAAAAAAGACGATTTGCTGCTTATTACCGCGGACCATGGCTGCGACCCGACCTGGAAGGGCAGTGACCATACGCGCGAGCATATACCGGTATTGTTTTACGGCAGCGGCATAAACCCGCAGCAGTTGGAGCCTATGCCATCTTTTTCCTGCATCGGGCAGACAATAGCCGCACATCTGGGGCTTGCGCCGCTTGCTCATGGCACGGCCGCAGCATTTAAATAAACCGGAGGGGTGAAAAATAATGAAAAAGCTTAATTTGTTTTTTATGCTTGCTGTAATATGCTTAACTTTTACCGGCGCTGCGCCAAAGGCATTTGCTGCCTTTGCAGAACAGCCCGCCACGCTTGTAGTATTTGACCGCAGCGGCAACGTAACGCAGGACGTATACCGCATTTGGCGTGAACCTGTAAGATGGGCCTATCATTTTCCGGATTTTAAAATGGTAGATAACGCTCCTGCCAAAGCCGCCGCTGCCGAAAAAATTTTTACGCCGCAGGGAAAAGTAAAAATTGATGCCAATGTAATGAAAAGCATTGCCGAAGAAGCACAGATAGAAGCCCTTGTGCTTGTTATGGTTGATGACCTCGATTCTTACATGGTTAACAGGTTTTTCGGCTTCCGTAATGATTTTGACGATACTTACATTGAAACTATTGCCAATGCGGATATTTATGTATACAGGCACGACGGCAACAGGTTCTCCAAAAAAGAAGTTTACGAGCGTGACGTAGAGCCTATGGGCAACCAGAAAGACCCGGTAGACATTATGAAATGGGCAATCTGCAAACAGGTGAACCTGATGGAAGGACGCCCAATTATAGAATAAACATACAAAATATTGCGCTTTTAAAAAGTTGAATATACAATATTTTGTAGAAAAGGCTTTACAAATAATTATTATTGTTTTATAATTAGGTCATGAAACAAGTTTGAGGAGTGAGTTTTATGACATACGAAATGGACGGTATTAAAGTTAATTGTGCGGAAGGTATTTCAAAAGAAGAAGCTGCTGTTTATTTAAAAGACCAGCTGCAGGTACGCCCGCATGAAACCCTGCTTTCTTTGGATTTAAGCCTTAAAGGCGATAATGTTGTTGTAAAACCGCATTATGATACTATCGTAAGAGTCCGCAGAATTACGGGCTATCTCAGTACACTGCCGCGCTTTAACGATGCCAAAAAGGCTGAAGTTGCCGACCGCGTATGCCATCTGCACTGATATAAATAAACTGCCTCCGTGCCGTACAGGTGTGGAGGCTTTTTTATTTTACCGCATTATTGTATAATATTTGTAAAAAAACAAAGGAGCAGCTTATGCGCAATTACACAAAAATATATATTACCTCTAAAGGCGAGCGTGCCGCAAGAAGCGGCCATCCCTGGGTATATGCAGATGAAATTACCAATATCGAAGGAACTTATGCCAATGGCGATTTGGTTGATGTTGTAACCAATAAAGGAAAATATCTTGGCACGGGTTTTATTAACGATAATTCCAAAATTAAAGTACGCATTATTTCCACCAATACCAACGATAAATTCGATACAGCTTTCTGGCAGCGCCGTTTGCAGTATGCTGTCGATTACCGCCGCACGGTAATGCCGGGCGATGATTTTAAATGCTGCCGCCTTATTTTTGGCGAGGCAGATATGTTTCCGGGCCTTACGGTAGACCGCTTTAACGATATTTTGGTAACGCAGACTCTGTCGCTGGGCATAGAACTGCGCAAAGAAGAAATTTTTCCTATGCTGATACAGATTCTGCGCAGCAGCGGTGAAAATATCCGCGGTATTTATGAGCGCAACGATGTAAAAATACGCGAACTGGAAGGCATGGCAGAAAACAAAGGCTGGTTTATGCCCGAAACAGTAGAAGACAAAAATACCGTAACGGAAATAGTTGAAAACGATATCCGTTACAGCGTAGATGTTGAAAACGGACAGAAAACAGGCTTTTTCCTCGACCAGAAATATAACCGCCAGGCTGTGGCACGCATTGCCAAAGGCAAGCATGTGCTTGATTGCTTTACGCATACCGGCGCTTTTGCGCTTAATGCCGCTGACGGAGGGGCGGCGTCCGTAACGGCGGTGGATGTTTCCGCCGAAGCCGTGCGCATGACAGGCATTAATGCGGAAAAGAACGGTTTTAAAGACATTGTTAAGCCGCTTGAAGCGAATGTTTTTGATTTATTAACCAAACTGGCAGAGCAAAAATCGCACGCTTACGATTTTATCATCCTTGACCCGCCTGCCTTTACCAAATCTGGCAGCACGGTTAAAAACGCCATCCGCGGTTATAAGGAAATAAATTTAAAAGCCATGAAATTATTGCCGCGCGGAGGTTATCTGGCAACCTGCTCGTGCTCGCACTTTATGAAGGAAGAATATTTTGTGCAGATGTTAAAGGATGCCGCTAAAGACGCCAGCGTCAGCCTGCGGCAGATTGAAGCGCGCCAGCAAGCGCCGGACCACCCGGTTTTGTGGAACGTGCCGGAAACCTACTATTTAAAATTTTATATTTTTCAGGTTGTGTAAGAGGGGAGAACAATGGAAGAAAAACTGCGTAAATTAATGCTGTCGATGATTGCCTACAACAACGGCGACGCCAAACGTATTCAGCACTTTATTAAGGTACACGCTTTGGCAAAGCTCATCGGCGAAGAAGAAAAGCTGGACGCCAAAACGCTGTATATTTTGGAAGCCGCCGCGCTGACGCACGATATTGGCATCCGCAATAGCGAAAAGAAATACGGCACCTGCACCGGCAAACACCAAGAGGTTGAAGGTCCGCCGGAAGCGGAAAAACTGCTGCAAAGCCTGGGCTTTGACACCGCTGTTACGGAACGTGTGTGCTGGCTGATTGCGCACCACCATACTTATAACAATATTGACAGTGCCGATTACCAAATTTTGGTGGAAGCCGACTTTTTGGTAAACCTTTATGAAGACGGCGTAAGCCCGGAAGCCGTAAAAACGGCGTACAGCCGCATTTTTAAAACGCAGGCAGGCAAAAACATCTGCCGTACAATGTACGGATTGGCAGAATAAAAGGACATACTGTTAAATTTTTTACGGTTTTATGCGTACGTAGTTTAATATTGTGGTTAAATTTATTTAAAAACTGTACAAATTTTCTGATATAGTGTATCATATTAGTAATTATAATTTTAGGGAGGCTTTTATGAATGAGCAAAGCTGAAAAGTTTGACAAGTTTCTGGAAGAAAATAAAATTACCTGCTTTTCCAAAGAGGAGGTAAAAAACGACCTGCATACCGTGGTATACCGTGCGCATATGGAAGTAAGCGGGCAAATGCTGCCGACAATGGTTGTTGCCGATGACAGCATTTATACCATGATTCAGGTTCGTGTTGCTGCTTCCGTAGTAAACGAAGGCAACAAACAGACTGTGCTGGAGCATATCAACGCCATGAACGGCAAATACAAAGTATTCAAATATTATGTTGCCGATAACGGCGATATCTGCCTGGACAGCTGCCTTACCGATACGGAAGAAAGCTTTGACCCGCGCCTTGTACATACCGTTATTGATGTAATTTTAAGGCATTTAACGGAAGAATATCCTAATTTAATGAGCCTTGTATGGGCTAAATAATTGTTTTAACAGGAGTTGGTTAATATATGGATCCTCTTGGGTCTGTGGTTGAGTGTATTATTGTTTTAGTCCTTATTTTATTGAACGGTTTATTGTCAATGCTGGAAATGGCGGTGGTGTCCTCGCGCAAAAGCCGCCTGGAACAGCTGGCGGAAGAAGGCAGCAAAAGCGCTGCTTATATCAGCAAACTGGCAGAGGAGCCGACTGTATTTTTATCTACCGTGCAGATAGGCATTACGCTTGTCGGCATCGGCACAGGCGTATACAGCGGCGCCATGCTGGCGGCACCGCTTGAAGTGCTGCTGCGTAAAATTCCTTTTATGGTGCCTTACGCCGCATTTGTATCATATTCAACGGTTGTTGTGCTGGTAACGTATTTAAGCCTTGTTTTGGGCGAACTGCTGCCGAAAAAACTGGCTTTGAACAATCCTGAAAAAATGGCAATGTTCTTTGCCCGTTTTATTAAAACCTTAATTACGGTTTTCCGCCCGCTTACCATCTTTTTAAGCGTATCAACAACAGTTCTGTTAAGGGTTATCGGCGTTAAGCCTAACGAAGAACCGCCCGTAACGGAAGAAGAAGTGCGCGTTTTAATTGAGCAGGGGCGCGAACACGGCGTTTTTGATGACCGTGAGCAAATGATGATTGAAAACGTGTTTGCTCTTGACGATTTGCGTGTCAGCGAAATTATGACGCCGCGCACCAAAATTGAATGGCTTGATTTAAACGACACGGCAGATGTACAATTTTCTGAAATGTCAGACAAGATGTATTCCTGTTTTGTTGTGGCGGAAAATGATTTGGAACATGTTGCCGGTGTTGTTTATACCAAAAAAGTTTTTGCGTCGTGGCTGCACGGCGGCGAACGCAATCTGCGCAAATTCATTCAGCAGCCGCTTTATGTTCCGGAGGCCATGCACACTCAGAGCCTTTTGGATATGTTTAAGGTAAAGCGCATTAAAGTGGCACTGGTTATGGATGAATTCGGCGGGCTGGCCGGTATGGTAACGTTAAGGGACGTTATCGAGCATCTTGTTGGCGATTTGCCTTCTTACGATGAAGACGTTAAGCAGGAAATTGTAAAACGTGATGACGGAAGCTGGCTGGTAGACGGCATGCTGCCTGTTTCGGAATTTAAAGATTATTTTGAATTCGAAGAACTGCCGCTGGAAGAAAAGAACGGCTATAATACGGTTGCCGGGTTTGTGGTTACAAATATCGGGCATATTCCTCAGGCCGGCAATTACTTTGTTTGGGAAGGTTACCGTTTTGAAGTTATTGACATGGACGGCACCCGCGTTGATAAAGTAATGGTTACGCAGGTACCGCAGCAGGAACCGGAAGCTGATGATGAAGATTAAAACAAACATTAAATGACAATGGTGTCATGAAGTGGGGAGGAGTCGTAATTGGTACTTTTTATTGTAGTTGCAAGTGCAATAATTTTACTCGCTGCATATTTTACTTATGGCAAATTCCTTGCCAATACGGTTTTTAAGCTGGATGACAAAAATCCCGTTCCTTCCGTGGAAATGGAAGACGGCGTTGACTATGTGCCTGCCAAAAAAGGCATGCTGCTGGGCCAGCATTTTTCGGCCATTGCTGCGGCAGGGCCTATTAACGGGCCTATTCTGGCCGCAGTTATTTACGGCTGGGCGCCTGCACTTTTGTGGGTAATTTTGGGCTGTATTTTTATCGGCGGCATTCACGATATGGGCAGCCTTGTTGCCTCCGTGCGCCATAAAGCAAAATCCATTACCGAAGTTGTGCGCCTTAATGTATCTCAGCGCGCGTGGATTTTGTTTATGATTTTTGTATGGATTACGCTTGTTTATGTTATTGTGGCATTTACCGATATTACGGCATCGTCTTTTGTCGGCAACGTAACGCTGGAAAACGGCGAAGTTGTTTCCGGCGCCGGTATTGCAAGTTCCTCTGCAATGTATCTGGCTTTGCCGATTATTATGGGCCTGTTAATGCGCTTTGGCGGTTTAAAAGAAGGTTTGGCAGTAGCAATTTTCCTGCCTCTGGTTGGCGTTGCCATTTGGGCAGGCCAGTCTTTGCCGCTTAGCCTGCCTGTTGCAGACCCGGCAACTGCCCAGAAAATCTGGGGCGTTTTAATTCTGGTTTACTGCCTTGTTGCGGCAATGATGCCGATGTGGCTTCTGCTGCAGCCCCGCGGCGCGCTTGGCGGTTACTTCCTTTACATTGCCCTTGTTGTAGCGGCAATCGGCATTATGTTTGGCGGCTACGAAATTAATTACCCCGCCTTTACCAATCTTAACCCCGACGGCAGCCTTGGCGAACATTTCTGGACACCGATGTTCCCTATACTTTTCATCACCATTGCCTGCGGTGCCTGCTCCGGCTTCCATGCCCTCGTATCTTCCGGTACCAGCAGCAAGCAGCTTGCCAAAGAAACGGACGCAACTGCCATTGGCTACGGCGCAATGCTGCTTGAAGGCATGGTTGCAGTAGTTTCCATCGTCTGCGTTATGATTCTTGCCAAAGATTCCGAACTTATTACCAAAGCGCCTAACTTTATTTACGCTATGGGCATCGGCAGCTTTATGGAACTTATCGGTATTCCGGCTGCGTTCGGCATCAGCTTTGGCCTGATGGCGTTTACTACCTTTGTTTACGACACGCTTGACGTTTGCACCCGCCTTGGCCGTTACGTTATTGAAGAACTTACCGGCTGGCGCGATATGAAGGGCAAAGTGCTGGGAACTGTGCTTACTTCCGCAGTGCCTATTTTCTTCATCTTCCAAACCATGACGGATGCCAAAGGCAATGTTATTCCGGCATGGAAAACCTTCTGGAATACTTTTGGTGCTTCCAACCAGCTGCTGGCTGCGCTGGCACTTATCGGCATCAGCATCTGGCTGTACAATACCCGCCGCAATTCCAAGGTATGGATGGCAGCGTGCATTCCGGCCGTGCTTATGTTCTTAATGTCCAACTGGGCGCTCCTGCTCAGCATTTATGAAGGCTGGGTACTTGGCCTTGGCCATCCTGCCGTACCGGTAGTATCTGTAATTTTGGTAATACTTTCCGTACTGGTAGCGGTTGAAACCATTTATTCCGTAAGCAAAAGCAAAGCCCAAATTCAAAAAGAGCAATAAGGCTTGACATAAGTTTTAAAACTAATTATAATAATTTCCAACAACATATTTTTCACCTGAAAAACTGTGAAGGGAATAAGATAAACCCCAACGCCTTCAGAGAGCTGCCGGAAGGTGCAAGGTAGTGGCAAAGGTTTATGTATAGCTCATCCCGGAGTTGCCCGCCCGATATGTAGGGCCGGACGTTTGGCCGCGTTATAAAGCCGGGCCTTGTTGGAGGCTGCTGAGGGCCGCGTCTGCGGCTGAAATTAGGGTGGTACCGCGTGGAATTATTCCCCGCCCCTATGCTTTGTAGGGAGCGGGGATTTTTATTTCTCCGCTCGAATAAAAACGAACGGAGGTTATTAAAATGCAGTATGCAAACAAAAAGTACATTCCATTTCAGCCTGTAAAAATGACAAACCGCGAATGGCCGGATAAAGTAATTACCAAAGCTCCGGTATGGTGCAGCGTAGATTTGCGCGACGGCAACCAGGCACTGGTTACGCCCATGCAGCTTGATGAAAAGCTTTTAATGTTTAAAACTCTGGTAGATATCGGCTTTAAAGAAATTGAAGTTGGTTTCCCTTCTGCCTCCGACACGGAATATGAAATTCTGCGCACGTTAATAGAAGGCAACTATATTCCCGATGACGTAACCGTGCAGGTACTGGTTCAGGCCCGTGCCGAACTTATTAAAAAAACTTTTGAAGCCGTTAAAGGCGCTAAAAACGTTATTATACATTTTTATAATTCAACTTCAACTTTGCAGCGCAAAGTAGTGTTTAAAAAAGATATGGACGGCATTGTAGACATCGCCGTGGAGGGTGCACGCCTTATCCGCAAATTAACGGAAGAAGAAGTTGCCAAAAGCGGCATGAACATCCGTTACGAATATTCTCCCGAAAGCTTTACCGGTACGGAAATAGATTTTTCCATCCGCATTTGCGAAGAAGTTATGCGTGAACTTGGCGCAACCAAAGAAAACCCGGTTATTTTAAACCTGCCTTCAACGGTAGAAATGTCCACACCCAACACTTATGCCGACCAGATTGAATACTTCTGCAAAAACCTGCACAACAGGGAAGCAGCTATCGTAAGCATTCATCCGCATAATGACCGCGGCACGGCGGTTGCTTCGGCAGAACTTGCCATCATGGCTGGCGCAGAACGTGTGGAAGGCACGTTGTTCGGCAACGGCGAGCGTACCGGCAACCTTGACCTTGTAACAGTTGCACTCAATATGTTCACTCAGGGTGTAGACCCGCAGCTTGATTTCAGTAATATTCTGGAAATTAAAAATATTTACGAAAAATGCACCAAAATGCACGTGCATGAACGCCAGCCCTATGCCGGTGAACTTGCCTTTACCGCTTTTTCCGGTTCCCATCAGGATGCAATCCGCAAAGGCTACGATTATATGGAAAATTCCAAAACTCCGTATTGGGAAGTACCGTATCTGCCAATTAACCCGGCGGATGTTAACCGTGAATATGAACCCGTTATCCGCATTAACAGCCAGTCCGGCAAGGGCGGTGCAGCCTTTGTGCTGGAACATGCCTGCGGTTACCGCCTGCCGAAAGAAATGCACCCGGAATTTGGCGCAATCGTCAAGGCAGCGTCGGATGCTTACGGCGACGAACTGAAAGAACAGCAGATTGTAGAGCTCTTTAATAAAGAATATACTGAGTTTAAAGGCAAATACACGCTGCTCCAGCACCGCTTTACGGAACTGCGTGATATGGACGGCACCACGGAAACCCGCTTTGAAGGATATATTAACGAAAACGGCGCCATCAAGATGATTGTCGGCAGCGGCAACGGACCGATTGACAGCTTCTTCCAGGCACTGTCGAGCATCGGCATTACCGGTTACGAATTTGTAAACTACCATGAACACGCTATTAGCCGCGGCAGTGATGCGCTTGGTATTTGCTACATTGAACTTAAAGTTCCCGGTAATGGACATATCTTTGGCGTAGGCATCAACGCCAACATCAACGTAGCGGCAATTCAGGGCATACTGTGCGCAATTAACCGTGCGGAAGCACACCATACGCAGGCGTAATGTCAGTATTTGAAAATCCTGCCCGGGCTGCGTGGATTGAAATATCACAATGTCATGCACATTATCAAGCACGTTGTTGCAGCACGTATAAGCAGCGTGTAGCTGTGGTTGCGTTTTCCGCAAATAATTCAAACATTTGTATTTTTAGCTTGAAAAACAAATTATTTAAATAACAAGAACACTCCCATTTTATTCAACTGATTTTTAGCTGATAAAATGGGAGTGTTCGTTTTTTACTTATACCTTATTTTTTACTTCAAATACTTATCAAAGAAGTTTTCAATTTTATCGAACGGAATGGCGTTTTTGCCGCCGCCGTCATACAGGTCGGTGTGAACTGCGCCGGGGATGATTAACAGTTCCTTATTTTTGGTGTAGGGGTTGCCGTCAATCATATTTTTGTAGGCGTCTTTGCTGAAGTAAACGGAATGTGCTTTTTCGCCATGAATAATCAGTACCGCGCTGCGGATTTCGTTGCTGTATGCCAAAATCGGCTGGTTTAAAAAGCTCATGGTGCCGGTAACGTTCCAGCCGCCGTTAGAGTTTAAAGAGCGTGGATGATAGCCGCGTTTTGTTTTGTAGTAATCGTAATAATCTTTTACAAAAAACGGCGCATCTGCCGGAAGCTGGTCTGGTACGCCGCCGCCAAGTTTATAAGTGCCGGTTTTGTAGTCTTCGGTGCGTTGTGCGTTCAGCGCCTGGCGTTTGGCGTAGCGCGCATCACTGCTGTTTTCGGCGTCGAAATAACCGTTGGCGTTTACACGCGACATATCATACATGGTGCTGGTTACGGTAGCTTTAATGCGGGTATCAAGCGCGGCGGTGTTCAGTGCCATGCCGCCCCAGCCGCAAATGCCGATAATGCCTATTTTATCGTGGTCAACAATTTCATTTGTTGCAAGGTAGTCTACTGCTGCCTGAAAGTCCTCGGTGTTAATATCGGGCGAAGCCATATAGCGGGGCTGGCCGCCGCTTTCACCGGTAAAGGAAGGGTCGAAGGCAATGGTTAAAAAGCCGCGTTCGGCCATTTCCTGCGCATAAAAGCCGGATGCCTGTTCCTTAACTGCGCCAAACGGGCCGCAAACAGCTATGGCTGGCAGTTTGCCCTGTGCGTTTTTGGGTACATACATATCTGCCGCCAGCGTAATGCCGTAACGGTTGCGGAAGGTTATTTTACTGTGATTTACTTTATCGCTTTGCGGAAAAATTTTGTCCCATTCCTGAGTTAAATTAAGCTGTGCTGTCATGTTCGTATCAGTCCTTTCTGCGGTAATTGCCGTGCCTGCCGGTGCGGCGTAAGCTGCGGCTGCGCCTGTGCAAAGCAAAAGCGACAGGCCGAGTGCGGTAAAAAGCTTCATACTGGTCATCCTTTCTTACATATTAGCAGGGGCTGTGTTCTTTAGCTGGTAAAGCAAAAAATCCAGCAGGTCTACTTTTTGTTCTGTCCGGTGGAGTTCTGCCAAAAGCAGGTGTTTATGGCGGCGCAGCAGCAGGGCTGCGTTTTGGGTATCGCCGCTTCGCAGCAGCTGCATAACAGTATCGGTCAGTTCGGCACTGCACTCTAACTCCCGCAGGCTGTTTTGGTAATCTGCTAATTTTATCTGCTGCATTTGCGCACCTCTTTTCTGTTTTTATTATAGCCCGGCGGCGATTTTTGCGCTAATGGTAAAAACTCATATCGTGATATGAAATAAATTCAATTCATGTTATAATAAACTTACGGAGGTTTTAGTATGGAAATCAGAACCCTGCGCTATTTTTTAGAGGCGGCACGCGAAGAAAATATGTCCAAAGCGGCGGAGCGGATGCACATATCACAGTCGGCGCTTTCCAAACAGTTAAAAGGACTGGAAGAGGAGCTGGGCAAAAAGTTGTTTGTGCGGCACAGCTTTTCCATTGAGCTGACGGAAGAAGGGATGCTTCTGCGCAAACGTGCGGAAGATTTGCTTTCGATGGCGGATAAAATAACGGCGGAGTTTGCCTCAATGGACGACATTATCGGCGGCAATATTTATTTCGGCTGTGCGGAATCGTACCAATTGCGGCATTTGGCGGCTTTAATAAAGCGTTTTAAAAAGCAGTACCCGGGTTTTCATTACCACATTACCAGCGGCGATACAGAGCAGGTAACGGAAAAGCTGGATAAAGGGCTTTTGGATTTTGCCGTGCTGGTGGAGTGCCCTGATTATGCAAAATACAATGTTGTTAAAATGCCGGAATCGGACCGTTGGGGGCTGGTAATGCCTGCCGGGTGCGCACTGGCGCAGAAAGATTGTATTACTTTTGAAGATTTGCTTGGGCTGCCGCTGTTTTGCTCCGGGCAGGGCTGGCATGCCGATTTACCGCTGTGGTGCGGCGAGCGCATTAACGAACTGACGTTGGAAGGTTCATTCCGGCTGTCGTACAATGCTTCTGTTTTTACTCGGGAAGGGCTGGGTTATTTATTAACCTTTGAACATCTGGTTAATACCAGCAGTGAAAGCGGGCTTGTGTTCCGTCCGCTGTACCCGGAGCTGACAACGGATATGTTTATTATCTGGAAAAAACATCAGGTATTTACGCCCATTGCCGAGCGTTTCATTAACGAGCTGCAAAAAGAATTTGGGAGAAATAATTAAAGTTTTCTGGCATCGGTCTGAAAAGTGAAAATGCAAAAGTTTTTAAATTGCTAATCGAAAAACGCAGAAAAATTTGATAGAATTAAAAATATAAAAAGAGTTAAAAATTTTTTAAGGAGAAAAACTATGCGTACAGTTGCCTGTTTTGGCGATTCTTTAATTTTTGGTTTTCCGTATGGTCCTAAAGAATCATGGATTGCGGAAGTTGAGGCAGAAACCGGCGTAACCATGCTTAATTATGGTGTATGCGGCGATTGCTGTGACGATATTGTATACCGCCTGAAAAATATGTATTTGCCTGAGCAGGTTGAAGCTGTTTTATTTTGGGGCGGAGCAAACGATATTTTAAACGGACGCCCGCAGGGCTTTGTTATTGATGATTTGAAACGTGCTGCGGAATTTTGCGCGGCAAAAAAATGGCCGCTGGCTTTTGTGCTGCCGCTGTTTTCGGCTGATGATGATTTTAACGCAAGGGCAGAGCTTTTGCGCCGCCGTATGCAGCTTGAGTTCAGCGGGAAAGTATTTTTGCTTGATTTGCAGGAGGCTGTTGGCGAAACTGACAGAGAATTGCAGGCTGCGTATTTTGACGGCATTCACCCTACCATAGCAACCTATAAAAAACTGGGCATGTGCGCTTCGCAGCTTTTGGCAGGCTGGCTGAAAGGCGAATGATTTGCTTTAAAGAGGCGGCATGGGGTATAATAGATAATAATAATAAAATGGTTTTAACAGGCCTTAAAATATGATACAGGAGATTTTATAATGTTTATTGACAGAGCGAGAATTTATGTGGAGGCAGGCGCCGGCGGCGACGGCATGAGCAGCTTCCGCAGAGAAAAATTTGTAGAAAAGGGCGGCCCTAACGGCGGCAACGGCGGACGCGGCGGCAGCGTTATTCTGCGTGCCGATAAAAACCTTAACACGCTGATTGACTTCCGCTATAAACGCAAATTTGTTGCAAAACGCGGCGGACAGGGCGGCAACAGCAACTGCACCGGGCACAGGGCGGATGATGTTATTGTAAAGGTGCCTATGGGCACGCTGGTGCGCGATGACGCAACCGGCGTACGCCTGGCTGACCTTATTGAGGACGGGCAGGAATACGTTGTTGCCAAAGGCGGGCGCGGCGGCAAAGGCAATGCCTGCTATGCAACGTCTACCAACCGTGCGCCTACTTTTGCCGAAAAAGGCGAACCCGGTGAAAACCGCTGGGTTAAGCTGGAGCTTAAACTTTTGGCGGATGTAGGGCTTGTAGGCTATCCCAGCGTAGGCAAATCAAGCATTATTGCGCAGGTATCGGCAGCAAGGCCGGAAATTGCGGCTTACCATTTTACCACGCTGACCCCGGTGCTTGGCGTAGTGCGTATCGACGCCGAACGCAGCTTTGTGCTGGCGGATATTCCGGGGCTTATTGAAGGTGCGCATCAGGGCGTTGGCCTTGGGTATGACTTTTTGCGCCATGTGGAACGCACAAAGGTGCTGTTGCACGTGCTTGATGTTTCCGGTACGGACGGGCGCGACCCGATTGACGATTTTGAAAAAATTAATTTTGAACTGAAAGAATACAGCGACAAGCTGGCACGCCGCAAGCAGCTTGTTGTTGCCAATAAAATGGACTTGCCCGAAGGCAGGGAGAATTTTGAACGCGTAAAAAAATACGTTGAAGAAAAAGGCTTTGAAATTATGCCGGTATCGGCAGCAACTGGCGACGGTTTGCAGGCATTGATGTTTAAGGCTTATGAAATGCTGCAGGATTTTGTTCCGGAAGAAGACGAGGAAGAAAACCTGCTTATTGAAGAAATTGACCCGGACAGCTTTGAAGTAGTGCCCGGCAACGATACTGATTTTGAGGTGCGCGGCAAGAATATTGAACGCCTTGTTGCCATGACGAATTTTGACAATGATGAAGCGTTGTACCGTTTCCAGCTTATCTGGAAAAGCCTGAAAATTGATGATGCCCTGAAGGAAGCAGGCATTACCGAAGGACAGACTGTGCGTATACGCGACATGGTATTTGAATTTAAAGAATATTAAATGGGGTGAGGGGTATGGTTTTACAGCGGAGTGATTTAAAAAAAGCCAAAAGAGTTGTTGTTAAGGTAGGTTCAAGCACAATTACCCATCAAAACGGCAAACGCGATTTTGGGCGTATTGACAGGCTGGCGCGTGAGATGTCTGATTTGCAGAATCAGGGGCGCGAGATGATTCTGGTAACGTCCGGCGCGGTTGCAGTTGGGGTGGACAGGCTTGGACTGCCAGAAAAGCCGCGTACCATACCCGGAAAGCAGGCGGCTGCTGCAATAGGGCAGGGCATTTTAATGCACACTTACGAAAAGTTCTTTGCCGAATACGGGCAGATTGTGGCGCAGGTACTTTTAACGCGTATGGAGGCCATTGACCGCCACCGTTATACCAACGCGCGCAACACTTTTATGGAACTTTTGAAAAACGGTGTTATTCCCATTGTTAACGAAAATGACGTAGTTGCGCTGGATGAACTGAAAATAGGCGATAACGATAATATGTCGGCGCTGGTTGCCGGAATTACCGACGCCGATCTGGTTATAATTTTATCTGATGTGGAGGGGCTTTATACAGCCAACCCGCAGACGCATCCTGAAGCAAAACTCATCAGCCAGATTGAAGAAATTACGCCTGAGGTAGAGGCACTGGCCGGCGGCGCAGGCAGCTCCGTTGGCACTGGCGGTATGTTTACCAAGCTGCAGGCGGCCAAAAATGCCACAAGCTCCGGCATTAACATGGTTATTGCCAGCGGCAGCGAAAAAGATGTTATTGCGCGTATTTTAAACGGCGAGGAAATCGGCACGCTGTTTGCCTCGAAGGAAAACCGCCTGCAGTTCCGCAAACGCTGGCTGGCGTTCGGCGCGCGCATTATGGGCAAAATTATTGTTGATGACGGCTGCGTAAAAGCAATTAAAAAAGCTGGCGGATGCAGCATTTTGCCGGCAGGCATAAGCGGCGTGGAAGGTGATTTTGAAGCAGGCAACACTGTAAGCGTTGTTACGCAGGACGGTTTTGAGCTGGCAAGGGGTTTATGCCACTATTCTTCTGATGAATTGCAGAAGATAAAGGGCTGCAAAACATACCATATAGAAAAAATTCTTGGCCACAAGAATTTTGATGAAGTAATTCACCGCGATGATTTGGTAATTTTAAATTAGGAGGCTGACATGATGACTACATTTGAACTGGTAAGAGCTAAAGCAGAAGCGGCTCATAAGGCTGCGTGCGCACTGGGCGTAGTATCGGCAGCTGTAAAAAACAAGGCGCTGCTGGCTATGGCGGATGCGCTTCTGGCAAAAACAGATTTTATTATTGAAGCCAATGACAGGGATATGCAGGCTGCCAGAGAAAACGGCATGAAAGAATCCATGCAGGACAGGCTGCGCCTTACGCCCGAACGTATTGAAGGCATGGCGGAAGGCTTGCGTCAGGTAGCGGCCTTGCCTGACCCTGTCGGCAATGTTATAGGCGGGCAAACGCTTGCTAACGGGCTTAAAATTACTAAAGTACGTGTACCGCTCGGCGTTATCGGCATTATTTATGAAGCACGCCCCAATGTAACGGCAGACGCTATTGGCCTGTGCTTAAAATCCGGCAACGCGGTTGTGTTAAAGGGCGGCAGTGAAGCCATGCAGTCTAACATGGCGGTTGCAGGCGTGCTTACCGAAGCCGCTGAAGCCGCAGGCATACCGCAGGGGGCAATTCAGTTTATTGATACTGCCGACCGTGCTGCTGTAACGGCGTTAATTAAACTTAATGATTTTGTTGATGTAGTAATTCCGCGCGGCGGTGCAGGCTTAATTAAAGCGGTTGTACAAAACGCCACTGTGCCTGTTATTGAAACCGGCAGCGGTGTATGCCATACTTACGTGGATGCAGCCGCAGACTGCGCCATGGCACGCAAAATTGCCTTTAATGCCAAAGTGCAGCGTCCTTCCGTCTGCAACGCTATGGAAACGCTTCTGGTTCATAAAGATGTGGCCGGTAAGTTTTTGCCGCAGATGCTGGACGAATATTTTAAAGCGGGCGTAACTGTTTTTGGCTGCCTGGCAACGCAGGAGTTTGATGAACGCGTACAGCCTGCAACGGAAGAAGACTGGGCAACGGAATACGGCGATTTGCGCCTTTCCGTTAAAATTGTGGAAAATATTGACGAAGCGCTGGAGCATATTGCCAAATACGGCACCAAACATTCCGAATGCATTGTAACCGAAGATTACAATGCGGCGCGTAAATTTCAGGATTGCGTAGATGCGGCGGCGGTATATGTTAACGCTTCAACTCGCTTTACAGACGGTTTTGAATTCGGCTTCGGCGCGGAAATCGGCATCAGCACGCAAAAACTGCATGCGCGCGGGCCTATGGCTTTGCCGGAACTTACTTCGTATAAATTCCTGATTAACGGCAGCGGGCAAACCCGCGGTTAATAAGTGCGGAGGTTAAAATGGAAGAAATTGAACAGGAAGTGCTGGATTTATTACAGCGCAAAACTGATAATACGGATGAACTTACCGTACGCTTCCGCAATGCGGTAATGCTTGAGCGTGTTAAGAAAAAACTGCTTGGCATACCTGTGGCACGTTACGATAAAGAAAAACGCCGCGCATATCTTGAATATCCCGACGGCAGAAAAGTGTATGAAGATGAACAATGATAAAAAGCCGGAAATAATTGTTTTTGCCGGGCCCAACGGCAGCGGCAAAACAACTGTTACCATGCTTGCCAAAATAATTCAGCCGTATATTAATGCGGACGAAATAAAAAAGAATTTGCTGTGCGAAGATTTGGAAGCGGCCAAAATTGCCGAAGGCCTGCGTGAAAAAGCACTGGCGCAGAAACAGAGCTTTACGTTTGAAACAGTGCTTTCAACACGCCGCAACCTTGATTTGCTGCACCGAGCCAAAGAACAGGGCTATTTTATAAGGTGCATTTATGTTTTAACGGTTGACCCGGCAATTAATGTGTACCGCGTGTTTTCGCGCGTGGCGTCGGGCGGGCATCCTGTGCCGAAAGATAAGATTATTTCTCGTTGGCATAAGGCGCTGGGGCTGGTGCCTGAACTTATCGGCGTGTGCGATATTGTGCATATGTATGATAACTCGGACGAGCCGTTTAGAATTTTTAAAAAGCGCAAATCGGAAACTTTTACCTGGCCGTGCGATTTATGGCCGCAGGAGGCCATAGAAAAACTTATAACTACCGGAACAACAAGTATAGAACGTAAATAATATAATGCCGGAAGCCTTTATACGGTTTCCGGTATTTTTTGCGCTAAGTTAAATAAAAATAAAGCAGTATTAAAAACAAAACAAACAAAATACGCTAAAGTAAAACCTTGGTAAAAAATGCCCTGTGGAGCTTGCAGATACGGAAAAAGATTTGTAAGATAAAAATAAAGTTAGCTATGGGAAACAGGTGCGGAAATGAAGGCGGATTTACATATACATTCTGTATTTTCGGACGGCAGCGACAGCAGGGAGAGTATTTTGCAAAAGGCTGCTGTTGTTGGAATTAAGGTTTTGGCATTTACTGAACATGACACAACAGAAGGCTGGCAGGAAAGCCTTGCGCTTGGCAGAAGGTACGGAATAACTGTACTGCCGGGTGTGGAAATATCTGCATGTGACGCTGAGACAGGCAAAAAGGTGCATATTTTAGGTTACGGTTTTAAAAGTGCAGAAGCCATAAACGCTTTATGCAGGCCTGTTGCCGAAGCAAGGCATGAAAATTCACTGCAAAAAATAAAAGTGCTGCAAAAACTTGGGTATAAAATAACGGAAGCAGATGTTTTGCCCTATGCCCATAAATATATTTTTAAAAAGCACATAGTCCGCTATTTATTTGAAAGCGGGCAGGAAGATAAAATATTCGGGAATGTTTATCATAAAATTTTTCACGGCGGCGGGCCGGGTGATTTTGGCATAAAATATGTAAATGCCGCCAACGCTGTAAAAGTAATAACGGAAAGCGGCGGCAAAGCGGTGCTGGCGCATCCGGGGCAGCAAAACAATTTTGAAATACTGCCGGAATTAAAAAGGGCAGGCTTATGGGGAATTGAACTTAAGCATCCGGTGCATAATGCCTACTGGCAGAAAATTGTATTGCAGGCAGCGGCAGATTACGGCTTGTTTTGTACCGGCGGCAGCGACTGCCACGGAATTTATTCCGAAAAATACCACGCGGTTGGTTCAAATTTGTGCCCTGCGGCAGCGGCCGAAGAATTGCTGAAACAGAATAAAAACTCTTGAAAATATTATGCTTGCAAGCAGGCATAATATTTTTTGCTTTGCGGCAGTTTTTAAAACGGCAGGGAATAATATTTTTTTGTAGAATTATATAACAGAATTCTTAATATGGATTCGAAGGAGGCGTGACGATGAAAATTACTTTTTTGGGTGCCACAAGGATGGTTACCGGTTCATGCTATCTTATAGAAACAGGCGGCAGAAAAGTGCTGGTTGACTGCGGTATGTTTCAGGGTTCTAAACTTGTAAACGCTTTTAATGAGCGTGATTTTGTTTTTAACCCCGGTGAAATTGACGCCATGGTTTTAACGCACGCGCATATCGACCACAGCGGCCTGATACCGAAGCTGGTTGCGCAGGGTTATAAAGGACCGGTGTACTGCACAAAAACAACGCTGGAATTATGCGGAATTTTACTGCCGGACAGTGCGCATATTCACGAATCGGATGCGGAATTTGCCAACCGTAAGGGAATGCGTGCAGGGCGCAAATTCGTTAAGCCGCTTTATACGGTTGATGAAGCCTATGCTGCGCTTAAAAATTTTGCGGTGCGCGGTTTTGACGAAGAATTTGACGTTATTCCCGGCATTAAGGCCAAATTTAAAGTAGCAGGGCACATTGCCGGTTCTGCCATTGCAGAAATTTTTGCCGAGGAAGACGGCAAAAAAACAAAAATTATTTTTACCGGCGATGTCGGTCAGCCCGGCGCGCCGATTCTGGAAGACCCGGAACAGCTTCAGGGCGCCGATTTTATCATAACGGAATCCACTTACGGCAACCGCGTGCATAAAGTTTACGATAAAGCTGCTGAACTGGCCGAGATTGTTAACGATACGGCAGAGCGCGGCGGTAATATCATTATTCCGGCGTTTGCCGTTGGGCGTACGCAGGTGCTTTTGTACTATTTCCAAAAGCTGGCGCACGAAGGAAAAATTTCCAGCGATATACCTATTTACATAGACAGCCCGATGGCTAATAAAGCCACGCAGATTGTACTTGGCAACCCGCAGGAGTTTGACGACGAGGCGCGCGCTATTTACGAAATGCAGGGCAGGCACCTGCTTTCGATGAAACAGCTGCATTTTACAGCCACGGCGCAGGAATCGCGCATGATTAATGAAATGCCCGGCACCAAAATTATTTTGTCTGCCAGCGGCATGTGCGATGCCGGACGTATTCTGCACCATTTAAAACACAACCTCTGGCGTGAGGACAGCAGCGTTATCATAGCCGGTTATCAGGCGGACGGCTGCCTTGGGCGCAAACTTATTGAAGGCGTGCGCCAGGTAAAAATTATGGGCGAGGATATCCGCGTTAATGCGCGTATTTACAATTTAAAGGGCTTTTCGGCTCATGCCGATAAGGAACAGCTTTTGAACTGGTACGGCAAAATGGCGCAGAAGCCGAAAGCGTTTTTTGTAACGCACGGCGAAGTGGATGCTTCCATGGAACTTGCCGGAGAATTGCAGCGCCGTATCGGTACGGCGGCTTATATACCGCAGTATGGCGACAGCGTAAACATCAGCGGCAGCGAATGGCAGGTAACGGAAGCTGCCGTTGCCAGCGATGTTCCGGAAGTTGCAGCGCTTAAAGATTATCTTAAAAATCTGGAGCGCACTTATTTGCAGCACCGCGCCAAAATTGAGCAGGTTGTTGCACGCGACAGCGGAAAAGTTAAAGATATACGCAAAAAACTTGAAAAAATTAAAAAATATGTTGACGATATGCTGTCATCGTTGTAAATTTATTAGTATATAATAATATGCTGCCCTTGGTACTGTTCCCAAAGGTAACACGCTTTGGGAACAGTATTTTTTGCGGCATAAAATATAAAGGAGGCACTTTATTTGGAAAAATCTGCTAAAAAAGAACAAATGGGAGGCATCCTGGGGCTGATTGAGCGTGTCGGCAATAAAATCCCGGATATTACCGTTTTGTTCATCGGCGCATTTGTAATTGTTTGCGTTGTGTCTGCAATTCTGTCGCAAATCAGTTTCGACTATGTGCACCCCGCAACTGGCAAACAAATTACGGTTAACAACATGTTAAGCGGTAAGGAACTGGTAACTTTAATGAGCAAAATGGTTACCAACTATGCTAACTTCCCGCCGCTGACAATGGTTATTGTGGCAACTCTCGGTATCGGTATTGCCGACGGTTCCGGCTACATTAACACCGGCTTGAAAAAACTCTTGTCTGTAACACCTAAATTTTTAATTACTCCGGTAGTAATTCTTGCCGGTATGGTCAGCCATCTTGGCCCGGATACCGGTTATGTTATCATTATCCCGATTGCGGCATATATGTTTTATGCAACGGGCAAGCATCCGCTTTCCGGCGTTGCGGCATCTTTTGCCGGTATTGCCGGTGCTTTTTCCGCCAACTATACCCCGTCTGCAATCGACCCCGTAATTCAAGGCTTTACGCAGAGCGCAGCGCAGATTATCGACCCGACTTATCAGGTTAACGTACTTTGCAATTATTTTTATGCGCTGGGTTCTACCTTCCTTGTAATTGCTTCCTGCTGGTGGGTTACCGAAAAAGTAGTTGACCCCTGGCTGTGGAGAACTTATCCGCTGTCGGATGACCTTGACCTTGGCAATGAAAACAATACCGATATTACTCCGCGCGAAAACCGTGCTTTTATGATTGCTACCGGCATTTTAATTTTAATGATTATCGGTTTGTTTGCAGCCCTTTATCCGGAAGATTCACTGCTGCGTGCGCCTAACGGTGAAATTGCCAGCTTCCAGGCTCCTATTATGCAGTCTATTGTAGCCGTAATCTTTATTTTTGCAGCTGCGGTTGGCCTTGTATACGGCATTTTGTGCGGCAAATTCCGTTCTCCTAAAGACGTTACCGCCGCTATGGAAGAAATTACCAAAACCCTTGTGCAGATGGTTGTATTCTACTTCTTCGCAGCACAATTCCTGTATGCGTTTGGCGCATCCAATATCGGTGTACTGCTTGCGGTATCCGGCGCAGAATTTTTAAAATCGCTGGCTTTGCCGCCGCAGATTACAATTTTGGGCATTATAATTTTTGTAGGCCTGCTGAACCTTATCATCACTTCTGCATCTGCAAAATGGGCAATTTTGGCGCCTATTTTTGTGCCTATGCTGATGGCAGTAGGCATTGCGCCTGAACTTACACAGGCTGCCTACCGCGTAAGTGACAGTGCCGTAAACGTTGTAACGCCTATGTTTGCGTTTTATCCGCTGATTATACTCTACTGCCAGAAATACGTTAAAGAAGCAGGTATCGGTACGCTCAGCTCCATGATGCTGCCGTATACCATTACGCTGCTTGTAACTTTAACCTTCATGCTTTACTTCTTCTGGTGGTTTGATATTCCTCTGGGCTTCCAGGCAGATTATGTATATCCGCGGCGAATGTAATATTTAAGGAGGCATAATAAATTATGCAGGAAAAATTATTACAAAGATTTTTGCGTTATGTGGCAGTACCAAGCCAGAGCAATGCTGCCAATGCCAATGTACCTTCAAGTGAAGGGCAGCGCAAACTGGCAGAGCTGTTAAAACAGGACTTGGCTGAACTTGGCCTTGTTGACCTTGAAATCAGCGAATATTCCGTACTTACCGGCAAACTGCCGGCTTATCTGCCGGAAGGCTGCACCAAAGAGGTGCCAGCTGTTGGCTGGTGCGCGCATCTTGATACTATTGATATTAATATGTCGCCGGAAATTCATCCGCAGGTGGTTAAAAACTATCAGGGCGGCGATGTATGCCTGAACAAAGAAAAAGATATCTGGATTCGCACGGCAGAACACCCGGAACTTGAAAAATACGTGGGCGAAGATATTGTATTTACTGACGGCACCAGCGTGCTTGGCGCAGATAACAAAGCTGCCATTGCCAACATTATGGTTGCTTTGGAAACCATCGTTAACGAAAAACGATATCACGGTGATATTTACGTTGCTTTTGTTCCGGACGAAGAAATTGGCCTGCGCGGTTCTAAAAAAATGGATTTCAGCAAATTCCCTGTTAAATTTGCATATACCATTGATTGCTGCGAACTTGGCGAAGTTGTTTACCAAACCTTTAACGCCGGCACTGCCATTGTTAAAATTAAAGGCGTAAGCGCGCACCCGATGAGCGCCAAAGGTGTGCTTATTAACCCGACACTGCTTGCCGTTGACCTTGTTAATATGTTTGACCGCACGCAGACCCCGGAATGTACGGAAGGCACCGAAGGGTATATTTGGGTTAAGAGCATCGTAAGCAATGATACTTATGCCACCGTTACGCTCGACATCCGCGACCATAACAAAAAACGTTATGAAGAACGCAAAGCGGAAATTGCCGCCAATGCCGAAAAATTGCAGGCTATGTATCCGCGTGCCGAAATTACTTGCACCATGAGCGATACTTACGGCAATATTAACGATGCAGTAACGGAAGATAACAAATACTGCATTGATTATCTGTACACCGCAATGGAAAAACTCGGCATTAAGCCGATAACGCTTGCAATGCGCGGCGGTACGGATGGTTCGTTTATTTCCACCAAAGGCATTTTGACACCGAACTACTTTACGGCAGGGCATAACTTCCACTCCAACTGCGAATTTTTACCGCTGGGCGCGATGGAAAAATCCTGCAAACTGACGCTGGAACTTGTAGATTTGATCTACAATAAATAAACTATAAAAGTATTAGTGTTTAAAACTTAATATTGTTATAGAACAAGCAAAGAATTATGCTGTAAGGCGAGATGTAAAAACTGCGGCGGCTAAATTTATGGTAAAATCCTTCGATAGTCCGGTGCTATGCCCGGACGGAATCGGAGGAGCCGCAGCATTTTTATAGAGCCGCGCAGTATAATCTTTGCATTGTGATTTGCGAAAAAGCCAAAGTATAATTTGAAATTTATATTTTGGCTTTTTTGTTATGTCAGTATAATTTATAAAAATACGGGTTTATTTTTGTGTGCAGGCAGGAATTTAGAGAAAAATGCCGAAATATTTAATCAAACGATTGATTGAAAAGAGCGGTGATGATATGAAAAACGAAACAGGAAAAAGAGAAAAATTAATAATGTCTGCTATCGGTTTATTTGCAGAATATGGTTATGACAAGGTCAGTATCAGGCAGATTGCGGCAGAGGCAGGTGCCAACAGTTCGATGATTTCGTATTACTTTGGCAGTAAGCAGGGGCTTTACGAAGCAATTTTGCGTGAATTGATAAATAATTTTGATGAATTTATAGGTGTTTTGCGTGATGAAAAATTAGACCCGCGTGAAGGGCTGAGGATTTATACACGTTCTATCAGCGATATTTTTCACAAGTATCCGCCTGCTTATGTTAAACTGATATACCGCGAGGTTATTAAGCCATCGCAGGTATTTCAAGATGTGGTTTTAAACAAGTTCAAAAGCAATTCTGCCGTGCTGCTTAAAATGATTGAGCGCGGCAAAGAGCAGGGAATTTTTTTGAAAACACTGGATGAAAAAACAGTGCTTTTGATGCTTATTTCTATCATTAATCTTTATTTTTTAACCAAGCCGCTGCACAGCATGGTTATAGAACAGGACGAAAGTTTTACCGAAAGCTATCTGCGGCAGGTTTTAGATATTTTATTGCGCGGAATTGAGGTAAAAGGCCATGACAAAACGTAAAATTATTACCGCCGTTATCGCAGTAATACTCATTTTGGCAGCAGGTGCCTATAAATTGTATTTGCAGGGCGAAGAAGCCAAAATACTTACCGGAACTGTTGAAGCTACAAAAGCCGATGTAACTCCGCGGCTGGGCGGCTATTTGCGTGAACGTACCGTAAAAGAGGGCGACAGAGTAACTGCCGGGCAGTTAATTGCCAGGCTTGATACGCGCGAACTTGAGGCACAGCTTGCCGAAGATGAAGCAAGCTTAGCCAAAGCCCAGGCTCAGCTGACCGATTTAATTAAGGGCGCGCGCCCGCAGGAACTGCGCGAGGCGGCAGCTAAAACGGAATCGGCACTGGCAGATTATAACCAGGCGCATACCGACCGCCTGCGTTACGAGAAACTGTATCAGGACGGCGCCGTGGCACGCCAGCTGCTTGACCAGGCAATAGCGGCGGATGTAGTTGCCGAAAACAGTTTAAAAGCAGCGCGTGAACAGGAAGCGCTTTTAATTGAAGGCAACCGTGAAGATGAAATTGAAGCGCAGCGCCGTGAAACGCAGCGTGCGGCAGCGGCACTTGAAAATACTAAAATAGCATTGGGCGATATGGCTTTATACAGCCCGGTAAACGGCATTGTACTGACAAAAAATTATGAAGTGGGCGAATATGTAAGCGCAGGTATGTCGGTGCTTACGGTTGTGGATTTAAGTGACTGCTGGGTAAGGGTTTACGTGCCTTCCGATGTACTTGGCGTTATTAAAGTGGGGCAGGGGTGCAGTGTAAAAATTGACGCTTATCCGGACAGGGTTTTTACCGGTAAAATTAAGGAAATCAGCGACAGCGCCGAGTATACCCCGCGCAACAGCATAACAAAGCGCGAGCGCGCAAACCTTGTGTTTGCCGTTAAAGTGGCGCTGCCGAATGAGGAGGGCATCTTTAAGCCTGGCATGGTGGCGGATGTTTTAATAAAATGACAGTACGTGAACTGGCAATAGAAACTAAAGATTTAACTTGTAAATTCGGCGGTTTTACGGCGGTGGACAGGCTTAACATTAAGGTTTACAGCGGCGAAATTTACGGTTTTCTTGGTTCCAACGGCAGCGGCAAATCAACAAGCATCCGCATGCTGTGCGGCATTTTAAAACCGGCCGGAGGAACCGGCATCGTGCTGGGCTACGACGTTGTGAAAGAACCGGAAAAAGTTAAGGAAAATATCGGTTATATGTCGCAGAAGTTCAGCCTGTACCTTGATATGACGGTGTTTGAAAACCTTGATTTTTATGCCGGTATGTACGGGCTGAAAGGTGAAGAAAAATATGCCAGCATTGAAGAAATGATTGAGCAGATGAACCTTAAAGACAAACGCAATGAGTTTTCCGGCAATCTTTCCGGCGGTTTAAAGCAGCGTCTGGCGCTGGGGTGCGCAATACTGCACAAACCCAGGCTGCTGTTTCTGGATGAACCAACAAGCGCCGTTGACCCCATTTCGCGCCGCAGCTTTTGGCAGATAATCCACGCGTTGGCAATCGGTGGCACTACGATGGTAGTAACAACGCATTTTATGGAAGAAGCCGAACACTGCGACGAAATGGTGTTTTTGGATGCCGGGAAAATGGTTGCCGAAGGCAGCCCCAAAAAGCTGAAAGAAAGCATTAAAGGCACGCTGGTAAGCATTGCCAGTGACGATTCCATTAAACTGCGTGAAGAAATTAAAAAACGTATTCCGGTGGAAGATGCCTATATTTTCGGGCGCGAACTGCGTGTGCTGGTTGCCCCGCAGGATTTGCCGCTGCTTTCAGACTGGCAGTATAAAATTATTGAGCCGACAATGGAAGATGTATTTTCGTACTATCTTGATAAAAAGGGCGGTGGCAAAGTATGAACAGGCTGCTCGCTTTATTAAAAAAAGAATTTATTCAGATGCGGCGCGACCGCCTGACGCTGGTAATTTTGCTGATTATGCCGGTGGTGCAGCTTATAATATACGGCTTTGCCATTAATACGGACGTAAAGCATTTAAAAACGGCAGTGTTCGACCAGTCGTTATCTGCCGAAAGCAGGGAGCTTTTAAACAGCTTTACCGCCAGCGAATATTTTGACCTTATTTACATAGAAGACAGTTTTGAAGACGTTAACCGCAGGGGCGACGCAGGCGATGCCAAAGTGGGCGTAATTATTCCGCCCGATTTGGAAGAAAACTTAAAGCATAACAGGCAGACGCCGGTACAGGTTATTGTAGACGCTACCGATTCCCAATCGGCGGCTTCGGCTATAGCGGCGGCGCAGTCCATAGGCAATGTAAAATCGCAGGAGGCTTTGCAGGAAAAATACGGTCTGCACAGCAGCCAGACTTCGCTGTATGATGTGCGTGTACGCGCCTGGTACAATCAGGATTTTGTAACGGCGTTTTATATGGTGCCGGGCATTATCGGCGTTGTGCTGACAATGACCATGGTGCTGATAACCTCCATGGCGATTGTGCGCGAAAAGGAAAACGGCACGATGGAGCAGCTTATTGTAAGCCCGCTGCGCCCATGGGAATTGATACTCGGCAAAATTATTCCTTATATTTTTGTCGGTTATGCGCAGATAACAATTGCGCTGTTTGCGGGCATTATAGTTTTTAACGTGCCGGTACGCGGCAGCATTACCTTGCTGTATGTTCTGTCGTCGCTGTTCATTACGGCGTCGCTGTCGCTGGGTGTTTTAATCTCCAGCTGCTCCAAAACGCAGATGCAGGCCATACAGATGGGCGTGTTTGTGCTGCTGCCGAGCATTATGCTGTCGGGATTTATTTTCCCGCGCGAATCCATGCCTGACTTTTTCTATTACCTGGGAAATTTATTGCCGCTTACGTATTACCTGCAAATTTTGCGCGGCATTTTATTAAAAGGCAACGGGCTGGAAATTATGTGGCCGCAGGTAATGGCGCTGGTAATTTTTATTTTGCTGACGCTTGGTGTAAGCATTAAAAAATTTGTAAAAACATTGAACTGAAAATGTTATAAAAACCCTCCGGTATGTTATAATTTAGTTGTGTAAATAACAATATTACCGGAGGGTTTATGAATATAGGCGCAAGATTGGAAGCCATAGCGGCTTTGGTGCCGCAAAACTGCGTTGTGGCAGATATTGGCACGGACCACGCGTATTTGCCGGTATGGCTTATGCAGAAAGGCTTAATTAAAGCTGCCATAGCGGCAGATATTGCCGAAGGGCCGTGCAGGGCTGCACAAACAAATATCGGCATGTATGGATTAAAAGACAAAATAGAAGTACGCCGCGGCAGCGGGCTTACCGTGTTAAAACCGGGAGAGGCCGACGGCGCGGTTATTGCCGGAATGGGCGGCAGCACTATTGTGCAGATTCTGGAAGAAAGCCCGGATGTAGCCAAAACACTGAAATTTTTAATAGTGCAGCCAATGGCAGGCGCGCCGGGGCTGCGCAGGTGGGCGTG
>ULTA01026421.1_pt1 | contig 39782 bp, 36 predicted proteins | sample 1957181 | NCBI WGS metagenome assembly ULTA01 (sample SAMEA4835722, study PRJEB28245) | human gut metagenome | biome: gut microbiome; material: fecal sample | place: Denmark | collected 2008
AAGGAGGCGACGAGGCATGATCGCGCTGATGAAACGAATCCTGTCCGTATCCGGCCCCTATCAGGGGCGGATCAAGCTGGCCTTTGTCTTTGCGTTCCTGAAGGCCATGCTGTCCAAGGCCCCCATCGGTCTGTCCTTCCTGGCCCTGAGCGCTTTTCTCCAGGGAACCATGACGGCACGGCTGTGCCTGTGGCTGGCGGTGGGCACGGTGGGCTGCGTTCTGCTGGAGTGCCTGTGCCAGAACATCGCCGACCGGCTCCAGGCCGCAGCGGGCTATATGGTATTCGCCGATCTGCGCATGGAGCTGGGACGGCATCTGCGCCGCCTGCCCATGGGCTATTTCACAGAGGGCAACATCGGCAAAATCAGTTCCGTTCTGTCCACCGACATGGTGTTCATTGAGGAGAACTGTATGCACGACATTGCCAACATGATGAGCTATACCTTTGCCCAAGCCATTCTTGTGCTGTGGCTGGCCTTCCTGAATCCCTGGCTGGGACTGGCCGCCTTGGTGGTGGTAGGGATCATTTGGCAGCTGGGCCGCGCTTCCCTGGGGAGCACCCTGGCTCACTCTGATGTCCGACAGGAGCAGAGCGAGGCTCTCACACGGGCAGTGCTGGACTATGTGGAGGGCATTGGTATTGCCAAGACCTTCAACCTGCTGGGAGAGCGTTCCGAGCAGCTCACCGAAAATTTCGCCCGGAGCCGCAAGGTCAGCATCGAGTTCGAGGAGAGCCAGGCTCCCTGGATGCGGGCCCTCTATCTGGTGTGCGGTCTGGGCTCGGTGCTGATAATCCCCCTGTCACTCTGGCTCTATGGCCGCGGGCAGCTCTCCATCACCTTCCTGCTGGGTGTCTTGCTCTTCGTCTTTGACCTCTTCGGCCCCATTAAGGCACTCTACAGCCAAGCCACCCGCCTGACGGTGATGAACGCCTGCATGGACCGGATCGAGGCGGTACTGGCCCAGCCGGAGCTGCCCGATCGGGGCCGGGAGACCTTACCCAAAGCCGGCGGTGCCCCGGAGGTGGAGTTCCGAAATGTCACCTTTGCCTACGGGGAGAAAGAGGTACTGCATGATGTCTCTTTCACGCTGGAGAAAAACCGGATGCTGGCCCTGGTGGGCCCCTCCGGCGGCGGTAAAAGTACGGTAGCCAACCTGCTCTCCCGGTTTTGGGATGTCAAACAGGGACAGATCCTGGTGCGGGGCAGGGACATCCGCGATATTCCTCTTTCTGATCTGATGGATCAGATCTCTATGGTGTTCCAGCGGGTCTACTTATTCCAGGATACCGTCTATAACAACATCGCCATGGGACGGACAGACGCCACACGGGAGGAGGTCTATGAGGCGGCCAGAAAAGCCCGATGCTATGACTTCATCATGGAACTGCCCGACGGCTTTGACACTGTCATCGGCGAAGGTGGAGCCAGCCTATCTGGCGGAGAGAGGCAGCGAATCTCCATTGCCCGCTGCATTCTGAAGGATGCTCCCATCGTCATTCTGGATGAGGCCACTGCCAGCGTGGACGCCGACAATGAGAGCTACATCCAGGAGGCCATCACCCAACTGTGCCGGGGCAAGACCCTGCTGGTCATTGCCCACCGGCTCAATACCATTCGCCACGCCGATGAGATCCTGGTCATTGACCAGGGACGCATCGTTCAGGCCGGCGACCATGACAAACTTATGGCGGAGGAGGGCATTTACCGCCGCTTCATCACCGCCCGCTCCAATCCCACCGGTTGGTGCCGGTAAAGGCAGAGGCGCGAAAGAAAAGAATGACCGGGATACGTGTCCCGGTCATTCTTCGTTCCAGCTTCTTCCCTTGATTGATCCCGGGGGGCATACAAATCCAATATAGTGGCATCTTGCAATTTCATGCGACAAAGAGTATGATGTAGTTAGCAAACGCTAACCGTTATTGAGGTGACCATACTGTTTGGATGACAACAAGCAGTTTTGGGAGCGGTTTTCACGGCATTACGCCGGCTTCATGCGCCGCTCTCAGGCGACCTATCAGCAGATCTGCAAAGCAATGCGTCCTTTTCTGAAACGGGACATGGATGTGCTGGAGTTGGCCTGCGGAACAGGCCAGCTGTCCGTGCCGCTGTCTCCATGTGTCCGGAGCTGGGAGGCAACCGACTTTTCAGCTGAAATGATCCATCAGGCCAAAAAGCAGATGCATTCGTCCCGGCTCCACTTTTCCGTCCAGGACGCCACCAAGCTGCCCTACGGCCCGGAGAGCTTCGATGCGGTCGTGATCTCCAACGCCCTCCATATCATGCCTCACCCGGAAAAAGCTCTGACGGAAGCCTGGCGGGTTCTGAAGCCGGGGGGATTGCTGTTCGCCCCCACCTTTGTCTGGGGCAAAAGCCGAAGCGCCAGACTCCGGCTCTGGTTCATGGGGCTTTCAGGCTTTCGGGTGTATCATGTCTGGACTGCCGGGGAGCTGATGGCATACCTGTCCGAGCGCGGCTATTCCATCGTTCGCCATCCACTTCTCGGAAGTTCGTTGGCGCCGCTGTGCTGTCTGATGGCCAGGAAGATCCCCGATGAACGGAGCGCGGCACGGCAGACCACCTTCCGGTCCGCGCAGCTCGATGATCCAAAAGTCAAGAAGGAGTGAGAGAACATGTGGAAGTACACAGTGGAAGTCAATGGAATGATGTGCGGGATGTGCGAGGCCCATGTCAATGACGCTGTGCGCAAAGCCTGCCCGGTCAAAAAGGTGAGTTCTTCCCGGAGCAAAAACCAGACCGTGATCCTCTCTGAAACAGAGCTGGACACGGAGGTGCTCATGAACGCCATTCGCGGCACGGGGTATGAGGTCGGAGCGATCCAGAAAGAGCCGTATAAAAAAAGAGGACTATTCGGTTGAGTTCATTGGCGGCAGCGGTCAGAAAAGAGGCGTGAATATGAACACGGCAATGCAGTCGTTTGGATATGGATTAGCGGCTCTGCTGTTTTGCATCGCTATTCTTGGCGTGTGCCATAATATCAAAAAAGCCGCCCGAAAGGTTTTGAAAAGCCAGCAGACACATAAGGATGAGCTGCCGTAAGCGTTTGGAGCTATGGAGCAGGTACGCTTGGCGGTGAACTTACACAGCAGGTCGCTCCTGATTTAAAAGCGCAGATCACATAAAATGCGGTGGAGGCCATATCCAGGCTCCACCGCATTTGATATTCCGTGCCAAATGGCAGGTATTCACTTATCGCGTTGCCGCTCGATAGCAAAGTCCGCCAAATTAGCATAGGCTCATTGCCCGTGCGCATCTTCCCGCATTTTCGTTACCTGCTCCAAGTGCGCCTGCACCGCCGCAAAGGATTTTTCGCTGATCACATGCTCGATCCGGCAGGCATCTTCGGTCGCAGTCTCTTCGTCCACGCCTAATTCCATCAGCATCTGGCTCAACACCGTGTGGCGGGTGTACATCGTCTTAGCAATGGCAAGCCCGGTCTCCGTCAGGGTGATCGCACCGTCAGCATCCACATTCACATATCCGTCCTTTTTCAGAATGGACATGGCTCTGCTGACGCTGGGCTTGGTAAAGCCCAACTGCGCTCCCACATCGATAGCTCGAACGAAGGTGCTGTTCTGTGAAAGAATATAGATGGTTTCCAGATACATCTGGCCAGACTCGTGAATCGCCATAGGAACCTCCAAAAAACGGGCGTTTTGCTTATTATAACACAGGCGTCCGACAAGCGCCATTTTTTTCTGTCAACAAAATCCATCCGTCCTCTTGACAAGCGAATTTGTCCTGTATATAATTGCGTTAGTTAGCTACCGCAAACTAAAAGGCGGCGGCTATATATTTAACGCATTGGTTAGCAATCGCTAACCACATTTACTGTCAGTTTTTTATTTCGCCGTACAGTCTTCGAATGGACATGATTTTGTGAGGGAAACGCCTATGTCAGAGGATCTGCTGATTCGCCATTGTTCTCCCACCCTGGCCGGGATCAAGACGGGAAACCTCTTTTCCTGCGCCTGCCCCAGCCGGAAGGATCTGACGCGAGACTTGTGCCGGCTGAACAAGAAACTGGTGCCCAAGGGCATCCGCGTTCTGCCGCTCCGGGCTTGCAAAGGCCGCGCTTTGATTTACGCCTACCGGCCCAATGCGCTGGAGAGCGATCTGACCGATCACCGCGCCAGAGCATTGCTTCTCAAATACGGCTATGTGCCGGAAAATCCCAATGGCTGTGTGGTTCACCTGATCCACCGGCTCCGGAGCGAGGGGGAATTTCCCCATGAGATCGGACTGTTTTTGAGCTATCCGCCGGAGGATGTGCTGGGCTTTATCTGCAATCGGGCGTGCAATCACAAGTGCGTGGGCTGCTGGAAGGTCTACGGCGACGAACAGGCCGCCAGGAGCATCTTTGAAAAATACGAGATGTGTAGCAAAATCTACTCCCGGCAGTGGCAGCAAGGGAAATCCATCGAGCAGCTCACCGTGGCTGGTTGATGTTTCTACCATAACAAATCCAGAAAGAAAGGTCGCTAAAGTCTTATGAGTAAAGTTGCAGTTGTGTATTGGAGCGGCACGGGAAACACCGAGGCCATGGCAATGGCGGTGGCCGAAGGCGCCAAGGGCAAAGGCGCTGAGGTGTCTGTGATTACCGCCGCAGAGTTCTCGCCGGAGCAGGTCGGCGAGTATTCCGCCATCGCCTTTGGCTGCCCCTCCATGGGGTCGGAGCAGCTGGAGGAGAGCGAGTTCGAGCCCATGTTCACCGCCTGTGAGGGCAGGCTGAGCGGGAAGAACATCGCTCTGTTTGGCTCCTACGGCTGGGGCGACGGCGAATGGATGCGCAGCTGGGAGTCCCGCTGCAACGACGACGGCGCCAATCTGGCCTGCGAAAGCGTGATCTGCAACGAGGCTCCGGACGATGACGCTCTGGCGGCCTGCCGCGAGCTGGGTGCGTCACTGGCCTGACAAAAGCACCGCAGAAGGCAGGAGGCGCTTGTCTCCTGCCTTCTCTCTGGTTCCCCGGTCAGCATAGGTAAAACCAATTTCGAACCCAGAGAAACAGGTCGTGAGAAATATGCTGAAAGAATACTTATTGAGGCAGGGCTCCGGCACGGGCCGCTGGGGCCACGGTATGCCGGGGGTGCAGATCTGCCGATTTTCCCTGCCGGAGCCGGAGCAGGAACCTCTGCGGTCTGTCCCAGTGTGCGGCGCACCGCTCCAGTTTGAGGCGCTGTTCTGCATGACTGGCCGCCTTACTGTCCGAGCGTTACAGGGTGCTTCCTGCATGGTGGAGGCTCCGGGGATCTTCCTCCTCTCCGACAGCTCCGCTCTCCACTCGTGTCAGTGTAGCGGAAACCTGGGCGGCGTTTTGATTGCCGTAGACGCCAAAGCCGCAAAAGAAAGCCTTGTGACGGTCTGCTCCACTCTGGGGATGAAGCTGGACACCAGGATCGTCAAGGAGAAGATGACAGCAAGAAACGGCTGCACGGCCCTGCACGGCACACCTTGGACACAGGCTTTTTTTGAAACCGTTCGTCGTCTGTCAGAGCAGGAGCAGGAACGCTACTGTGTTTTCAAGTCGGTGGAACTGCTGTATCTGCTCTGCACCGAGGTATCTGAATCGGATGAATCTCTCTCCGGCTCAGGCTGCCCAGTATCCCAAAGCCTCTTGGAAGTCAAGGCATACATCCAGACGCATCTGTCTGATAAGCTCACCATTGCGCTCCTCTGCAAACAGTTTTCCGTTTCCCCGACCTTCTTGAAAGAAGGTTTTCGCCGCGCCTACGGCGTACCGATCCACACGTATTTGATCCAACAGCGCCTCCGACGGGCACAAGAGCTGATCTGCACCACCCGGATGCCCATTCAGCAAATTGCACAGGCTGTAGGGTATGAGGGTATGAGCCAGTTCAACGCAGCGTTCAAGCGGGAGTATGGCATGACTCCCGGCCAGTACAGAAAAATGTCGGAAACCGCAACTCTGCGTCCGTTTTGACAGCGACAAGCTCCCACATTTCCTGCTATAATAACCAGACATTCCAAAGTGATCAAAGGAGTGAGAGCGATGAAACAGCATCGTTTTTGGGCCTGGGGCGCTGTGATTTGCATGATTATGGTCATGGTCACCGGCTACAAGCGGAAATAAGGGAAAGGAAGTATTGCAATGAGTGTTTATACGAAACTGGCCTGCTTTGCGGGCGGTGCGTTGTTTGGTTCTTTTGGCATCAAGCTGCTGTCCAGCAAGGACGCCAAAAAGGCCTATGTCCATGTCACGGCCGCCGGCCTGCGGATGAAGGACTCGGTCATGGAAACTGTGACCACGGTGCAGGAAAACGCCGCGGACATTCTGGCCTCCGCCAAGGAGCTGAATGAGGACCGGGCTGCGAAGGAAGCGGAGGAAGCCGCCGCTGCCAATCTGGAGAGCGAAGAAGCCTGATTGACCCAGAGGGAGCCGCCAGCGGCTCCCTCTTTTCGTGAAGGAGGAACCTATGAACGCAACCATATTGCACGAAAGCCGGGGGCGCATCCGGTTCCGGCTGCGGCAAAAACAAATGACACTCGCTCAGGCGGATCTGCTGGAGGCATGGATTCAGGGAAAGTCCTGGTGCCGGCAGGTCACCATCCATGAGCGAACCTGCTGCGTCATCCTGTACTACGATGGGACTCGCCAAGCCGTGCTGAACGAAATTCGGCATTTTTCCTGGCAGGAGGCGGAGCGGACCACCGCGCTGCCCGCCCACAGCAGCCGGGCGCTGAACCGGGAATTTGAAGAGAAGCTGGTAACTAAGGTAGTGTGCAAAGCTGCCTGTACCCTGTTTCTCCCGTCCCCATTGCGGATTGCCCGTATTCTCTGGCGCATGATCCCCTTTGTACGGCGAGGACTGCACTGCTTGCTGCGCCGCCGCATCAAGGTGGAGCTGCTGGATGCCCTGTCTATTTCCATTTCCGCCTGCAGAAGGGACTTTGGAACCGCCGGAATGGTCATGTTCCTGCTGGAGGTAGGTGAACTGCTGGAGGAGTGGACAAGGAAGAAATCTGTGGCGGATCTGGCCCGGTGTATGTCGCTGAATGTGGACCGGGTCTGGCTGCGCACGGCCCAGGGCGAAGTGCTGGTCCCTGTGTCCCAGATCCAGCCGGGGGATGCGGTAGTCGTCCGCGCCGGCGGCATCGTCCCCGTGGACGGCCTGGTGCTGGAGGGGGAGGTCACTGTCAATCAGGCGTCCCTCACCGGCGAATCCATCCCGGTACCCAAGCGCCCCGGCGGCGCAGTCTATGCCGGCACCGTGGTGGAGGAGGGCGAGTGTGTGCTGGAGGTAAAGCAGGCCTCCGGTCAGAGCCGCTATGACCAAATCGTTCACATGATTGAGCAGTCGGAGCAGATGAAGTCGGAGGCTGAGAGCAAGGCTGCCAATCTGGCGGACAAGCTGGTGCCCTATACCTTTATAGGGAGTCTGATGAGCTTCGTCCTTACCCGGAATGTAGCACGGGCTTTGTCGGTGCTGATGGTGGACTTCTCCTGCGCCCTGAAACTGGCTATGCCTCTGGCCGTCCTCTCTGCCATGCGGGAGGCGGGACGGGCCCATATCACCGTCAAGGGCGGCAAGTTCCTGGAGGCGGTGGCTGCCGCCGACACCATCGTTTTCGACAAGACCGGCACCCTGACCCACGCCTGCCCCCGGGTGGCTCAGGTGGTGTCCTTCGGCGGCAAAGAGGAAGCCGAAATGCTGCGGCTGGCCGCCTGCCTGGAGGAGCACTTCCCCCATTCCATGGCCAACGCCGTGGTGGAGGAGGCGAAGCGCCGGGGCCTGCGTCACGAGGAGTACCACTCCAAGGTGGAATATCTGGTGGCCCACGGCATCGCCAGCACCGTCGATGGGGAGCGGGTCCTCATCGGCAGCGCCCACTTTGTCTTTGAGGATGAGGTCTGCGTCATTCCGGAAGGCGAACAGGAGCGCTTTGACGCCCTGCCGCCGGAGTATTCTCACCTGTATCTGGCCGTAGGAGGACAGCTGGCCGCCGTGATCTGCATCTCCGACCCGCTGCGGGAGGAGGCAAAGGAAGCCCTCTCTGCCCTCCGCACCTTGGGGATTACCAGCACCGTTATGCTCACCGGCGACAGTTACCGCACCGCCGCAGCCATTGCCGCCCAGGTGGGAGTGGATGACTTCCGCGCCGGAGTCCTGCCGGCGGACAAGGCGGAGTATGTGGCACGGCTCCGCCGGGAGGGACACACCGTGTTGATGGTAGGCGACGGCATCAACGACTCACCGGCCTTGTCCGAGGCGGATGCAGGCATTGCCATCAGCGACGGCGCCGCCATCGCCCGGGAGATCGCGGACATCACCATCGCTGCCGACAGTCTCTGGGAACTGGTAGAGCTGCGCCGGATCGCCATGGCGCTGATGGCGCGCATCCACTCCAACTACCGCTTCGTTATCGGCTTCAACGGCACCCTGATTGCCCTTGGTGTGGCCGGTGTTCTGCCGCCCGCCACCTCTGCCACGCTGCACAATCTCTCCACCCTGGGCGTCAGCCTGCGGAGCATGGGCCGGCTGACTGCTCAGACGCAGTCCGCTCGGGGCAACAATTCGCATAATGGATAAAAAAAGAATCCTTTCCGCTTGGTAGCTTGTTCTTTTTGCGTGGTTGCACATGACTAACTCCATGTGCTATAATAAGCCCACGATGCGCAGCGCGTGATGCATGGTAAGTCCAATCGCCGCTGCGCATCTTTTTTCGCAAAGTAGTTAGCCATAGCTAACCGCATGAAAGAAAGGGGAGGATTGTATCAGACCGTATCGTTCTACCATAGTTCTCTTGGCTCTGTTGCTTGTCTTGTCCTGCTGCTCACTGTTTGTGGGCGTGATTGACCTGACGCTGGCAGAGCTGCTGGCAGGAAACTTCGAGCAGATGGAGGTCTTCCTGATCTCCCGGCTGCCGCGCCTACTGGCCATCCTGTGTACTGGAATCGGCATGAGCGTAGCAGGGCTTATCATGCAGCAGTTGTGCAGCAACAAATTCGTGTCCCCAACCACCGGGGCCACCATCTCCTCGGCCCAGTTCGGCATCTTGCTGGCGCTCCTGTTTATGCCGGCCTCCACCCTGTGGAGCCGTGCCATCTTCGCCTTTGCCACAGCAATTCTGGGCACTTGGATCTTCGTTTGGTTCATTCAGCGCATCCAGTTCAAGGATGTGGTGATGGTCCCTCTGGTGGGCATTATGTTCGGCAATGTCATCGGCGGCATTACCAACTATCTGGCTTACAAATATGAGATGACCCAAGCTCTGTCCTCCTGGCTGGTGGGCCACTTCTCGCTGGTGCTGAAAGGCCGGTATGAGATCGTCTGGCTGACGGTCCCGCTGGTGGTGCTGGCCTTCCTCTTCGCCAACCATTTCAACATTGTGGGACTGGGCAAGGATTTTTCCAAGAACCTGGGTGTCCCGTATAACCTGGTGCTCTTCTCCGGGCTCACCATCGCTGCCATGATCACCGCCAGCATTGTGGTGGTGGTTGGTTCCATCTCCTACATCGGGCTGATCGTGCCCAATGTGGTGGCCATGTACAAGGGAGACAAGATCCGGGGCACGCTGGTGGATACCGCTCTGTTCGGCGCCATTTTTGTGCTGGTATGCGACATGATCGGCCGGATCGTAATCGCCCCCTACGAGCTGCCCATCGAGCTGATCGTGGGCATCCTGGGAAGCCTCATTTTCATCGCCCTGCTGTTTTACCGGCTCAAGCATGGCCGCAAGGCCATCCGTCTGGGCGGCGCCGGAACAAGCTGCTGCTCCACCATGCCCAACCTGAAGGGAGGTGCAGACCAGTGAACACGGCTGCCATACGCGCCAACCGGCGCAAACTCCTGATTTTGGCCTTTCTGGTTTTGCTCTGCGCGGCGGGCTATGGAATTCCGAGCGAGATGATTTTATCAGCTTGACTGACATCGCCAAGCTGAAGGACAGCGACAATCCTCGCTACATTATCCAAAACTGGCTGCGGAACCGGAACACGATTGAGTTCCTGGGTGTTTGGGAATCTCTATACAACCCGTCTTTTAACCGTGTCGAATTCGATGCGTTTAGGAGTCAGGCCGGCTTGAACAGCTTTGTGATGACCCCTCAGAAATGGGTGGAGTCGACCGGGGCTATCGGCATCATCTCCAAAGCTGGCCGCTATGGCGGAACCTACGCTCACAAGGAGATTGCCTTCGAGTTTGCCTCGTGGATCTCTGTCGAATTCAAACTGTATCTGGTCAAGGAGTTTGAGCGGCTCAAGACCGAGGAAATGAAACAGTTTGGCTGGGACATCAAGCGAAATCTGGCCAAGATCAATTACCGCATCCATACAGATGCTATCAAGGAGAACCTGATTCCGCCGGAGCTTTCCGCAAAGCAGATTTCCATGGTGTATGCCAGTGAAGCCGATGTGTTGAACATGGCCCTGTTCGGTATGACTGCAAAGCAGTGGCGGGACAGCCATCCCGATCTGAAAGGGAATATCCGTGACTACGCCAATGTCTCTCAGCTGGTCTGCCTGTCCAATCTGGAGAACCTGAATGCGGTGTTCATCAATGAGGGGATGTCTCAGGCCGAACGGCTGACAAAACTCAATGCCATCGCTATAAGCCAGATGGAGATCCTGACTCAAGATCACCGAATCGAAGCTCTGGAGGCTCATAGCGAAGACCTATCTCCTATGGAGTAAAAATATAATCGGCAGGACGCTTGCGAGTGGGCGAAGGCCGTGGCATCTATAGTGTTGCGATGTTCCATAGACAACAGGCCCCGCCGCGTGTTATGCGCGGCGGGGGTTTTTTATGCGCATCAGGGGATAAAGAGGGCTGCTTTCTGTCGGTTTTTGTCATAATGCACGAAATAACATGGATAAAATTAGATTTTTGCTATCTTGCATTTTGTGGTTGATGATGCTATAACATACAATATGTAGGGTGTATTGCACATTCCAGTTCGCATCGATATGGAATTTTGTAGAACGAGAGGGGTAGCTGTGATGAAAGGAATATCAATTGCTGTGCTGGCGCTTATTGCGGCGGCATTGTTTTTGTCCTTTTCTGCATTTGCGGAGAGTGCCGGTTCCGTTGCGCCGGCCATTGCCGTGACCGCCGACGGTCAGCAGAAATACAGCCTGAGCCTCGCCTCTGCGGTTGCAGACGCGGGCGACGGCGGAAGTGTTAAGCTGCTGCAAGACGTGGAGATCGACTCCGTTTCGGGGCTGGCCATCACATGCAGCATAACGCTCGACCTGAACGGCAAAACGATATCGGGCGTACATTCAAGCCAGAAAAAAGTCATTTACGTATACAAAAACAAAACCCTTACGATAACGGACAACAGTCTGGAGCAGACGGGCAAAGTGGTTAACACCAGCTCGTTGGGAGGCAACGTTCTCAGTACCTCCATGTCGGATGATGCGGGTATAATCGTGCTAGGCGGCAGCTATGAGGGGCAGCTGGACAACTCAAAAGGCGAGATAGTGGTGTTGGGAGGCTGTTTCGACACGGATGTCAGCGGCCTGGTGCCGGCTGGCATGATGCAGGATGAGAGCGGCAGAGTGGTTTTGGACGACGCAGTCGCGGTGGCTTCTGTAAACGGCGTTGGCTACGTCTCCCTCCGTGACGCCGTCATCGCAGCAAACCCCGGCGGGACTGTCAAAATGCTCAAGGACGTGGACTGCGAAAGCTGGGAGCAGGTCTGGGAGCTTAGCGGAATAGTATTTGAGGGAGGCGGCCACACGCTCAGTATCGGCGGGATTACAAGCCTCGAAAACCACGACGCCGTCTTCCATTCTGCAGGCGGGAACACCTTCAACGACCTCACCATCGACCTCTCCGGCCTCGGCGCGCCGTCTGCCGCCCAGGGCTTCAGGGCTTTCAACGCCGCAAACGGCGACGTGTTCAACAAGGTACGCATCACGGGCTGCGGCGACCGGACCTTCGGCATCTTCGCGGGAGGCGTTCAAGGGGACGAGCGGCCCGTTATCATTTCTGACTGCGAGTTCACTGATTGCCGCTACGCCGTGGGCAGCGAGCCCATGCCCGGCACCACGCTTTCAAGCCTCGGCGGCCTGAACATCAGCGGATGCACTTTCACTGGCTGCGGTTATGCAGCGATACTCTATTCTGATGACGCTGCTTTTTGCAGCAATGTGATATTTGGCGGCAGGCTGAACGTCATGCACGGCGGCCAGAGCGTCACGGGCAACAGCTTCGCGGAGGGCAGCCGCGTCAAGTTCTACGACGCGCCCGCGCTTTTCTGCCGCAACAGCATCTCGGCAGACAGCCGCCTGGATGCCGACGAGAACGCGCCGGTGATCGACGTCTCGGGCAACTACTGGGGCGGCGGCGCGCCGAGCGCCGCTCAGCTCGGCTCTGCCTCCGTCACCGGTGAGGACGTCTACTACACTTCCCCGGATATGGGAGACGGGGATTTGAGTACCTGCTGCACTGTGACTGTACAATACGGCAACGGAGAAGAGAATTTAGTGTTCAGCTGTCAGCGCGGCTATGCCTACGTCCTACCCGATGCCCCGCACAGGAGCGGTTTTACCTTCCATTATTGGAGCTGCGGGGATGCAGCTGACGCCCCGGGTGAGACTGCCGTCATAACAGGAGACACCGTTTTCAGCGCCGTATGGGTACGGCATCCGGATGTGGAATACGTCCCCGTTCCCGACGGGCCGGAGGATGCGGAAGAGGCGGAAGATGCCGCGGAGCCCGAGGCACCGGGGCTGGTTTTCAGCGATGTATCCCCAGACGCCTGGTACTACGACGCCGTTGAGTACGTCTGCGCCGCCGGATTCATGGACGGGGTAGCGGACGGGACCTTTGCGCCCGACGCCGCGCTTACTCGGGCCATGGTCTGGACAATACTCGCCCGCATGTCCGGAGCGGACACCTCTGAAGGGGACAGCTGGTACTCTTCCGCCATGGAATGGGCGGTCGCACAGGGCATCAGCGACGGCGAGGATGCGGTCTCACCCATAACACGGGAGCAGTTTGTTACCATGCTGTGGAGGCTCAGCGGCTGCCCGGAGGCTTCCGGTACTGTCGCCGCGCCTGACGCGGCGGAAATAAGCGGCTGGGCCACAGAGGCAATGACCTGGGCGGTCTGCGCGGGTCTCGTCGAGGGCGATGAGACCGGGGCTGTCGCACCCTCGGCATATGCCAGCCGCGCGGCCGCAGCGGCACTCGTCATGCGCTGTGCGGAGTTCTAGGCACAAAACGGCGGCAAAAGCGCCCCATCCCGAGCGGGATGGGGCGCTTTCCATAACAAAAGCTGACTCGTCGGCACGGAATTGCTCAAAAACCGGCATTTTGACCACAGCGTGTTGCATTTAGCGGCCGCATCTGCTAAAATGGTCAAAACGCACAAAAGGGGCCAGGAATGGGAAAGCGAAAATACATTCCGCTCGCCGTCATGCTCTGCCTGGCGGCAGGGGCGGCCGCCCTCGTGCTCACGGGGGACGGCGTGACGGTGGAGATGCTCACGAACTACGCGCCGAAGAACACGGCCCTCGCCGTGGTTGTGGCGCTACTTGCCTATGCGGTGAAGAGCCAGACGGTGTTCGTGCTCTACGGCGTCGTAGCCACGGCGGTGGGCATAGTTTTTGAGCCGCCGCTCTCGCTCATCGTTAACGCCGTGGGCTCGGTCATCTGCATAAGCGTGCCCTATTTCACCGGCCGTGCCTCGGGCGGCGAGGCGGCGCACAAGCTGCTTGCCAAGTATAAGAAGCTGGGCGAGGTCTATGAGGGCAACCGGGATAACCTTTTTCTAGTCTCGCTCGTGCTGCGCGTCACCAACCTCTCAAACGACATCCTGGGCCTGTTTTTCGGCGCGCTCAGGATGGACTATTGGCAATATCTCGCCAGCAGCTTCATAGGAATCCTGCCCACAATGGTGTTGTATACGGTTCTGGGCAGCGACCTTGACCTGACATCCACGCCGGTACTCATCTGTGCTGGGGTGGATATCGCCTGCATAATAGCGGCTTGGTTCGTGCTGAGGCACAGGAAAAAGAGAAAGGGGACACAAAATGAAGAAAAAGCTCTCTGAGGGCAGAGAGTCCAAGCGTCAGGCCCTGCTCCGCAAGAAGAAGGAAGAGCCCGCCGCTTTCTGGACCTATGTCGTCCTGCGCTTCATCGTCATACTTATCCTCATCCGCTGCATCCTCCGCGGAGACATTGAGAGCGCCTTCGTCTGCGTGTTGGTGCTGGTGATCTACCTGCTGCCCCAGTTCGTTGAGAACAGGCTGAACATAGACATTCCGACCACGCTTGAAGTTATCATCTTCGTTTTTGTCTTTGCGGCGGAGATATTGGGCGAGCTGCAATCCTATTTTATCAAGTATTCCAACTGGGACACTATCCTGCACACCTCTTCCGGCTTCCTCTGCGCCGCCGTGGGCTTTTCTCTCGTGGATTTGCTCAACCGCAGCGACAATGCAAAGGTACAGCTCTCTCCCGGCTATCTGGCCATAACCGCCTTCTGCTTTTCCATGACCATAGGCATCCTCTGGGAGTTCATAGAGTTCTCTGCCGACAGGCTGTTTCTGCTCGACATGCAGAAGGACACCATCGTGAACCAGATATCCTCCGTCAGCCTCGACCCGACAAACAGCAACATCTCCATAACCGTGAAGGGCATAAAGGACGTCATCCTGGTCACGGACTCCGGCGAACAGGCCCTGGGCCTCGGCGGCTTCCTCGACATAGGGCTCTACGACACGATGGAGGACCTCTTCGTAAATTTCGTTGGCGCTGTCGTCTTCTCCGTTGCGGCCTTTTTCGAGTGCAAAAGCGAAAAGCGCCCTCTCACGACGGCGCTTACGCTCAGGCGGAAGAAAAAGCCCCAGAATACCTGACTCACTGACAGGCAGCGAGTACCGCGTCAAATACGTCTCCCGGCATCTTTACGAAGTACCAGCCGAGCTCCTGATAGCCCACGTAGCCGCCCTCGATGAGCCGGAGCTCGATGGTCGTGCCGTCGGACAGGGCGCAGAAGAGGTGGCCCTGCACGGCGCTGTCGTAGATGCCGCGCTCGCTCTCCCAGGTATAGACGAATTGTCCGGCGCACAGCTCGTCGAGGAAGGCGGAGATGGTCTCCTCGCTCAGCTCAGGCGTCCGGTAGTTCTTCGCGGCCTTGTTCCAGTCCTCGTGCGTGAGGAAGCTCAGGGCCTCAAGGCGCTCCGGCAGATGCAGGCGGGTCTCGAAGAGGTCCGCGCCCGTGTCGAGGGTGATACCGTTCAGGCGTTCGAGCAGCAGGGCCGAGCCGTCGTCGTTGAGGCAGCAGATGCGGAAACCCGTGTCGTAGCCCTTGACGGCGTAGAGCTCCCCGGCCACGGTGCCCGCGAACTCGACGCCGTACTCGGACTCGTCCGACCACTCGTCGATGCCGCCCGTCGCGCGGCCGAGGTATTCGCCCAGCAGGGCCGAGGCGCCCTCCAGCCATGCGCCCTGGGTGTAGACTGCGCCGTTGTAGACGACGCAGGCTATCATATCCATGGCAAGGCCGTCTTGCGTCTCCGGCAGCTCTATGGCCGGAATGTAAACGCCTGCATCAGGCGACGCGGCGATGGAGCCGGGCCCCGGGGATTCGGTGGCCGGCCTCGGCTCTGCGACACCCGACGGGCGTACCTGCGCCGCGACAACGATTAAAATACAGGCTGCAAGCGCGGCGGCAAGGTAGTATACGCCGCGTTTGCGGCCCTTCTTTTTGTAGTCTGCGGCCTCGTCGATGAACTTTTCGTCTATGTCGCCGAGGCAGCGGGAAAGTCTGTCGTTTTTCATATGCTGATACCCTCCGAAATGAGCGCCTTTCTGAGCGAGGCGCGCAGCCTCATGAGCAGAGAGGCGGTTTTGGCGGTGGTCCAGCCCATGCGTGAGGCGAGCGTTTGAATACTGTCGAGGTACCAGTAGCGCCGCACGAAGGCCACACGCTGCTCTCTTGGCAGCGCGTCCAGCCAGCGGTCTATGCAGGCAGTTATCTCCGCGTCCTCGACTGTGCGCTCGGGCGAGTCGCCCGACTCAAGGCAGACGGCCAGCTCGTCGAGCGCGAGCTCGGCCTCGCCGCCGCCGCGTTTTTGGCGTCGGGCGTCGCGCAGCGTGTTAATGGCGATGTTCCGCGTGATGCGGCCCAGGAAGGCCCGGAGGCTGCGCGGCCGCGCGGGCGGTATGGCCGCCCAGAGCCGGTAGAGCGCATCGTTCACGCACTCCTGCGCGTCGCGCTCGTCGCCGAGCATACCCAGCGCCACCGCGCGGCAGTAGGCGCCGTATTTCTCCGACGCCGCCGTCACCGCACCCTCATCCCGAGCCAAAAACAGCTCGATTATCCTCTCGTCGTCCATAGACTGTCCCCCTCATGAAAGGCCCTTCGACTATAAAGACACCGTTTCCACACCGTGTGTTGCAGGGAAGGATGTTATTAGATAGTACGCTTTCCTGCAAGCCCGGCGCGTGCAACTAACGGCTTGTTCTTTTGGAAAAAGTGTGCTAATATAATTAGTCAGTGCGCGCCGGTCCGGCGCGGCGAAAAACTAGCTGGAGGACTGCTTTGTGACCATCTCTTCGGCCATTATTCTGGGCATCGTGCAGGGCGTGGCGGAGTTTCTGCCGATATCGAGCTCCGGGCACCTTGCCGTTTTGCAGAATCTGTTCGACCTCTCCGCCGGGGAGGACCATCTCTTTTTTGACGTGCTGCTGCATCTGGGAACGCTCATCTCCATCTGCGTCTGCTACTGGGGCGACATCGTGGCCATGGTGCGCGAGGTGTTCATCGTCCTGCGCGGCGGGCGGCGGGCGGATGGAACGCCGGTGCAGGGCCACCTCGGCGCCGCGCGGCTGTTCCTCATGATCGTCGTCGGCACGTTGCCGCTTTTCCTCGTGCTGCCCATCAACGACAAGGTCGAGGAGCTCTACTACATAACCCCATTCATAGGTGCGGCGCTGCTGCTGACGGGCTGTATGCTCTTCGTTTCGGACAAAATGGCCCCGGGCACGCGCACGGAGCGCAACATGCGCTTCCGGGATGCCCTGACCATTGGCCTGTGCCAGTGCGTGGCCACCATCCCCGGGCTTTCCCGCTCCGGCGCCACCATCACGGCGGGCATTGCGACGGGCCTGGACCGTACCTTTGCGATGAAGTATTCCTTCCTCCTCAGCCTGCCCGCGGTGCTGGGCGCAAACCTTCTCAGCTTCATCAAGGCCATAGGCGAGGAGAGCATCGAGGCCTCGCTCATCCCGGCCTATCTTCTCGGCATGCTGGCGGCCATGCTTTCGGGCATCGCGGCCATCTCGCTCATGAAGCTCATCACCAAAAAGAGCAAATTCGGCTGGTTCGCCTATTACTGCTGGGGCGCCGGCGTACTGACGATAATCCTCTCCCTCATTTTCTGAAAGGACTGCTGACACAATGGCAACTACGAACGGCAGCCGCAAGAGCACAAGCTCATCTGGCTCCGCAAAGAAAAGCGGCAGCACGTCCAAAAAGCCTGCTGCCTCCGCCAAGGGGAACACCAGGGCCGCTAAGAATGCGCCGAAGCCCGTTAGAAGGGAGGTCGGCGCGGCTGTCTGCGCGTTTTTGGCCATACTCTCCTTCATCGGCTATTTCGACGTGGACGGCTGGTTCATCGACATCTTCTGCGGCTTCATAAAGGGACTGCTGGGTTGGGGCTTCTATCTCTTCCCGCCCGCGCTGCTGCTGGCGGCGATAGCCCTGGCCTTCCACAGGGGACGGCCGGTGGCCTTCCGGCTCTTTTGCTGCTTCATGCTGCCCATAGTTTTCGGCGCCATTGCGCACCTGCTGTTTTCGCGGACGGCATTGGAGCTGGGAGGCGACTTCGGCAAGCTCGTGACGGGCCTGTACGCCGAGGGCAAGCTAATGGAGGGCGGCGGCCTCATCGCAGGCCTGCTGGCCATGGCGCTGGAGTCGATGTTCAGCGTCTACGGCGCGTTCCCGCTGCTTTTGGCGCTTTTGCTGTTCTTCCTGATGTACTCTGTAAGCCTGAGCATAGGCAAGGTAGCGCGCTGGCTCTCCGGGCGCGAGCGGCCGGAGTACGAATACGTCCCTGAGCCGGAGCCCGATGAGTGTGCGCCCCAGGCCCGGAAGGAGGCCCAGCCGGCCGCGAAGCCCGCGAAAAAGCAGAAAAACCGCGTTATCGACATTCCCGTGGACGACGAGCCGGACGAGGATACGGATTACGGCGGCGTCAAGGTCAGCTACTTCACCGAGGATGAGATAGGCACGAAGCCCGCGCCCAAGCCGGCACCGAAGCCCGCGCCCAAGCCGGCACCGAAGCGCGCGCCTGAGCCGGTGTTCGACTTCGAGGAGGAGCTGGTGCCACCCGAGTTCGCGCCCGTGGATACGCCGCCTGTGGAGAAGAAGCCCGCGCCGAAGCCCACGCGCGCCGAGGTAGAGGCCGAGTCCGCCGCCGTGGCGCAGGAGATAGAGAGCGCCGGAGATGCCGCGCCGGAGTACGAGTTCCCGCCCATAGACCTGCTCCGCAAGGGCGCGGCGGCCGCCGTGGACGGCAGGGACGAGATAGCCCTCAACCGCGAGCGCCTGGAGACGACGCTGCACAGCTTCGGCGTCGCGGCGAACATCGTTGGCGTCACGCGCGGTCCCACGGTCACGCGCTACGACCTGGAGCTCGACGCGGGCGTGAAGCTCACGAAGCTGACTAACCTCTCCAGCGACCTGGCCCTCTCCCTCGGCGTCATGAACGTCCGCATAGCCCCCATCCCGGACAAGATATCCACCGTCGGCGTCGAGGTGCCGAACAAGATAGTAAGCATCGTCTACCTGCGGGACATAATAGACTCGCCCGCCTTCAAGAACGCGCAGTCGAGCCTCAGCTTCGCCATAGGCAAGGACATCAGCGGCGAGTGCGTAGTCGGCAATATTGCCAAGCTGCCGCATATGCTCATCGCGGGCACTACGGGTTCGGGCAAGTCGGTCTGCCTGAACTCCCTGCTGCTGAGCCTGCTCTACAAGGCCACGCCCGAGCAGCTGCGGCTCATCATGATAGACCCCAAAATGGTCGAACTGGGCATCTATAACGGTATCCCGCACCTGTATGTCCCCGTGGTCACGGACCCGAAGAAGGCCGCGGGCGCGCTGCAATGGGCCGTCGTCGAGATGCTAAAGCGCTACCGCCTGTTTTCCGAGGCGGGCGTGCGCGACCTCGCGGGCTACAACGCCCACCAGAAGAAGCTGGGCGCGGAGACCATGCCGCAGGTCGTCATAGTCGTGGACGAGCTGGCGGACCTCATGTTCGTCGCCTCGAAGGACGTGGAGGAGAGCATCTGCCGCGTTGCCCAGATGGGCCGCGCCGCGGGCATGCACCTCATAATCGCCACGCAGAGGCCCTCGGCTGACGTCATAACGGGTCTCATGAAGGCCAATATCCCCAGCCGCATCGCCTTCGCGGTCTCCAGCGCGATGGAGAGCCGCATCATACTTGACGCGGCGGGCGCGGAGAAGCTCATCGGCATGGGCGATATGCTCTATTCGCCCCTGGGCAGCGGCAAGCCCATGCGCGTCCAGGGCGCCTACGTCTCCGACGAGGAGCGCGAGGACGTCATCGACTTCATAAAACGCGGTTCCGCTCCGGAGTATTCCGACGACATCCTGGAGCAGATCGAAAAGGCCGCGGAGGAACCGGCAGAGGCGGAGGTTCCCGCCGCGACGAAGCAGCAGTTTGACGAGCTGCTGCCCCAGGCCGTGGACGTCATCTTTGAGACTAAGCAGGCCAGCGTATCCATGCTGCAGCGCCGCCTGAAGCTGGGCTATTCCCGCGCGGCCAGGCTGGTGGACCAGATGGAGCAGCTGGGCATAGTCGGCCCCTTCGAGGGCTCGAAGCCGCGGCAGGTGCTCATAACCAAGCAGCAGTGGCAGGAGATGCAGCTCATGAACGGCGCCGCGCCGACGGAGCGTTTCCAGACCGAGATGGAGTTCGGCACGGATTCCGACGAGGACATGCTCTGATATGACGGACGCCGAACTTGGAAAACTGAGTATCCTCGCCCTGGCCCACGTGGGCGACGCGGTGTATGAGCTGCTGGTGCGCACGCTGCTGGCCGAGCGCGGGATAGCGACTGTAGTGCAGCTGCACAGGGAGACGGTGGCGCGCGTAAAGGCCCCCGCGCAGGCGAGGGCCGCGGCGGTCATCCTGCCGCTGCTCACGGAGGCCGAGCACGACGTGTACCGCCGGGGCCGCAACAGCCATGTGAACACCGTACCCCACGGCGCGACGCCCGGGCAGTACCACGCTGCGACGGCGCTGGAGGCCGTCTTCGGCTGGCTCTGGCTCAGGGGAGAGCGGGAGCGGATACACGAGCTTTTTGCACACATCACGGAGGATTACGATGCCGCTTGACGCAGTATGCCTTACGGCGCTTGTGGACGAACTCGCGCCCCAGCTGGAGGGCGCGCATATAGACAAGGTGCAGCAGCCCGCGAGGGACCTGCTGCTCCTTTCGTTGTATACACGGCAGGGGAGCAGAAAGCTGCTCATCTCGGCGGGCGTGGGTATGGCGCGCCTGCACCTGACTTCGGAGCGATTCGAGAACCCGGATACGCCGCCGATGTTCTGCATGCTCCTGCGCAAGCACCTCGTCGGCGCGCGGATAGACGCCCTGACGCAGCCGGAGAACGAGCGCATGGTCATCCTTGAGCTCACTGCTAGGGACGAGTTGGGCGTGGAGACGAAAAAGCGTCTCGCTGTGGAGCTGATGGGCCGCTCGTCGAACGTCGTCCTCGTGGACGGGGAGGGGGTCATCATCGACTGCCTGCGCCGCGCGGACTTCGGCGAGGGGGCCTACCGCCGCCTGCTGCCCGGTATGCTATACCGCCTGCCTCCCAAACCGGCAAAGCCGAACCTGCTGGAGCTGAGCGGAGAGCAGCTGCGCGCCGCCATTGGGGCCGCGGCCACGGACAAGCCGGGGGACAAGCGGCTGATGGACGCCTTCTCCGGCCTCTCTCCACTCATAGCGCGGGAGCTGGCCAGCCGGGCAGAGCGCGGGGGCGACCTCGCGGCGGCTGTAGAGGCCTACGCCGAGAGCGTGAGGGCGCGGGAGTTTACGCCGGTCATGGTGCTCGAAGACGGGCAGCCGCGCGATTTCAGCTTCATGCGCATCACGCAGTACGGAGCGGCGGCCGCCTGTGAGCCGCGCGGCAGCTTTTCAGACCTGCTTGAGGAATTCTACGCGGGCCGGGAGCGCGCCGAGCGCATGCGCCGCATCTCGCACGACACGGTCAAGACAGTCCGCACCCTGCGGGACAGGCAGGCCCGCAAGCTGGGCCAACAGCGTGCGGAGCTTGCGCGCACGGCGGACAGGGAAGAGCTGCGCCGCCGCGGCGACCTCATCACGGCGAACCTCTGGCGCGCGGAAAAGGGCGCGAGGACGCTCGTCTGTGAGGACTACTACGCCGAGGGCTGCCCCGAGGTAGAGATAGCGCTCGACCCGATGAAAACGCCGCAGCAGAACGCCGCTGCGGCCTACAAGGAGTACAAAAAGGCCGTCGCCGCCGAGCAGCACCTGACCAAGCTCATAGCCGAGGGCGAGGCCATGTTGGACTACCTCGAAAGCGTGCTGGACCTGCTGGCCCGCGCTTCGAGCGAGAAGGAGATAGCGGAGCTGCGCCGGGAGCTCGTCGCCTCGGGGGTCCTTCGCGCGCCGAAGGGCGGCGGCAAGGAGCGCCGCGCCAAGCCGCTGGGCCCCATGCGCTTTGTTTCGAGCGGGGGCTACGAGATACTGGTCGGCCGCTCGAACGCGCAGAACGACGAGCTGACGCTCAAGACCGCGCGCCGCTCGGACATCTGGCTGCACGTGCAGAAGTCCCACGGCTCCCACGTCATCATAAGGGCCGAGGACAGCCTGCCGGACGCGCGCACGATGGAGGAGGCGGCCTCGCTGGCGGCATATTTCTCCGAGGCGCGCGACTCGGGCAAGACCCCCGTGGACTGGACGCGCGCCCGCAACGTCAAGAAGCCCACCGGCGCCCTGCCCGGAAAGGTCATATACACCAACTATGAGACCATCCTCGCCGCCCCGGACGAGGCATTGACACAGACATTGAAGGCATGACAAGACCCCGCCGCCCTTGAGGGACGGCGGGGCCGTTTTTGTGTTCAGCCGCGGAAGCCCTTGCCTCCGCCGCCGGCGGTGTTGTTCATACTGCCCATGGCGGAGATATCGAGGCCGGAGGCGTCCACGGTCACATCCTCGCCTGCGAGCTGATAACCGATGCTCTCTGCTCGCAGGAGGCAGAACTCGCGCAGAGTCTCCGCGCCCAGCTCAAACTCCTCATACGTGCAGAACTTGGTCGGGTCGCGCTCGACGTAGGGGGAGATGAGCTCCACAGTCTCGTCAAAGAGACGCTCGAACTCGCCGCTCGTAAAGACGCTCTCGATGAACTCGGCAAAGGCAGCGTGGTAGAGCTCCGTGTATTCCTCGCTCTCGAAGATCCAGGCCAGCATTGGCCGGGACTCGGTGTCCCCGTCGGAGGTCGGGTCGTCAATCGACCAGTTCACCTGTGCCTCGGCGTCCGAGCTGCCCATGAAGCCGCCGAAGCGAGGTTGTAGTCCCAGGGCAGCATGGAGAGCAGGCCGCCGTCCTCGCAGAGGTAGTAGTTGTGGATCATGGAGCCGGTGTAGCTGTCGAAGTTGCACACGAAGTTGTGGGCGACAAAGTAGCTGATGACGCTCTCGATGTCCACGCAGTCTGAGACGTCGCCGCCCTCGCCAAGGGCCTGGAGCGCGTCGATGAGCCTGTCCTTGTCGGCGTTGGAGACATCGGTTTTGGCGTTGTCGAAGATGTTGGCGTAGCTGTCATAGTCGTCGTCGGTGTAGACCAGCAGCACGTCGCTGCTGCCGCCCATCTCAGGCATCTCGCCCATCTCAGGCACCTCGCCCATCTCAGGCACCTCGCCCATATCCGGAATTTCACCCATCTCGGGCATCTCGCTCATATCAGGCATCCCGCCCATGTCCTCAGGCGGCTCGCCCATGTCGGATGGCATCCCGCCCATGCCGCCACGGCCGCCGAAGCCGCCCTCGCCGCGGTCAAAGCCGCCCTCCGCAGGCATTTCCTCGCCCTCAGGCGGCGAAAACTCGCCCTCGCCGGGCACATCCGTGCCTTCCGGCAGGCTGAACTCGTCGTTTTCAAAGCGCTCCTGGAACTGGTCCATGTCGAAGCCGCCGCCGTTGCCGCGGCCACCGCCCATCTCCATGCTGTCGGGCTTGTATAACTCGCCGTAGTCCGTGCCGTAGTTGCGCAGAAGGAAGCTCTCCTCAACGCCCTCGACGGCCAGATACAGGCCCCAGTCCTCGCCGTTTACCGTTATCCAGACGTAGCTGCAAAGCGGCGCCGCCGCGCCAGCCGCAGCCATGAGCTGGTAGCTGAGGAAGTCCTTCATGTAGGTGTTATCCTAAATTATATTGTTAAGGTTCAGCTTGTCGAGACCGTAGTAGCTCAGGGAGCTGTCGTAGTGGTCGAACTCGATCTTGAAGCTGTACCTGTCATTGCCGTAGGCGGCAACGGAGCTGAGAGAGGTGTTGCCCTTGGCGCGTATGCCCGCGCCGGGCTGCTCCTCGCCGTCTATAACGAGGTCGCACAGGACGTATTCCTCGTCCTCGCAGCCTGCGATGAAGCCCTCCCAGTCGTCCATGACGATGTCGATGGTGTGGACGACCGAGGTGTCGAAAAGCCGCTCCTCGTAGCCGAGCACGACGCCGCCGGAGGTCGCCTCATAGCCCAAAGCCGGCGCACAGAAAGCCAGGGCCGCTATGAGTACGGCGAGCGCCAGGGCCGCAACGCAGATGCGGTCCAAATTGCTGCTGGTTGACATAACACATACCTCAGCCCATGTACTCGCCGTTGTAGCTGACGAGTACGGCGCTCTGTACGCCGGGCAGGGCGGCGAGGGCGTTTATGAAATCGGTGCTCTCGCCCTTCATGCGCACCTCGACGTTCAGCTCGACGGAGCCGGGCTGGACGGTCTTGCTCTTGACGGAGCAGCGGGTGACGCTCTTTTTGAGGAAGTCGGCGGCCTCGCGCTCGCTCTCCGCGCCGTCGCAGCGCAGGACGACGATATAGGGGTCGAGCCAGGAGCGGCGGTTCACAAAGACGATGAGGATGAGCCCTATGACAGCGCTGCCGATGACGGCGAGGACGATGAGCCCCGCGGCGAGCACGATGCCTACGGCGATGGCCCAGAAGAGGAAGGCGATCTCCAGCGGCTCCTTGATAGCGGCGCGGAAGCGGACAATGGACAGCGCGCCCACCATGCCGAGGGAGAGCACGACATTGCTGGTCACGGCGAGGATGACGACGGTGGTTATCATCGTCAGCGCCACGAGCGTCACGCCGAAGCTGGAGGAGTACATGACGCCCATGTAGGTTTTTTTGTAGACGAAGAAAATGAAGAGGCCCAGTGCAAAGGAGAGCACGAGCGCGAGTGCGATGTCCACAAGGCTGATGCTGTCCACGCTGGAGAGAAAGTCAGATTTGAAGATGTCCTGGAAAGTCAACATTTCGGTTTGCTCCTGTCATAAAGAATCAGCCGTAGGCACGGCAGGCGGCGTATTTGGAGAAGGCCCCGGCGCGCACGCCGCGCAGGGCGACGGCGTCCCGGACGATGTCGGGGAGGAACTCATCCCACTTTACCTCGAGTATGGCGGGCTCACCCGGGACAGGCACTGTCACACAGCCGGTATCCAGCATGGCGGTGCAGTCGAGGCCGGTGCGGATGTCGTAGTCGAGCGTGACGCGTACGTTCCCGGCAGGGAAGGTGAAGGCCTCGCGGGTGTAGTCCACGAGCGTCCTGGGACGGAGTCCGGCGCCCCTATCTCATGCTTGAGTTCGTGCCGGAATTCGGTCATGTTATCGCCTCCGGGCTAGATGGTATGTTGAGAGCCTTAGTTTTGCCTTAAAAAAGCGCCCCGTAGATACGTGAACAATTTGTAAAACCCGCAAATGCGCAAAAAACCGCCGCCCCTTTGGGCGGCGGTTCGCGTTTCCGTGCTTATTTGGCCTTTTTCGCCTCGCACTTGGCCGTGAACTTCTCCATGTCCACGACGAAGCGCTCATGCGTGCCTTCGCCTATGAGACCGGCCTCGTCGTAGGCCTTGACCTCAAAGACCAGGCGGCGGCGGTCAATTTCGACGAGGGTGCTCTCAGCCCTGACCTTCATACCGACGGGCGTGGCGGACAGGTGCGAGACGTCGAGCCTCGTGCCGACGGTGTCGGTGCCGGGCTCAAGGTAAGGGCGCACGGAGAGCAGCGCCGCCTCCTCCATGAGCGCCACCATAATGGGCGTGGCCAGAACGTCCAGTCCGCCGGAGCGCAGGGACTTCGCGGTGAGGTCCGATGTTACAGTGCAGCTGGAGCTGCCCTTGATTCCGAGTTCGATTGCCATTGTGCAGAGTTCCTCCTGTAATATGTTTGTCAGCCGTTGAGCAGCGCCGCTGCGGCGGAGCCGAGCATGGTCGCATTTTCAGTGGACCAGATCACAACGCTCCTGCCCAGGCCCTTTTCAATGAAGCTGTCGATGAAACCGTCCAGCGCCTCGCGGAAAGCGCGGCTGCGGCGGATGACGGAGCCGTCCGCGCTGATGCAGGCGGGATGCTCCGGGTCGGAGCCGCGGTCGGTGAGCACGAGTATGGCCGCGAGGTTGCAGCAGACGCAGCGCGCGGAGCGGACAAAGACGGCGTTGCAAAGCTCCGATGCCGTGCGCGCGTCCTCGCCCTCGAACATGTCCCCGCCGCCGCAGGCCATGGCGTCCGCCTCGGGTGCGGATAGCGCGTCGAGGGAGAGCAGCTTCTCGGCCGCGGCCTCGGAGAAGAGGCCCTCGCGCGCGGCGCAGCGCAGCGTGAGGCGGCACAATTCGCCCAGATATGCGCCGGAGGTCATCTTCTCGTGACGGTAGACACCGGGGTCGCAGGTGCCGGCGTCGAGCTCGGCGTCGAAGTCGCCGCGGGGAAGACCGTTGAAGTTGCCGGACTCAAGGTTCACCAGCATGCTGCCCGAGAAGGCCCCGTGAGGCTTTTTGATCGCCTCGTCAGGCAGGACGCAGCAGGTGTTCGTACCGGTGCCGGAGATGAGGCCGACGAGCCCGTCACAGCTCTTTTCGGCGGCGTAGGCCGAGCCGGAGAGCAGCACGGCGGGCGTGTCGTTGAGCAGGACGAAGCTCTTGCCGGTAATGCCGCGCCTTTCCAGTTCGGCGGCAAGGTCGGCGCAGATGAGGCGGCCCTCAAAGCCGGTGAGCTGCACCTGCTTTGTGAGGCTCAGGACGCGCCCGTCGCGCTCGGGAGTCTCCTCAGTGGGATAGGAGAAGCAGAAGCCCACCTTGTCGGCCCTGTCGAGCAGCGGGGCAAGCCTGTCCGCGACAAAGCTGATAAAATCCTCCCAGGCGACGGCTCCGTCCGTGCCGGGCATGGCGCAGACGCTGAGCGCGTCGATGACCGGCCCGTCCTCGGTAAAGCTGACGAGCGCGGTGCGGAAGTTGGTGCCGCCCGCGTCAATGACTGCGGCGGGCTCGCCGAGCGGGAGCTGCCCGTCGGCGGTGAGATAGGTGGGGATCATCCTGATGGAGCTTTCCCGGCCGCGCAGACCGAGCTCCATGTCGCTTATAAAAGCGGCGGTGGTCGAGTCGAAGTCTACACGCTCCGGCTCCATGCCGTGGCTAGTGAGGAAAACGCGGACCTTTTCTGAATACAGCATATATCTCACCCCATAACTGCGCCGGTACGATGAGACCGCACCGGCGCAGAACGAATTTTCTTGGTCAATGCTAGATAGGACTCAGTTGGCGTCCTGCTTCGCTGCGGGCTTCTCAGGCAGCTTGACGGCCTCGACTATGCCCTCGGCCAGGCCGGCGAGGCCCTGGATCTCGGAGGGGATGATGATCTTCGTCGCGCGGCCGTTGGCTGCGGCGGCGAAGGCCTCCAGGGCCTTGAGCTTGATGACGGGGTCGGTCGGCGTGGCCTCGTTGATGAGCTTGATGCCCTCGGCAGTGGCGCGCTGAACGGTGAGGATGGCCTCGGCCTCGCCCTGGGCCTCAAGTATCTGGGCCTGCTTCTTGGCGTCGGCGCGGAGTATGGCGGATTCCTTTTCGCCCTCGGCGGTGAGGATGGCGGATTTCTTCTCGCCCTCGGCGCGGAGTATGGCCTCGCGGCGCTCGCGCTCGGCCTTCATCTGTTTTTCCATGGCGTTCTGGATCTCGCGCGGGGGCAGGATGTTTTTGAGCTCCACGCGGTTGACCTTGATGCCCCAGGGGTCGGTGGCCTCGTCGAGGATGGCGCGCATCTTGGTGTTGATGACGTCGCGGCTCGTGAGGCACTGGTCGAGCTCCAGGTCGCCGATGATGTTTCTCAGGGTCGTGGCGGAGAGGTTCTCGATGGCGACGATGGGCCGCTCGATGCCGTAGGTGTAGAGCTTGGGGTCGGTGATCTGGAAATAGACCACCGTGTCTATCTGCATCGTGACGTTGTCCTCGGTTATGACGGGCTGGGGCGGGAAGTCCGCGACCTGCTCCTTGAGCGAGACGACCTTGGCGACGCGCTCGATGAAGGGCAGCTTGAAGTGCAGACCGACGTTCCAGGTGGTCTTGTAGGCGCCCAGCCTCTCAATTACGTAGGCCTTGGCCTGCTGCACCACACGGATGCAGCGCACGAGAATGACGATGATCACGAGCACTACGACACCAATGACGATGTACGGAAGATACGGCATGGCATTTTCCTCCTCTTTTTTGTGCTTAAGTTCAATTCTTTGCTGAAACTATGAGCTTAACTCCCTCAATGCGCAGAACGGTAACTATGCTGCCGACCTCTATGGGCTCGCCGTTTTCAGAGCGCGCCGTCCACACCTTGCCTCCGACGGCGACTGCGCCGGCGCTCTCAACGTTGTCGATGGCCTCGGTGACAAGGGCTTCCTTTCCGATGACCATGTCGGCATTAGTGGGCTGGCTGCGGGAATTCACGTATTTGAGCACCAGGGGCCGCGTGAAGTATAGCGTGACGACGGAGACTACGAAGAACCAGACGAGCTGGAGCCATATCGGCGCGCCGAAGAGCGCGGCGATGAGCGCGGCAAGCGCCCCAATGGCGAACCAGATGCAGGTGAGCCCCGCTGTGGCGGCCTCGACCACGAGGAAGACGACCATGATGACGACCCAGACGATGCTCATGTTGTCTATAATGATGTCAAACAAGCTGACCGGACCTCCTTTCTGCGTGCTGGAAGCACACTGACATTCTATCCTAAAAGCGTCTTCCTGACAATAGGATTCTTTGCCGAGAGGGCAATTATGAATTTTTCGTCAAATTAGTGTAAAGCCTCTTTACTTTTACGCATTAGGGTTATAAAATATAAAAGGCTGTAGCCAATGTAATGGTGAGGTGCTATATGAACAAGCAGAATAAAAAACCCAGAAGCGACGATATGTATGAGGCGATACTCACGCTCAAGACCGTGGACGAGTGCAAGCGCTTTTTTGACGACCTGTGCACCGTGACGGAGCTTCAGGCGATGGAGCAGCGCTATCAGGTGGCCGTATATCTCAGCCAGGGCATGATATACAACGACATTTTGGAGCGCACCGGGGCGTCGAGCGCGACGATTTCCCGGGTAAACCGCAGCCTGCAGTACGGCTCGGACGGCTATGCCGTCGCCTTTGAGCGGCTCCAGGCCGAGGGGAAGCTGCAAATCAAATGACGGCGTACTCCTCACTCGCCGCATGGTATGACGAGTTGACGAGGGACGTGCCGTACCCGGCCTTCGCGGATTACTACGAGGGCCTTTTCCGTGCCCGCGGCGGAGAGACCGGGCTCATCCTGGACCTCTGCTGCGGCACGGGCAGCCTCGCCTGCCTGATGGCGGCGCGGGGATACGACGTAATAGCGGCGGACGCTTCTGCGGACATGCTCATGTCAGCGCGGGAGAAGGCGTCCGCGCTTGGCGTTGGGAAAATGCCCCTCTTCATCAACCAGAGCGCGCAGGAGCTGGACCTGTACGGCACGGTGGACGCGGCGTATTCCTCGCTGGACAGCCTGAGCTATGTGCCGTTTTCGGATTTGCCGGAGGTGTTCCGCCGCCTTCGGCTGTTCATCCGTCCTGGAGGGCTGTTGGTGTTCGATCTGCGCACGCCGGAGTTTCTGCGCGGGATGGACGGCAGCGTGTCTGTGGACGAGAGGGAGGACGTGTTCTGCGTCTGGCGCGGGCGCTTTGAGGGCGGCGCGCTGTATTACGGCATGGACATTTTCTCGCGCGAGGGCCGCGCCTGGCGGCGCTCGTCGGAAGAGCACGTTGAATACGCCCACGAGCCGGAGGCGGTCGCGCAGCTCTTGCGCCGGGCCGGGTTCGTGGAGGTCGAAACGCGCACGGACGGGCCGATGGGCGGCGCGGAGCGCGTATTTTTCACAGCAGTGAGAGGTAATTGAAATGGACGAGATCATAAGGGCCGTCACGAAGGACGGCTTCGTGAAGATATCCGCCATAAGCGCGCGCGGCGTTGTGGAGCGCGCCCGGGAGATACACGGCCTCGCGCCGACGGCGGCGGCCGCGCTGGGCAGGACGCTGTGCGGTGCGTCGATGCTGGGCGAGCTTATGAAGGAGGAGGATGCCTCGCTGACCATCCGCGTGAACGGCGGCGGCCCGATCGGCAGCGTCATTGCCGTGTCGGACTGCGACGGCAACGTCCGCGGCTATGTGACGGAGCCTAAGACCGACCTGCCCCTGCGCCCGGACGGCAAGCTGAACGTCGGCGGCGCGGTGGGGACGGACGGCATGCTGACCGTCAGCCGCGACATCGGCCTGAAAGAGCCCTACGTCGGCTCGACGGAGCTGGTGACGGGGGAGATAGCGGAGGATCTGGCGCAGTACATGGTCGAGAGCGAGCAGATACCCTCTGCGGTGGGCCTGGGGGTCCTGGTGGATACGGACAGGACGATAAAGGCCGCGGGCGGCTTCATCGTGCAGCTGATGCCGGGCGCGCCGGAGGAGCTCATTTCGGCGCTGGAGGAGAATATCTTCCTGATGGACCAGCTGACGACGGTGCTGTCGGAGGACGGGCTGGACGCGGTACCGGCGCAGGTGCTGAAGGGCATGGAATATGAGACGGTCATGCGCGTGCCGGTGGAGTACCGCTGCGCGTGCAGCCGGGAGCGAGTCGCGGCGGCGCTGGCGAGCTGCGGCGCGGCGGAGCTGGAGGACATGGCGGCGACGGGCGAGGAGACGGAAGTGAGTTGTCAGTTCTGCGACAAAATCTATCGTTTCAGCCCGGAAGAATTGCGCGCTTTGGCGAAGTGAAAAAAATTCGAAAAAGATATTGACAATAGAGGGGGTGTTTAGTATAATGACAAAGCCGCTTATCCGGGAGCATAGCTCAGCCGGTTAGAGCACTTGCCTTACAAGCAAGGGGTCACTGGTTCGAGTCCAGTTGTTCCCACCAGAGTTTTCTTTCGGCGGCGGAAACAGAATATGCCTCGGTAGCTCAGTTGGTAGAGCAACGGACTGAAAATCCGTGTGTCGCCAGTTCGACTCTGGCCTGAGGCACCATCTGCGGGCATAGCTCATTTGGCAGAGCGCCACCTTGCCAAGGTGGAGGTAGCGAGTTCGAATCTCGTTGCCCGCTCCAGTTCCGGCGAAACTAAACAATAGTTTCGCCGGAACCTATAATGAAAAGACGCGGCGCCATAGCCAAGTGGTAAGGCAGGGGACTGCAAATCCCCGATTCTCCGGTTCAAATCCGGATGGCGCCTCCAATCCCGGCCCAGAAATGGGCCGGGATTTTGTGTTGTTACAAGAAGTAGCCAAATTGTAATACAAACCTGCTTGAAATACCAAGATGTAGATGCTATTATACAAGGTATAGTGCAAGGGGTACCCCTTGCCATTGAGACAGGCGGAGCCTGTCTCATGACGGAGCTTTGAAAGCAAAAGAATATAAGGAGGAAACTCAAATGAAAAAGTCCATCCTGGCGCTGCTCCTCGCCGTCCTGATGGTCGCCTCCCTTCTCCCCGCCGCCGCAATGGCGGATGGCAAGGTGGCTGAAGTCAACGGTGAGCAGTATGATACGCTGGCAGAGGCCATTACGGCAGCTGGCGAGGGCGATGAAATTGTCATCCTGAAAGACATCAATGTCTCGTCTGCTGCAACAATAGACATTAACAAGGCAGTGACAATTGACTTCGCAAATCACGCCTTTACCGGCTATTCTCTTCATTTCACTAGCGGCAATAGTACTATAAAGAATGGTTCACTTACTTCTGCAAAAGAAACAGTTATTGTTGAGGATTGTGGATTAACCATCGAAAACATGTACATAACCTCTACTAACTCACATGCTGTTTTTATCGGCAATAATTATAGTGGACACACTGGGCACAAGGGCAGTGTTACTATTAACGGCTCTAATACAGAGATATCTGGCGGATACTGTGGCGTGTTTATAACCGGACCGGAAAGTGGAAGCTATAATTCTGATTCGTATAGTTCTCTGACTGTTAATGGTGGCGAGATTGCCGGACGTTATTTCGGCATCAGCGGTAACGGCACATACGACAGCACTGTAATTACCATAAATGGTGGCGAAATAATCACTACTGACCCTGCAGACAGTGCTGGCGTATATCATTCTCAGGATGGCCTGCTTTATGTAAATGGCGGCACAATTAAAGGACATGTTGGCATCCAGATGGCAGCTGGCAAGGCTGAAATCTCCGGCGGCACGATTATGTCTACAGATAATACCGAACGTTTCGATCCTTATAAGAATGCGGGTGAAAGCGACGGCAACGTACTGGATGGTTCTGCCCTGTCGGTCGTGAGCCGTTCTGGCTGGGGAGACGTTGGCGCCGTAATTACTGGCGGTAGCTTCATAGTTTCAAATACTGAAAATGAAGCGATAAAGATGTACGGCTACCAGAAGTCGGGCGATCAATTCCAGGTAATAGAACCTCCTACGTATGCCAACCTAACTGCCTCTGACGGCTCGTTCAACACCCCCGTTAAAGCAGATTATCTTGCTAACAATCTTGCGTTCGAGGTCAACAACCACGGTACCTACACCTACTACGATACGTTCGAGAACGCTTTCAAGGCTGCTGAAAACGGCGCTGAGATAAAGGGCGTTGCCGATGCCCCCGGCAAGCAGTATTACACCATCACCATCGACCCCGCCAACGGCGGCACCGTGCTTTCTTACAAGCTCCCCAGCGGCTCTCCCTACACCCTGCCCACCGTCACCAAGAGCGGCTACGCCTTCCTCGGCTGGTCTGACGGCGTGAACACCTACCCCGCGGGTACCGTCATCACCCTGACCTCCAACGTGACCTACACCGCCTCCTGGGTACGCCACCCCGACACGCCCTACGTCCCCGAGCCGGAGGAGCCCGAGGAGCCTGAGGTTCCCGAGTTCCCGTTCTACGACGTGCCGGCCTCCGCTTGGTACTACACGGCTGTCAAGTACGTCTACGACAACAAGCTCATGGACGGCGTGGACACCTACGTGTTCGCCCCGAACGACACGCTGACCCGCGCGATGGTCTGGACCATCATTGCCCGCATGAGCGGCGTTGACACCACCGGCGGCAACAGCTGGTACGCCAAGGCTCAGGAGTGGGTCATCACCAACGGTATCTCCGACGGTGAGAACCCGACTGCGGCCATCACCCGCGAGGAATTCGTCACCATGCTCTGGCGTCTTGCCGGGGAGCCGATTTATACCGGCGACCTCAGCCGCGTGCCGGACGCCGGCAGCATAAGCACCTGGGCGCAGAACGCCATGCTCTGGTCGTATGCCACGGGCCTCACCGAGGGCGACGAGAACGGCGCTCTGACCCCGCTGGCCACCGCTACCCGCGCGCAGGCTGCGGCCATGATAATGCGCTTCTGCGAGAGCGTGAAGTAAGCCCCATAAAACATAAAACAGGGAGCCTCCCGGCTCCCTGTTTTTTTATATCTCCGCGCCCTCGGCCTCCAAATGCGCCCTGAGCGAGCGCCGGAGCCGGAGCATGAGCTGCGCCAGCCGCGCGGGCCGCTCGCCCTCCTGCGCCGCCAACTCGGAGAGCGCCTCACCGTACCAGTAGCGCCGCAGAAAGAGCCGCCGCTCCCGCTCCGGCAGCGCGCCGAGCCAGGCTTCGATGTGCCGCGTCAGCTCCATGGCGTCCAGCGTCTGCTCCACCGTCGCGGGGGAGGGGACGCAGTCGTCCAGCTCCGAGAGCAGCGCCTCCATGCCCGCGTAGCGCTTGCGCGCCCGGTTTTGCCGGTAGCGGCTGATGGAGAGGTTGCGCGTGATGCGCCCCAGAAAGGCCCGCAGGCTCGCGGGCAGCTCCGGCGGCATTCGCCGCCACGCGGCGAGCCAGGTGTCGTTCACGCACTCGTCCGCGTCCTCGCGTATGCCGAGCAGGTTCAGCGCTATGCGCAGGCAGAACGCGCCGTATTTTGCCGCCGTCTCCGAAATCGCGCCCTCGTTCCGCGCGTGGTAGAGGGCGACTATCTCCCTGTCCTCCATGCCGCGCCCCCTCAGTCCGGCCTGTTCACCACGCCCGTAAAGAGCGGCAGTCCGTCCCGCGAGCTTATGGCAAAGAGGAAGGGCCGGTCGAGAGTGAAGTATATCTCGTCCTCGGGCTCCGCCGCCGCGCCGTCGGCTATGATGACCGTAAAAGCCGCGGCCTCGACGCCCTCCTCGTCTATCTTCACCCGCGCCGCGTGCGTAGCCTCGGAGACGTAGATGGGCATGTCCGTGTCCGTCGTCATCGGCGTGAAGTCCGAGACATCGGGGTCGAAGACGTCCGTCACGCCCAGCTCCATCAGCCCGCCTATGAGGTCGAGCTGCGCCGCAATGTCAAACTTCGGAACCGAAAGATGTACGACCGCGTATTTCCCGGCCAGCTCATTCGGTCCCGAGGCCATGAGGCCCAAAACTTCCTCGCTTTGCAGCAGCTCGTCCACCGCGACGCCCTCGTCGGGGAGGATGAACCACATGCCGTTCCCGCCCCGGAGCGGGAGCCGTACCGCGCCCCAGCCGTCTCCGCTGAAATAGTCCATGCCGCGCTCCGCGCGCATGTACTCCGCCTCGGTGTCGCCCGAGGGCGCGTGAAAGACGTCGGTGTAGTTTGCCGCCTCGTTGAACTCGTCCGTCCACTGCGCGCTGTAATAGATGGTCGTCGCCAGCAGCAGGACGGTGAGGGGGTTCGTCTCGATATTTGCCGCCTGCTCCTCAAGCAGCCCGCGCGTCTGCTCGTTCAGCCAGGCCTGTATGGCGGAGTTTATCTCGGCACTCCCCATCTCGCCCCGGTAGGACGAGGCGTAATAGGTGTTCGCAAGCGTGTCCATCGTGCTCTGCACATAGCCGAAGTCGTCCCTGAGCCAGACGGAGCCGGCAAGCACGCTCTGTATCTCCTCCTCGTCCCGGCTGCACGCGCGCCAAATGGCGGACGCCTGTTCGCGCAGGGCCTCCACGCTGTCAACGCCTATGAGCTCCAGCAGCTGGCCCCGGCTCTCGCCGCCCGTCAGCTCCGCGAGCATGGCGAGGGCCATGTAGAGGTTCACCGGCGAGAGCAGGGCGTTCTCCTCGCCCGCGCCGGAGAGAAACTGCGCCGTCAGCGCCTCAAAGCAGGCGTCCGGCGCTGCGACCCCGTCCGGCAGCCGCTCGTAGTCCTCATACACCGCCTCGGCTATCGCCAGCGCCGAGCCGCCCGCCCCGGGGCGGATAAGCGCCACGGCGATGGCCACGACCAGCAGCGCCGCCACGGCCCCGATGTACCAGGCCCTGCGCGGCCTTTTGCGCCCGCCCGCCGCTTCGACCAGCTCGTCGGAGACATTTGTCACGGCCTCGTAGATCTTTTCGCTTTTCTCGCTCATGTTACTGCCTCCCTTCACCTTATAAGTCGCAAAACGCGCGCGGATGTTGCGGGCTGAGCGGAAAACTGTTAAAATGCCATTAGGAGGGATGCCAAATGGAATTTTGCCTCAATAACGAAAAACTCTGCGTCCGCGTCTCGTCCCTGGGGGCGGAGCTGCGCTCCGTGCGCGGCGCGGACGGCACGGAATACCTCTGGCAGGGCGACGAGCGCTTCTGGCGCGGCCGCGCGACGAATATCTTCCCCTATGTGGGCCGACTGACGGAGGACAGCTACCTCTGGCGCGGCGCGAGGTATAAAATGGGCCGCCACGGCTTCGCCCGCGGGAGCGAGTTCACAGCCGAGGCGGCGACGGACACGCACCTGGTCCTCTCGCTCAGGGCGGGCGAGGCGACGCGGGAGAGTTACCCCTTCGATTTCAAGTTCAGCCTCATATACGAGCTTTCCGGCGATACCCTGCGCCAGACCTACCGCGTCGAGAACCGCGGTGAGGGCGATATGCCCTTCGGCCTGGGCGGGCATCCGGGCTTCAACGTGCCCCTGGCCCCCGGGCTGAGGTTCGAGGACTACCGCCTGGAGTTTTCCGCGCCCTGCGAGCCGCAGCGCGTCCTGCTCTCGCCCCAGTATTACGCCTCCGGCGAGGAAGCGCCCTACGCGCTCGAAAACAACGCCATACCGCTCCGCCACGACCTCTTCGACGCTGACGCCGTCATACTGCGCGCCGCGGCGGAGAGCGTGACGCTCAAATCCGAGCTCGACGCCCACGCCGTTGAAGTCTCGTACCCGGATATGCGCTATATAGCCTTCTGGCACTCGCCGGAGACGGAGGCCCCCTTCGTCTGCATCGAGCCCTGGCTGAGCCTGCCCTCGCGGCAGGACGTGGTCGAAGACCTTGAAAAGCAGCCGGATATCCGCGTCCTCGCTCCGGGCGAGGCGTATGAGAACTGCCTGCGCTTCCGCTTTTTTTAAAGCCGCTCCAGCGGGACACGGATGGTCAGCGTCCTGGGCGTCGGCATCTTGTCGAACTGGATGACGTAGACCCTCCGGGTCATGTCCACCTCCAGCAGCGTGCCTTCGCCGAAGGCCGCGTGTCGCACGCGCGCGCCGGGGGACAGGAGCGCCTCCGGCTCCGCCGCTGTGCCGGAGAGCCGCCGCTCGTTTGAAGCGATATATTCCCGCGCCTCGGCCACGAGGCTGTCACGGGGCCTGCCGTCATGAACGAGCAGGCCCTCGTCTATTTCCAGCAGGAAGCGCGAGGGATAGCGCGGCGCGCCCTCATGCCCGCGGCCCTCGCAGTCCGAGAGGCAGAGGCCCCTCTGCGCCCGCGTGAGCGCCACGAAAGCCAGGCGGCGCTCCTCCTCCATGCTCTCGGGCGAGTCGGTCCTGCGGGAGGGCAGGATGCCCTCGCTCAGGCCGCAGAGGAAGACGTGGGGGAACTCCAGGCCCTTGGCGGCGTGGATGGTCATGAGCTTCACAGCGTCGCGGCCGGTGTCCGCGTCGCTGTTGGTGAAGAGGGCCACGTGGGCGAGGTAGTGCGTCAGCGAGCACTCCTCGCCGCCCGTCTCCTCATATTCGCGGACGGACTGCTTGAGCTCCGCGAGGTTGTCCAGACGCTCCTGACTGCCCTCGGTACGCAGATGCTCTTCGTAGCCGCTGCGGTTGAGCACCTCCGAGAGCAGCTCCGCGATGCTCCGTTCCTCGCAGCCCGCGGAGAGCTCCTCCACCAGCGCGACGAGCTTCCGGGCCTTGGTGCCGCGGAAGAGCTCCTCGTCCAGATTGCGGCAGAGCGCGTCGTAGAGAGAGCAGGCGTTTTTCACCGCATACCCGCGCAGGTATTCCATCCTGCGCCGCCCGAGGTTCCGCCTCGGCACGTTCGCCACGCGCAGGAAGGAGAGGTCGTCCCGGTAGGCAAGCAGGCGCAGGTAGCTGAGCGCGTCCTTCACCTCCGCGCGCGCGAAGAATTGGACGCCGCTGTATATGACATAGGGCAGCTTCAGCCGCAGGAAGACCTCCTCGATGCTGCGCGTGACGTAGTGCGCGCGATAGAGTATGGCCATGTCGCGGTAGGGGACGCCGCTCTCGTGCAGCTCGGCAATGCGCGCACCTATGCGCCCGGCCTCGTCCTCGGGACTCTCACAGTGCATCCAGACCACCGGCGCGCCGGAGGGCAGGGTGGGGGAGAGCTCCTTTTTCATGCGGTTGCGGTTTTTGCCTATGAGGCTGTTCGCCGCGGCGAGTATCTCGGGCGTGGAGCGGTAGTTCTGCATCATCATGATGGTCTTCGTGCCGGGAAACTCGCGGTCGAAGTCCAGCAGGAACTTCACGCTCGCCCCGCGCCAGGTGTAGATGGTCTGGTCGGGGTCTCCGACGATGAAAAGGTTTTTGTGGTAGCCGCAGAGCGCGCGCATGAGGCGGTACTGGGGCTTGTCTATGTCCTGGAACTCGTCCACCATGATGTATTGCAGCCGCTCCTGCCACTTGCGGCGTATCTCGCGCTCGCGCTCGAAAATGTAGAGTGTGAAGAAGATGAGGTCGTTGTAGTCCAGGCCGAAGCACTTTTTCTCCTCGTAGAGGTAGCCGTAGAAGATGATGTCCCGCGTGCTGACGGCGTCGAGGTACTTCCTGTGCAGGGTCTCCAGGTCCATGTCTATCATGTCGAGGTAGTATTCGGGGTCCTCGATGCCCTTGCGGAGCTCTATCATGTCCCTCGCGTCGGCGTATGTCATGTGGCGCAGGGTGAGGCCGCGCTCTTCGTAGATGCGGGCGAGCATGACGTCGATGTCAGCGTTGTCGAGGACGAGGAAGCTTTTGGGGTACTGCACCGCGTGGCTGTCCTCCTGGAGCACGGTGACGCAGAAGCTGTGGAAGGTGCAGATGTGGCCGGTGTCGCTGTCGCCGGTGAGTGCGCGTATGCGCTGGCGCATCTCGGCGGCGGACTTGTTCGTGAAGGTGACGCAGAGTATGCTGCCTGGCGTGACGCCCAGCTCGTTTACAAGGTAGGCAAAGCGGCGCGCGAGGGCGCGCGTCTTACCGGAGCCCGCGCCGGCCACGACGCGGATGTAGCCCTCCGTCGAAGTGACCGCCTCGCGCTGACTGCTGTTCAGGCCTTCCAGAATATCCATGCCATCGCCCCCTTTGGGATAAGTATACCATTCCGGGGCTCGCGCGTCCAGAAGGCCCGGCGCTTTTGCGCCGGGCCTTTCCGGATGTGTTTAGTTTGAGGTCGAGCACTCGTTCGAGGGGAAGAACTCCTCGACGGGGAAGCGTATCTGAGCGAAGATCTCGCAGGGGTCGTCGTGGCAGCGGCCGCCGGCGCACTCCTTTTCCGGCACACAATAGTCGTAGGCCGGGATGAGCAGCTGGGTGTCGCGCTCAAGGCGGATGATGGAGAACTGGCCCAGGGTGACGTAGAGCCTGCGGCCCGTGTCCGAGGTAACGAGCGCCTCGCCGAAGCGGGCAAGGATGCAGGCGGGGATGTCGTGCCTGTCGTTGTCGCAGCAGACGTTGCAGTTGGCGTCCACGAGCTTGAGGTGCAGGGCGATGGGGTCCACGGCCTCAACGTAGGCTGTGGGCATGCCCTCGTCCACGCAGCTGCAATCGCAGATGTCGGAGGAGAAGGTCTTCACAGTGCCCTCTCCGCCGCAGAGCATGACGCGCTTATCGAAGATGGCGAGTCCGGTGACGGTGTTCGCGCCGGGGAAGGTCTCGCCCGTTATCTTGTAGAAATAGGTGACGTCAACGGTGTAGTAGCCCTTGTTGAAGGTGATGGCCTCGACGTTCACCTCGGCGTACAGCAGCTCGGCGCTCTTGGGCCGGACGCTGAAGGCGTTGTCTATGTAGGTCTGGGACCCGACGGTGGGGTAAACCCGGAGGTCTTCGATGCAGTCTTTGTCATAAGACTGACCGTTTTATAAATATGGCGGTTAAAAATCGCGGAGCTGGAGCTCCAGGGTGAAGTCGCGGGGTTTGGTTTTCTTCTCTTTGGTGTAGGTTACTTCCACACCGAGTGCTTTTAGGGCGCTGTTCTTGTCGGCAGGGGACATGGTGGGGTAGAGCTGGACCAGATTCTCCAATGCGGCGGCGGCTTTGCGCGGGTCGATGCGGCGGCGCTCGTCTATCTGGCGCTCGAGGCCTGCCCGCTTGCTTGCAAGCTCGGCAAGCTCTTTTTCTGCGGCGTCGAGCCTTGAGCGGAACGTAGAGCGGTCATATGTGCCGTCCTCGAGGAATTCATAAAGACGCGGGATGCGGGCCTGTACGCGCTCCTGCTCGCGCTGCGCGGCTGCAAGGGCAGCTTCAAGTGCGTCAATATTTGGCGCGGCGCCCGAGTCTATGAGAAGCCGGAGCCGGGCAAGCTCGTCATACAGCAGCTCGACCATGCGCTCCTCCACATACTCGAACTTAGCGCCGGCGGTACAGCCCTTTGTGGTGCACAGCAGATACGGCTCGCCGCTGCTGCTGCCCATGCGCTGCATATTGTTCCCGCACTTCGAGCAGCGGATGATGCCGGCGAAGGGGTTTGCGCGCTGGCCGGTGTTGCTGGGCGGTATGTATCGCTGCTTCCTGCGCTCCTGAGCTTCCAGCCAGGTGTCCCATGGGATGATCGCTTCGTGCACGCCGTCCACCATCAGCCACTCGCCCTCCGGAGTGTAAACGACGTGATGCTTGTCTTTGCCATGGGCTCCGGGGCGGTAGTGCTTCACGCGATTCCAGGCGACCTTCCCGGCGAATGTGGGATTGCGCAGTACATGCCGCACTGTGTTCCGGTTCCACTCGGCCCCGCGTCGTGGAGTGCTCCCCATAGCGTTGAGTTCCTGCGCTATGGTCTGCGCGCCGATACCGGCGAGATAACGCTCGTAGATATAGCGCACGAAACGCGCTTCCTCGGGAATGATCTCCAGCGAAGGCAGCTTGCCGATGCGGCAGCGGCGG
>ULTA01029913.1_pt1 | contig 37487 bp, 36 predicted proteins | sample 1957181 | NCBI WGS metagenome assembly ULTA01 (sample SAMEA4835722, study PRJEB28245) | human gut metagenome | biome: gut microbiome; material: fecal sample | place: Denmark | collected 2008
ACGATTTTGCGAAGGAGGTAATAACAAAGATGGAAACATATCACTTCGTTGAAGTTGTGGATGTAAATCAGAAACAAAAAGTGATAAGCTATGATGATCTTTTAGGCATATTAAAAACATCTTGGAAAGAACTGGAGAATATGGATATTCCTGAATTGCCGAAAGAGGGAAGAGAGATGCAAGAGGAATCAAATCGTGGTCTAAAAGGAACAACAATAGGCGAAATTTTGGCAGCACGAGGGATATTACTTGAACCTGACCAAGCGAAATAGATTTTATTTTGGATAAACAGCTAGTAAGAAAGAAAAACATCTAAACAATATTAAAGTTTGCTTTTCTTTTAGAGACTATAATTGAAATTTTTAAGGTAGTTATCGTTTTGTTTTAAACCACAAAATTTATTTAATTGGCACTGTGGCGTGTGCTTGTCTATGACAAGTCGGCGGCAAAGCTGACGGTGCGGCTGACGCCGCACCGTCACCCTCGCGCTGGCGCGCTCGGGCGCCGAGCCAAGCACACGCCGCGAAAAAGACAACAAGAACAACACGGAAAACCAAACCGAAAGCGCGGCGGAGCGGAGCCGTCCCCGCTAACCCGCTTTGGGGATCGGCTGCCGCTTTTTCCGCCGCGCACTGCTTTCTTTTCATTGGTTTTCAACGTTCATTGTATCTCTTAAATTTTGCCTCTTTCGGTCGGCTATGGTAGCATAGTTCCTCGCGGACGTCAACGGTCGCAAAATCGTTGCTTAAAACACCTATAGAAAGACTTTGAGAGCTGAGCAAGGTTGTTTTCCTTGCTCGGCTCTTTTTTGCGTTATAAGCCGTTTTACGAGCCTGTAACGCAACGATTTTGTCTTTGTCCCGTTGACTTCCGCAGATTGACTGAAAAGATGCTTTCCTTCCACCGCCCTATGCACCTCCGCCTGTTGCCCGAAAAAGGCAAATACAAATTCAGAGGTGTAAAGATGGAAATGTTGGTAACCAAGTTCTCAAACGGAAAGTATCGCAATGAAGGCGAACTCTTCGCCGAACCAATCTCTGCCGAGAACGTCAAGCTCATGGGCGAAATGATCGCATTACAGGCACTTCGTACCATCAAAAAGTTCGATATGAAAGTAGCGGACAAACTGTATATTGGTTTAATCAAAGACTTGCACCATATGGGCGAGATAGACTATACCGTATCGGACGGATATGATGTAGCACAAACCGCTATATGCTTTCTCTATCAATACGTCGGTCACACTGTCCATGAGATGTACGGCAAAGACCGCAAAGGAAATGAGATTAGCATAAAACTTGCGTGCTATCGTGAAGTAGACCACTTCATCAATCTTCTTCGCAACAGAACGGACAGGCGCGGGACAGTTATTGAATCCATTGACTTCACGGATTACAAGGCACTGCCTATGGATCCGGTAAACTGCTTTGAACAGGAGCAAACGGATTACAGCAAATACGATGAGCTTGTAGGCGCGTTACAGCTCTCCGCATTGGAACTTGCCATACTGAACTGCTATATGAACGGTATGGTACAATCCGAAGTCTGTGCAGAACTCGGTATCGGCAGAGGCAGGATCAACAGCAGAAAAGCAAGCATCCGTCAGAGATACTACAATCTTTACGGAACGCTTTGATATGCCGTTAAACTTAATATTCCATTGAAGGCAGACGTTGTACGACGCCTGCCTTTTTCTATGTGCGCAGTTTGGGTAAACTACACCTCGTTTTGGATTTGCTATTTACAGACTATGGAAACGTTATAAGTCGGCTTACTAACATTCCGTCGATAGTTTTGTTATCCTTTTTGGCTGAAAACCAAAAAGCACCTTTTATGCCCTGAATACAAACCGTCAGTACGCCTTTTCTCTCCGAAAATGCCCGAAATCTGTCTGGGAACTGTCCTTTTGACTTCCTTCCATTCCGAAAATTTCCGTGATAGAGTAAAAATCTCCGAAAATTAGGGACAGGTTTTGGCACGAATTTTTTGTATTCTGTGGAAAAAGTTTTTATAACACGTCAAAAACTGTCGTATTTAGGTGCTAAAACTTTTTCAAACCTGAAAAGAACTTTCCGGTTTGGCATATAGAATTTTCCTCAAAGAAAATTCTTTAAGTCGCAAAAAACTTGCGAGTTTAAGGTTTAAGCTATGCAAAAAAATCGAAGGAAGGACAAAACAATGTCGTACAGAGCAGCAAAAATCTCATTTGACGGGAACCACTACATCGCTACCCCGAAGGAAAATTTTCCGCAGGGGCATAAACGACGACGATCGGCTATTCCGCCAACACCAAAAGAGGTCGAACAAAAGGAACAATTTGAAGCCGCCTACAAGGAGAGCCAGAAACTTCCACGCAAAGAGCGTAAAGCCTATATGCGGAAGGCTATGGAAGAGGCTATTCCCGACAAGGAGCTGCGGAAAGAATACGTCGAGCGGAACAATGAACGTAAAACGACCAACAAAATTCGTCGAAAGGTACGCTTGTCCAAAAAAGTAAATCTGCAAAGAGAATGGAATTTCTTTTGCACGTTTACGTTCTCGGACGCTTTGCATACCGAAGAGAGTTTCCGAAAGTCGCTCCGGAATACGTTCAAACATCTTGTCGCTCGCAAAGGCTGGAAACATGTCGGCGTATGGGAGCGCGGCGGAGAAACTGGAAGATTGCATTTCCACGGTATCTTCTACATCCCGCCTGGCGGGATGGTCGGAGAGATCGTAGAGACCAAAGATTACAGTACCAAAGACCACCGTATGCAGACGGCGCATCAGAACACCTACTTTCTCGAACGGTACGGGCGCAACGATTTCCAACCGCTCGGCTCGCCGATGGAAGTACAGCATTCGCTCTCATATCTTATGAAGTACATAGAGAAGTCTGGCGAACGCCTGATCTATGGCGGCGACCTGCCTACCTACTTTGTTTCCGACGTCATGGATGAAGACGTTATTTGTCCTTACGGGATAGACGACAGGAAGGCTATCCTTGCAGACAACTTCACCTGTATATCGGACGGCGAGATCATGGGAACGGTCTGCAAAGAAGTCATTGAGAAAATGCCGAAGGCGAACTAATCAATTTGTCTTTCGGCCGGAGAGTGTAAACGGAAAAGCCCTTCCCGTCAAGGGTAAAGTGCATTGCCTTCGGCAACCCTTGACGGAAAGCATTAAGCAAAACAGGCAATAGACAGCTTATGCCTTTCCGTTTTCTTTTTCTCCGTCGAAAGACAGAACAAATCATATCACATGGAGGTAAGAAATGAATGCAGCACAAAAAGTATTTTACAACGGCGAAGATTACGAGAACTGTTATATCTTCGCTCCGTCTATCAGCAGGTGGGAATCCGTAGGCAGGCAGACGTATTATGTCCGCTGGTATTTCCGCGGCGGCAAAGACTTTGAAAATACGATGAAGTCCATTGCCGTACAGCGCACTACTAAAAACGAGAGGTGATCATATGAAACAAAAACACTACATAGCGGGATTGTATTACAGACTTTCCCAAGAGGACGAACGCCAGGGCGAATCGGTGTCTATTGACAACCAGCGCACTATTTTACGCAAGTATGCCGAAGAACGCGGCTTTGAAATTCACGACGAGTACATAGACGACGGCGTGTCCGGTACTACCTTCCAGCGTCCCGAAGTTCAGAGATTGTTGGACGACGCCAAGACGGGCGTTATCAATACCATTATCGTCAAAGACCTGTCGCGCTTTGGCAGGAACTATATCGAAGTCGGGCAGTATGTGGATTACGTGTTCCCTGCATTCGGCATCCGATTCATAGCGATACAGGACAACGTGGATACGGAAAACCGCGACAGCAATGCCATGGAGATGATGCCGATCATGAACATTTTTAACGAGTGGCATGCTGCAAATACCAGCAAAAAGATACGCGCCGTTTGGAAAGCGAAAGCCAAAGAAGGCGTGTTCCACGGCAAGAAAGCCACTTACGGCTATATCAAGGGCACGGACGAAAAACGGACTTTCATCATCGACGAAGAAACGGCGCCTATTGTCCGCAGGATATTCGAAATGTACGCGTCTGGGATCAGTCCGAGAAGAATATCCGAGATATTAAACGAAGAAAATGTCCCTTGCCCCGGACAGTATGCCTTTGAGAAACTCGGACATAAGGGTAAACCGGGCGACCGCAGACTTTGGGGACAGATCACGATTGCCTCTATGCTGAAAAACATAGTATATATCGGGCATATGCCGCAGTTGATGTCCACGTCCGTATCTTATAAAAATCACAGGAGATTTAAGAAAGACCAAAGCGAATGGGTTGTCGTCTATAATACCCACGAGCCTATCATCTCGCAGGAACTTTGGGACAGAGTACGCGAACGTGAAAAGTCTGTCGCGCAGGGCAGGAAAACGGCTACGGGCTATACGCATCCTTTGTCAGGCTTTCTTTACTGCGCCGACTGCGGTTGCAAAATGAAGTTGCAGAGTGTAGGAAAACAATCGAAGCCTAACTATAAATACGCGTTTAATTGCGGTGACCATATGCGTTTCGGTAAGACGATATGTTTTTCTCACCACATAGCGGCAGGGACTCTCTCGAAAATAATCCTTGACGATATACGGGACATGGCGCAGCGGATCGAACTTGACGAAAAGGCTATCCGCGAGGAGTTTATCCGGCACAATGCGGAAGTGCAGGAAAAATCCATCAAAGCCGCCAAGAAGGAATTGCAGGCTAAACGCAAACGTACGGAGGAATTATCCCGCCTTATGCAGCTTGCATATGAAGACAGGCTGAAAGGCAAAATGCCCGAAGATATCTGCATTGACTTCATACAGAAATATTCCGACGAACAAAAGAAACTCCAAACTGAAAATGAAGAGTTGGAGGCAAAGCTTACAGAAACAGCAAATACGATACAGAGCGCCGATGACTTTATACGAAACATTAAGAAATATCTCGCAGCGCCGGAACTCACCCGCGAAATGTGCTATGAGCTGATAGACCGCGTGATAGTCGGCGGCGTGCCGAGAGTTACAGGCAAGGAACGAGAGATCGTTATCGTCTATAAGGTCGATATCGCCTCTGTCTTACGCTACAAGCTCAACAAATGAAAACAAGCGTATGGGTTGCCTCAACTCATACGCTTACTTTATGTCCCTGATATCTCTATTTTGAGAGTGTCCATAAATTTATGTCTTTACGATTATGTACTGAAACTGTCCGCTTGCGGCGTCCTTAATCATTCTTTGAAAGGCAGGGCGGCTGTCGTTCGTTCCCGTCCTTGCCTTTTCGGGGTAGATACCTACCACATTATAACCTTGACTTTCGGCATACTCGCGGCAAATGCGAATTTGCCCCTCGATAGTCATTTCGTTTTGTCCGTGAGAACTGAAACGGGGGTATATTACGGCGTTGTTCGTTGCTTGCCCGTTGTGTTGCTCGGCGGTTGCAAAACGCATATATGTTACTGTATTATTCATTGTCTGCTCCTTTTGGCGCTGTCTGTTTTTTGGGTGGAGAGCGCCTTAATTTTTTAAGGCGGTTAGGCTTAACCGCCTCTTACCCCGCACGCACCGCCGATAGTGGAAAACTGTCAAGGGTTTTAACCGCGCCACGCGCGGCGGCGTTTTATGCCTGACGGGAGATAAATAGCCGCCCTTGACTGTTTTCCGCAGAGGTGGTACTCACTTATAAGGCACTAACCATAATCTAACAAATTTATCCTTTTTTGCAACGGTGTTTCATTTTACTTGACAAGCGAACAAGTGATAGCTATAATTATAGCGAACAAGTGATAGCTTGTCAAGGAGATACTATGCCTAAACAAAAAGATACAAAAAAGTTGATATTAGATACGGCACTTGACCTCTTTTCTAAATATGGTTATGACGGTGTGGGGTTGCGTGATATTGCTCACATTGTTGGTATTAGAGAAAGTTCTATATATAAGCATTTTGCAAATAAACAAGATTTATTTGATAAATTAGTTAAACAAATGAGTGAGGAATATACGGAAAACGCAAATTCGTATGACATTGAACATAATGAAAAAATGATTGAACGGTATAAACGTATTTCGGAAAATGAACTAATTGAATTATGTTGCGGAATATTTTTGTATTTAGCAAAAGATGAGCGGGCGTCAAAATTTAGAAAAATATTGATTATGGAACAATTTAGAAACGATACGATTGGGGGAATATATAAGGAATTTTATTTTGAAAATGCTGTCAATTACCAAAGCAAAGTATTTAAGGAACTTATTGATAATGGTGTGCTAATAAAAGAAGATTGCAATATTGTCGCTTTGCAATTTTACGCGCCGATAAAGTTGTTGTTGTCTGCTTATGATAATAACAATGCAAACGAAAAGAAAATTTTAGAAGATTTGACTAATCACATAAAGTTATTTGTCAAAGTATATTCTCAAAGGAAATAATTAAATGAAACAAATTCGAGGTAAAAAAATGATAGCGTTAGCAACCGTTTTTATAATTTTAGCAATAATTCTGCTGTATTTATCTGTTGAATTGATTTTGTGTAATAATGCAGTCAAACAAGCGTATAAGCGATTGGAAGCCTATAATGCGCAATCAATAGAATTAAGTAGCGGAAAAATGACTTATGTTGATAGCGGCAATGGCGAAGTTCTTTTTGTCGTTCACGGTATTTGCGGCGGCTATGACACAATAGATATGTTGAAAGACAAACAAAACGATTATAGAATAATTGTTCCGTCTAGATTTGGGTATTTAGGTAGTAATTTGCCATCTGATACTTCCCCCTCTAACCAAGTAAGTGCTTTTATTGAATTATTAGACAAATTGAATATTGATAAAGTTTTTCTATTTGGAACTTCGGCGGGTGGAACAATAGCGATAAAGTTTGCCCTTGAACACCCTGAAAGAGTTAAAGGTTTGATTTTATATTCAACCGCCGCGCCGTTTGTTGAAAAACCGAGTAGTTATCCCAAATATGCGGGAGTGCCTAAATTTCTTACAAATGATTTTGGACTATGGCTTTGCCGTCATTTTTTTAAGCCTATGATGGGTATGGACACTCAAATGATACATAGTATGCTCCCGATTAAAGAGCGGCGCGCGGGAATGATAAATGATGCGGCAGTAAATAACATTGATATGGCAAAAAATTTTGACGATTACTCTATTGAAACATTGAAAGTTAAAACACTTATTGCGCAAGCAAAAGACGATAAAATGGCTGACTATAATCAAATTGCAAATTCAGTATCAAGATTTCCGAATTGCAAATTTTTGGTATTTGAAACAGGCGGGCATTTACTTGAAAATAATCCCGAACTAAATGTAGCATTTGCCGATTTTATTGTGGAAAACAGTTAAAAGGAAAACCTATGAACTATTACACAGTATGCCCCGATTGCGGGTACAAATTATTAAAAGCGGGCGACGGCTCGAATATAGAAATACATTGCCCGAAATGCGGGGCTAAAATGACGATTGAAATTAAGGACGGTAAGATTATCATTCAGAAAAAATTAGCCGAAAAAGCATAAGGCTATCAAACAACTGTAAAGATAAAGAATTGGGTGTACGAAAGTAAAGCAAAAGTATTTATTTTCGGGGGCAGAAATGTCGCACTCAATTCTTTTTTTATGCTTTGACAGTTCATAATAAGCGCAATACATATCCCAAATCAAACGAATAACAGGGTTGTATGCACACGCTCGCCTACGGCTGGCATTTGTTCAAGGTGTTGGAACTCTCCGCGAAAGAGTATGAACCCGACAAATTTTCAGGGCTAAATCTCTTGGTTTAGTTCAGAAGTTTGTCGGGCTTTTTTAATATGTTTTTGCGCCCGTCAGATCGAGATTTAGTTCTCGGCTGGCGGGCGTTCTTAATTGCGAAATTTGTCCGTTTCAGTCGGTTTTCAAAAACAGAAAATCGAGGAACGGACAAACAATGCAAACAATTAAATACCGTTTTGCGGACGGTACGTCAAGCGAAATCGAGGTTACGGACGAATTTTACACGCTATACACCGAACTGGTGCAACAGGAAAAGCGCAACTATTGGAAAGAAACGCGGCGGCATACTTCATTGGACTATCTGAACGAAAACGGGATAGATTTTGAAAGCCCTGCCGCCGATCCTCTTTCTGTTCTACTACGGAACGAGGACGAAGAACGAATACATAAAGCATTGTCCGCGTTGTCGGACAAGCAAAAGCGACTTGTGCAAGCGGTGTTTTACGAGGGCAAGAGCCTGCGGGAAATCGCGCGGCAAGCGGGCATATCTCATCAGGCATTATCAAAGCAACTTGCCACCGTTTACAAAAAAATAAAAAAATTTTTTTGAAAAAGGTTGCCACACCCCCGTTTTTGTGCTTATAGGTAGAGGCAATCTGATTTGCCTACTAAAAAACGGGAGCGTGGCAAATGAAAGTAAAAACAGAACTGTTGCAAGCCTTTATGCAGAAGTACGAACTTTCGGCGGCGATACTGGCGCGGGAAATGGGCGTTGCGGTCGGAGAGGTCGAAAAACTGCTTGGCGGTACGGCGGTAAACGAGGAAACGGCGCGGCGGTTTATCTACTACTTCGGCGCGGACGAGGCGGTCAAAATGATAGACTGGGCGGCAATCGGCAAGCAAAATCCGTTTACGGACAAGGGGTAAATTATGGCGCAGGAACTTTTCCAAAAGGTCGCGTATATCGGACTGCGGAACGCGGACGGTTTTTTAATGCTGAATGTACCCCTTTATGTAAAGGTCAGCGAACTGAACAAGAACGGTATGACGGACACGCAAGAAAAAGTTTTGCACCGAATATCTGAAATTATGATACAGCGGTACGAAAAGCAATTAAGCGAATACTTTGCCAGTCTGAAACGGGCAAACAACGAAACAAAAATCGGAGGTAACAATGAACAACGAACTTTTCAATCATCAGAAGTCTGACGCGGTGAAATGGGTGTGTACGCTCCTTGCGTTCCTCATTGTCGGCGTACTCATTGCGGGCATTATTTGCGGGTGGTTCGACAAAAAGGAAACGCCGCCCACAGAACAGACGGAAACGGGCTTTATCGTAACGCCCGACGAAATGAGCGGCGTTTCGCTATCCGTCAAAGCGATGTCGGCAAGCGCGAACGAAGTCAACGCATTGGCAGAAAACAGTTATACGGTAACGGCGACCATTCAGCCCGCCACGGCATTGCAACGCGCAAACTGGTCGGTCGCGTGGAAAAACGGCAGTTCGGCGTGGGCTACGGGCAAGACGGTAACGGACTATGTAACGATAACGCCCGCGGAAGAGGGCGCGCTCACGGCTACGCTTGCCTGCGTAAAGCCCTTTTCGGAACAGGTGATACTGACGGTGAGCGCGGCGGGCAACGCGGACAAAGCCGCCACTTGCACGGTGGACTATCAGCAACGCCTGAACGTGAACAGCCTGAAACTTGGCGGCTCTGCGCTCTCCACGACTTCCTGCGGGTTTAAGGCGCAGCTTGACGAAACGCATACAATGGAAATCGACTATTCCTATTCGGAAGGCACGCTCCCGTATCTCGGTAAAAGCGAAAGCGACTACAATGAATTTATCTGCGCGGGCATTGCCTTTACGGACGAATTTATTGCGGCGTACAACAAGGCAAACGGTTCGGGTAAGGATATTACGCGAAGAATGAAACGTGTAAATTTATCCAGCGAATACGCGCATACCCGCGAAGTGGAATTTACGGACGGCGCATACGGGAATACCGTGTTTTATAATCTGCTTGACACCAGCTTTTCGGACGAGGTTATGTCGGCACTCCGCACGGCTACAAACGAAGTCGGGGAAGAAAATGTCTTTAAGGTCGGCATTTTCAAGACGGATAATGCAATCAGCAACACCTATGTGGAGTGTGATACTTGGTACAAACTGGGGCTTGACGTGAACACTGTCTATATGGCGACGGAGAATATCTCGCTCAATCAAGGCGGCTTTGTCTTTTAAGGGGTAGCGTATGGCAAAACTCAAACGCATACTTATCGTGCTGTTGGTCGTGGTTTTGCTTGCGGGCGTCGGTGTGTTCCTGTATTTCTATTTCACGCAGGGCGGAAGTCCTCCCGTTGTCGGCGGCAACAGTCTTTCCCTCTGTCTGAACGGTACGAAGATAGAAAACGGCGGCTCTTTGGGCTTACTGGACAGCGGGCAGGAATTTACCGTTGAAAACGCGGAAAAGTACGACGTGCAAATATACGCCTACTGCACGCAGGAAAACGACTTTGCTTTAACGGTGGGCGAAGAACCGTACACTTGGGGCGATTTCGACGGGCGAAACCTCACGGCGGGCTTTGACTTTGCGCGGACGGAAACGGGCTTTATCATAACGCACTACGGATTGAACGACGTGCTTTCCCGTATTCAGAACGGTATGACCGTAAAGACGGACGAATTTCCGCCCGTGCCTATCTTTCGTATGTCGGTTACGGCGGGCGAAGAAAGTCTGGAAACGTACTTCTATATCAATGCGGAAGTAATCGGCATTTCGTTAGACCAGTCGGCAATCATTTTTTAGGGGCGCGGTATGGAAAAAATCAAACACGGGCTGTGCCTGTTCTTTGCTCTGTTCGTGCTGATGACAACGGCGGTATTTGCGGGTTTTACGCCCGTGAATACTGTCCTTGCCGCCGAAAATACGGAAAACAATTTCGACGATACCACCGTAACGGACGATTTGTCGGAATACGACCTGTCGCAATTCGTTTACGATAAAAACGGAAGTATTCAGTTCGTAACGCTCGCGGAATACTGCTTTTCGGCAAGCGCGCTGAATATGGAAAATTACGCGCTGTATGTGTATATCTACAACCCCGCACGGCTTGCGATCTCGGAGCGGCAAGGCGCAAACACCGTCAATATGGCAATCGCGTATGACGAGGACGGCAACCCCTGCGACTATGCGAACGTGCCGCTCAAACTGTGCGGGATAGCGACGGGCGATCATTCCAAACTGCTCTATAAATTCCGTATCATAGACGAGGGCGGCGCGATTTTACGCAATGCCCGCACGCACGAGAGCGACAACGGCTATCGGCGTTACGACATTGCGGGAATACAACTTTGGGAAACGGGCGCGGACAACGCGCGCGACTACGGCGTGGGCGGTACTTACAAGTTCACGGGCTACGCAAAGGGCTACGGAACAGACCAAAATGCCGAAAACAATCTGCTGTATTCGGTGGAAGAACTGGAAACGGTCAAGCTCAACGTGCGGCATACCTATTACCGCACAAAGACATCGAGCAAGGGCGCGGGCTATCAGAACCAGTTGGACACGGTATATTTTGCCGTCCCCAAACGGCTGTTCGATACCTACGGCAAACTGCAACGTATCAAAGCGGAATGGTACGAATACAAGACGAAAGATATAGTCGTAACGAGCAATCAGGACTTCTACGACAAAGCATATCCGTGGCTCGGCAGGCAGACGGGCGCGTTTGACCAGTTCGGAATGACCGAATACAACGAAGAAATTTATTACAGTTTGGGTCAGAACGCGGGCGACGCAGGCGGCGGTATGAATATGGCGGCTTGGGGTTGGAATTTGGGGAGCGGCTATTTGCACGTTCCCGCGCCCGCGCTCTATTATCTGTTCAAGACGGACAATATCAGCGAATACGACCCCTACGCGGATATAGTGGAAAACGGCGGTATCACGAGCAACGCGCTCTATGAATGGATAAAAGGCTATAACAAAACGTATGAAAACGGCACGCTGCCCGTCAAAGACGGAACGATAAGCGCGGACTTATTCGCGGACGATATAGACGAATACCGCAAAATCGACACGCAGTACGGCAAGATACAAAAAGGTTATAGCTATTACGATTTCGATGCCGACGTGGACTTGCAAACGCTTTCGAGCTGGCAGGAAACAGACCCGTCCTTTTGGGATAACTGGATAAACTGGGGCTTATGGAACGCAATGACGGGCAATATCCCGCAAGAGGAAAGCCGCACCGTTGCGCCTATCTACACCCTGAAAGCGGACGATTTGAACGGCACGGACGAAGAAATCTCCGAACGGCTCTTAATCAACCCGCACGACGTGTCCGCCCTGCGCGATTATTACAACGAGGCAATCACCGTTGACACCTCGACCGCCGACGAAGAAAAGGTTGTCGTTTTATTCCGCTTTGCGACTTCCGATTACTATTCTGCGGCGGTCGATATAATCGAACTGGGCAAGGGCTTTTTATGGAGCGACAAGCATACGAGCGGGCAAGCCTACCGCGCTTGGGAGAGCGTATTTTTGGACTTTGACATTATTCAGCTCTCTTTCCAAAAGGACGGCGCATATACGGTTATCCCCGCCGTGTCTGACCCTATCGACATAGTGAACGACATAACGCCGCCCGTGTATATCCCCGACGGCTTGGAATGGTGGCAAATTCTGCTCATCGTGCTGGGCGTTATCGTCGGGCTGTTCCTGCTCATTCTATTTTTCCCTGCAATCATCGGCTTTATAGGCAAATTGATAGTATGGATATTCAAAGGGCTTTGGTGGCTCATCTCCGCGCCGCTTAGACTAATCAAAACGATAATAGAGAAAATCAGGGAAAAACGCGGCTAAAATCTTTTCGGCATATCCCGCGCCGATCGGTGCGCAAGGTCGGCGCGGGTTGCAAATAAATATCTTTCAAGGAGAGTAAAAAAATGGAAAATCTCAACAAGGTAGTCAAGGAAATCAAAATCGTTGCAAAGCCCGCAAAACGCGGCGGCAAAAATTACTTTGTCCGCGTGGAACTCGTAAACGGGCGTTCCGCCGACGTATGGTGCGACAAAGAGATTGTCGAACTTATCCAAACCTGCACCGAACTGGGCGTTGAACCGTTCAAGAGTTTTACGCTCGAACGCCGCACAAGCGAAAAGACGGGCGCGGAATATATCGCCGTCGTTCTCAAAATGTTCAATGACGACGAATACTTTTACTTTCTGCCCCGCGCGACAAATACCATTGTCGAACTGCTCGTTGCAAAGGCGGCGCAGGACGAAACGGCAACGCCCGCAAAGAAAGGTTAAACTATGGCAAACACCAAAATCCCCGCAGGGTATCAAGGCACTTACGCAAAAGACGCGGACGGCTCGCCCGTTCTCGTTATGGTTTCAAAGTCTGAAAGCATAGCAGACAATAAGGAGAAAAAGACAATGAGTGAAGAAAACAAAAAATATGTACCGTACACCACCGAACAGAAAAAGGAATACGCAAAGCAATTTACCCCGAACGAAATCAAGTCCTATCGCAAAGGACAGCGGAGCGCATACGCGCATATGGGGAATATCGGCAGGCGCAATTCCTTTTTCATCTACGACAATCTGAAAAAGGACGAAACGGCAACGCCGCCCGCCGCACCGCCTAAACCGGCGGCAAGAAAAAAGCCGAAAGACAAACAGTAACACAATGCAGGGAGCGGGCGTGCGCGTTCGCTCCCTTTCTCTTTTCGGGGTATTATGGAAAAAATCTATTATCTGACTTACGTTGTCGGGGAGCGCGGCGTGGGCAAAACAACATTGCTCGCGCATTTTGCTTGCGAATATATGATACCGCCGCGCGCGATCAGCGACCTGCTCTTATGCAAACAGGAGATCGCGCGGCTGCGTGCGGGCGGCTGGGATAATCTTTCGCTTGCCCCGCACGTTCGGCACCTTGTCTATGTCGTGGACGATATTTTCATTGCGCGGGGCTTGGGGTATATGCCGCGCGTGTCTATGGAATTACAGTTTGAAAAAATCGGGCTGTATGACGGCGTTCACGAGGTCTGCTATTTACTGCCGTATGCGAAAATCTTTCTGCCCGAAATTCAAAGCAAATTAGACAGCCGCAAATCAATGACCGCCGAACGGGTAGCCGATTACTTTCTGCGGTATATCGAACGGCAAAGGAAAGTCGGCGTTCAGATGTGGGCTGACACACAAATAGACGATAGCGCGGATAAACGCTTTCGTTCCCTTGCGGATAAACTCATAGAGGTACAAGGCAAGCGCGATTATTACGACCGCCACGGGCGGCTCATTAAAACGGTATGGCATTGCTTGGAATTTACGGGCGTGCGGCAATATGCCCGCTATAAAGACACGGACAACGCGAAATCAGCCGTCAAAAAGGCATATACGCATTATGGGAATATTTATAATTGCGTGGATAGTTTCAGCGGCAAGGAATACTTTTACAACGGTATGACGGGCAACTACCATACCACGCCCGCAGAGGTTACGGGCAACAATAAGGCGGCTATGCTTGCACGATGCGAACGCTATCCGCTTTTCCCGAAAGAGGACAGAAAAAGCGAGGTAACGGACTTATGGAGAAATTAGACTTTGCCGAACTGCATAGCGAAAAACTCGCACTCATATTCGAGAATATAGAAATACTGTCGAATATGAAAGAGAGCGACACGCAACTGCCGCCGCGATTTTTCCGCGAAATTACCGACGATGTGATTTTCGACTATAAAGCGAAAATCGGTATTCTGAACAAGAATACAAAGTTTGTAACAAAGGAACTTATCAAAGATTTTCGTTTACTGCGGCGGGAGCAGAAACGGCGGCAAGCAGAAGAACGGAGAAAACGAAAAAGCGAAACGCTCGTTTACGTTTTGCCCGCCGATCTTCTGCACCCGTAACCAAACGGGCAACACACGGGCGGCGACAGCCGCCCGTGTGCGCGGGTGGACTTAGTATTACCAGTCCACCCCGTAACACTGTAACACTTTTCTTTCTGCGGGGGCTATATGGATAACAAAATCAAAATTGATTTGTCCGCTACGGATATATCCGAAACAACGGACGGCAAAAGAAATTCGCAGGCGCGCGACTGGTGCTTTACGATAAATAACCCCGTGCAAACCGAACAAGAATTTTTATCCTATCTGCAATCTGTTCCCGACCTGCGCTATGTCGTTTTTCAAAGAGAGAAAGCCCCCGAAACGGGTACGGAACATTATCAGGGATATTTTGAGTTTACACAGCCGAAGTGGTTTACCACCATAAAAAAGTACCTTTCAAAAGAGCATATCGGCGTTGACGCGCATATCGAGGCAAGGCGGGGCAAGCGTTCACAAGCCCGTGAATACTGTATGGACGAGGAAACGCGCATTAGCCCGCAATACTATGAATACGGCGAATTTATCGAGGACGGCGAACGCACCGACTTGACCGACATTATGCACGATATAGAAAACGGAATGAGTTTTTACGACCTTTCCAAAAAACACGGCAACCGCTTTATCCGCGTTATGAAATGGGCAAAGGAATACAGGCAATCGCACTTGGAAAACAAGTTCAAGCGGGTGTTTCGCAATATGAAAGTCTATTACATTTACGGCTCGGCGGGGTGCGGAAAGACAAGTTATGTTTTCCAAAAACACGGCTACGATGACGTGTACCGAACAACGAATTACGAGTTCGGCTGGATAGACGATTACAACGGCGAAAAGATATTGTTTCTTGACGAGTTCCGCAGTTCTTTCAAAATCTCGGAAATACTGGACTATCTGGACGGGCAACCGATACGCATACGCGGGCGGCACTATAATCGCGTGGCTTGCTATGATACCGTGTATATCGTTTCTAACCTCTCATTGAAAGAACAATATACGAATATACAACAAACAGAGCCGAAAACGTGGGCGGCGTTCTGCCGTCGTATAACGGCGGTATATAACTTTGACATAAGCAAGGATATTCCCGTAAACAAATTCACGGGAGAATTAAGAAAACCGCCTACGCTTATACCGATAGACGACGACAGCGACTTGCCGTTTTAACGGCTGTATGGGTGGGTTCTCTTGGGTGGGGAGAATGGAAAAAGCACAAGGCTTTTAACCTTGTGCTTTTTCCTTAATGGTATGCGATAAAGCCCGCGACACCGTTCACGAAAATGTATTTCGTTTTCAGGTGTTCAAACTTTAACGACACTGGTGGAGCTTAGGGGATTCGAACCCCTGACCCCTTGTCTGCCAGACAAGTACTCTAGCCAACTGAGCTAAAGCCCCGCGGGTGGTGTAGACGGGTGCGTGCGGCGCGGGAGTGCCGTCTGCATCGTGTCCGTTTAGTTATCTTACCTTAATTTTTGCGTTTGCACAAGCAAATCTTTGCATTTGAGCGAAAAATTATTTATTGCGGCTCAAAATAAAATTAACATTAAAATAATCCCTGCAAAAAAACATTTGGACACGTTGTTTGACAAAAGTCGGCGGATGTGTTTTTATAGTTATTACGGGATTGTATTTAGGTGCATAACCGTATTATTTAATCCTTAAACAAAATTTTGTAAGGCGGGTATTATGGAAGATTTGAAAATCGAATCCACGGAAGGCGCGGCTGCCATCGAAGCGCCCGTAAAGCGAAGCATCTGGCACAAGCTTTTCGGCACTTATCCGGGTGACGGCGAAATGCAGCCGAAAGAGGGCATAGCTTATTCGCTGTGCGGCTTCGGACAGAACCTCATCTGCACCATCATAGGCTCGTATCTCACGGTGTTTATGACGGACGCGATAGGGTACGGTGCGCTCGCGGTTGCGCTGCTTATGCTCTTTGCGCGAATTTACGACGCTCTGAACGACCCGATTATGGGTTCGATTGTCGACAGAACGCGTACCCCGTGGGGCAAATGCCGTCCCTATCTCAAATGGATGGCAATCCCCGTTTCGGTGGTCACGATACTGTGCTTCCTGCCCTGGTATCCCAACAATCCCGGCGGATTTGCGGCGATGTCCATAATGTACATAATCTGGGGTATGGTTTACACCGTCTGCGACGTGCCGTACTGGGGGCTCAACTCCCGTATGTCCAACGACACGTTCCGCCGCGGCAATCTCCTGACCATAGCCCGTCTGCTGTGCACGGCGGGTGCGGGCATCGTCACCATAGTCGTGCCTCAGGTGACCAGTGCGATGACAGGCGACCTCCAGACGGAAATCAATGCGTATCAGAGCATAGTCTCGCAAATTCAGTTTGCGGTGGATAGTGAGGGCGGTGCAATAATCGTTCCCGATTTGGCTGACGTTGACGGCGACGAAAACACCACTGAAGATTTCTATCTCAACTTTGACGCTGACCGCACGGGGACGTTTAAGAATATTACCGCAAATTACGGCACGCTTGAGAATTTCATTCTTACTGAATTCGGCGAGAATTCTGCCGTGTATTCGGCTTGGCTTGCCGCCGGTGAAACATATGCCGAATATGATTCCGAATTGCTCGGCGGCAAGGCGTATACGGAGTGGACAGGCAATGACCTGCAAACCATCCTTGACGGAACGCTTGAAAACAAGCAGACCGACCTCGGTTATATCTACTTCATCGCTGCAATCATCTGCGTTGCGGTCGGCGCACCCCTCTTCTTTGTCGGTTTCAAAGGCACGAAAGAAAGAGCGAGCGAACTCGACAACGAAAACGTTCCTTCCCTCAAACACAATTTGCAGCTTCTGTTCAAGAACAAGCCCCTGATGCTCATCGTCATTTCCGGTATCCTCGGCGCGGCGAGAATGGTGTTCACCTATACGGGCGGTCTTTACTTCTGCAAATACGTCCTTGACAGCGTCAACTTCATCGGTATGCACGGCGAAGGACTTTATACGCTGGTCACGATAGCCATCGTTCCCGGCGGACTCATTGCTTCGCTGCTCGTGCCTTATCTCACCAAGAAGATTGGCAAGAAACAGTCGTATATCTGGACAAACATTGCGGGCGGGCTTGCGCTGCTTGTGGCGTTCATAGTCGGTATCAGCATCGACAGGGGAGATTACACTTCGACCGCAACACTTGTCATCGCGCTGCTTGCAATAGTCATTTCGGGTATTCCTTCCGGTCTCACCAACATCGTGTCTTACGCGATGATAGGCGACACCATCGAATACCTCGAACTTAAAACGGGCGAACGCGCGGAAGGCATCTGCTTCGCAATGCAGACCTTCATCAACAAAATCGGTATGGCGGTCGGCGCGTTCATCGGCGTTATGGGTTACTATCTCGCAGGCGTCACCGCGAACAACCCCGGCGCGCTGGATGCGAGCGGCAAAGACGTCATGTGGATAATGCTTATGCTCGTCGCGGCACTCAGCTTCATCCTTTCCGCAATCCCGATTTTCTTCTACAAGTTCAATGAGAAGGAACAGCAGGAAGCCGTTGCGGAAATCAAACGCCGCAAAGAAGCACAGGAAGCGGAACTCGCCGCGGCAGGTGCGGACGGCGCAACGGTCGAAATGTCTGCCGAAAGCGCGGAAAGCGGCTTTGCGGACGACTCCGACAGCAAAGACTGACATTCGTCATAAGACGGAACCCGCCTCTTTACGGGGCGGGTTTTTATATGCGCCGCAATTTTCATATGAGCGCGTATATTTAGAGCAAAAGCATCTGCGCGTGCGCGTAAACGTGCGCGTAAAACGGTCCATACTATAAACTGACATACTACTGAGCGTTATTAACAAAATAAACTTCGCACAAGCGATTGCCAAAACGTGTGAATGGCGTTACAATCGTTAGGAGTCGGAGGCGATAATGTCGCAGGACGCAAAACGTATGAAAAAGAAAAAGATAATCGCCGCAGTCGTCATTGCGTGCGTTGCGGCGCTTCTTATCGTAGGGATTGTACTTACCGACCCTCTGTATACCTCATCGGAGGACATATCGGATGTGATGCAGGACGCCGTTCTGCACGAAGAGAATGCGATAAGTCTGTTCGGGCTGGAAGTGAATCCGTCCTTGATTTCCGCAATAACCGTGACTCTCGTGCTTTTGATTTTTGCCGCGATAGTCAGGATTTTCTTTATTCCGCGCTTCAAAACCGTACCTGGAAAATTTCAGCTGTTCATCGAAACGATAGTGGGGATGTTTTCGGGTCTTGCCAAAAAGAACAGCCCGCACTACAACGATTTCCTCGGCGCGTACATTTTCGCCGCGGGCGTTTATATTTTCGTCGGCACGGTGTTCGAGCTCGTCGGAATACCCGTGCAGGCGGTGAGCGGCAATTCCTTGTCCCTTCCCGCGCCGCTTGCGGACATCAACGCCGCGATAGCGCTCGGTTTCCTGTCCTATTTCGTGATTATGGCGGGCGGTATCGCGCACAACGGGCTCCGCGGGTTCGGCCGTACGATAAAGGATTTCTCGCTGCCGATTTCGATGAGTTTCCGTCTTTTCGGCGCGTTGCTGTCGGGACTGCTGGTCACCGAACTCGTCTATTATTACCTTGCGCTGAGTTTCGTGCTGCCCGTGATAGTCGGAGTGCTGTTCACGCTTATGCACGCGCTCATCCAGTCCTACGTTCTGGTTATGCTCACGTCGCTGTTCTACGGCGAAGTGACCGAACCGCCCGTAGCACACGAAAAGAAACACAAGCCGGCACTCAAACACAAGCCGGCAAGAAATAACAAAACCGCTGTACAAGAGGTCTGAAATGAAAAAAGCTCTTAACGTAAAAATCATTGCCGCCGTACTTATGGCAGTCATCGCGCTCGCCGCACTCGGACTCGTGCTCGGCATAGTTTTCTCCGACAATATAGCAGCTGCGGAAACGGAACAGGCGCAAGACGCCGCAACCGACGGAACCGAGCAGCCCGCGGACGGAGGCACGGATGTCACGACGGACACCCCCGCGCCTGCCGACAACACGCAGGGGATGATTGCCATTGCGGCAGCCATTGCCGTCGGCATCGCCGCCGCGGCAGGCGCGATAGGTATGGCAATAGCGATATCCAAGTCCAACGAGAGCATCGCCCGCCAGCCCGAAGCGAAGAACGATATACGTTCCAGCCTTATGCTCGGTCTGGTCTTCATCGAAACGGCGATAATTTACGCTTTGATAATCGCGATTCTGCTGATATTCGTGCTGTAAAGGAGACGGGTAATGCCGCTTAACATCGACTGGCAGCAGATATTGCTGCATTTGCTTAACTTTCTCATTCTCGGCGTCGGGCTGTATCTTTTGCTTTACAAGCCCGTGCGTAAGTTTATGAAAAAGAGAGAGGACGGCTATAAGGAGAGGGAGGACAAGACGGCGGAAGCTCTCGAAGAGGCGAGGCACAGTCGCGAGGAATACGAGGGCAGGCTTTCTGCCGCGGATGCCGAAATCTCCGAGATGAAAAAGCACGCGACGGAAGAGATGAACGCCGTGCGTGCCGAAAAGCTCCGCGACGCGCAGAAAGAGGCGGAGGACATCGTTTCCGCGGCGCGTGCAAGCGCGGAAAAAGAAAAGAAAAAGATTATCGACGGCGTCGGCGGCGACATCCGCGACATCGTGAACGATATGGCGCAGAAAGTCGTGATGAGTTCGGGTGTGGACGACGCTTACGAAAAATTCCTGAGCGCGGCGGAAGAGGAAGAGAAGGATGGAAAAGAATAAAGCCGTATTGTATTCCGCGTCCCGTCCTTCCGACGAACAGTTCGCGCGTTTCGAACGCTTTCTCGAAAAGAAGTACAAGCGCAGGCTGGAACTCGAATGGGTGGAAAGCGATATGTTCCCCGGCGGGTTCAGGCTGGAAGCGGAAGACGACGTCTACGATTGGAGCGTAGGCGGCAGATTTACGCAGTTAAAACGCAAACTTCAAGGGCTGTCGGGTTCTGCCGACAACATCATTCCGCTCATCCGTCAGGCTCTCGAAGACTGGACGCCCGAAGCGCTCGCCGAAGAAACGGGCAGGGTGCTTTCAGTAGGCGACGGCATAGTCGCGGCGGACGGGCTTGCGCACGCGTCGTACGGCGAAATAGTCGTCTTCGACTGCGGAGTCAAGGGTATGATACAGGACCTCCGCCCCGAAACGTGCGGAATTATCGTTTTCGGCGACTGCCGCGATATATCGGCGGGCGACATCATACACCGCACGGGCAAGACGGCGGGCATCCCCGTCGGCGAGGAGTTCCTCGGCAGGGTCGTGGACGCGCTCGGCAATCCCGTGGACGGGCAGGGTGAAATCAATCCCGACGGTTATCGTCCCATCGAATGTCCCGCGCCCGGTATCGTGGACCGTCAGCCCGTCAACAAGCCTATGGAAACCGGTCTGCTGGTCGTGGACGCGCTTTTCCCGATAGGCAGAGGTCAGCGCGAACTCATCATCGGCGACAGGCAGACGGGCAAGACGGCGATTGCGCTTGACACCATACTCAATCAGAAGGGCAAGAACGTCGTCTGCATTTATGTCGCGATAGGACAGAAAGCAAGCTCCGTGGTGCAGCTTGCCGAAACGCTGCGCAAACACGACGCGATGAGTTACACCGTCATAATGGCGGCGGGCGCGGGAGAGTCTGCGCCTATGCAGTATATCGCGCCGTACGCAGGGTGCGCGCTGGCGGAATACTTTATGTATGCGGGCAGGGACGTGTTGATAGTTTACGACGATTTGTCCAAGCACGCCGTTGCGTACCGCACTCTCAGCCTGTTGCTCGAACGCGCCCCCGGACGCGAAGCGTATCCCGGCGACGTGTTCTATCTTCATTCCAGGCTTTTGGAGCGCGCGGCTCATCTTTCGGACGAACTGGGCGGCGGCAGCATAACCGCTTTGCCCATTGTCGAAACCCAGGCGGGCGACGTTTCGGCATACATTCCCACGAACGTAATTTCCATAACGGACGGGCAGATTTTCTTGGAGAGCGAGCTGTTCTTCGAGGGACAGCGTCCCGCCGTCAACGTCGGTCTTTCCGTCTCGCGAGTGGGCGGCAACGCGCAGACGCAGGCGGTCAAAAAGGCGGTCGGGTCTTTGAGGCTGGACCTTGCGCAGTATCGTGAAATGGAAGTGTTTATGCAGTTCGCGAGCGACCTGGACGCACTCACGCGCAACCGGCTTATGTACGGACAGGGGCTTATGCGCCTGCTGCGCCAGCCGCAGGGCAAGCCGTATTCCCAGGCGGAAGAAGTTCTGCTTCTCGTCTGCGCGCTCGGACGCGTGCTGCAAGGCGTCGCACCCGACAAAATTGCCGACGCCGCGCACGGACTTCTGACTTATTTTGCCGAGCGTCATCCCGAATTTGCCGACGAGATAGAGCGCACCAATGCGCTTTCCGCCGAACTCAAAGAGAAAATTCTCGCCGCGGCGGCGAAATACCGTACGGAGCTTGACGTATGAGCAGTCTTGCGGAAATCAAGCACAGGATAGCGAGCGTACGCGACACCAAAAAGATTACCAACGCGATGTATCTCATCGCGTCCACAAAGGTGCGCAAAGCCAAGAGCGACCTCGACAAGACGCGTCCTTACTTTTCCGCAATGCAAAAGGAGATTTCGCGCGTGTTCGGCGCGTGCGGCGAAACGGGCAGCAACTGGTTTTATCCCGACGAGGACGAGCATAAACCGCGCGGAGCGTGCGGCATACTCGTCATCACCGCGGATAAAGGGCTCGCCGGGGCGTATAACCAGAACGTGCTGAAAAAAGCCCGCGATTTGCTCGGCGAACACCCCGACGGCAAACTTTTCGTCGTCGGAGAATACGGCAGGCAGTATTTCGTCAATCACGGCGTGCCGTTTGAGGAAAATTTCGTCTATACGGCGCAGAGTCCGACCCTCCACCGCGCGCGCGAAATATGCGATATTCTGCTCGGTATGTACACAGACGGCGCTCTGGGCGAGATATACGTCGTTTACACCGACTTCGGCGGAGGCAGGACGGAGCACGTCTACGTCACGCGTCTTCTGCCGCTGAGCCGCAAGGATTACGTCTCGGGCGGAGAGGACGGCACGGAGTTCGAGTTCGAGCCGTCTGCGTCGGAAGTGCTCGACAACGTAATGCACAGCTACGTTTCGGGCTTTGTGTACAGCGCGCTCGTGGACAGCTATTGCTGCGAACAGAATGCTCGTATGCTTGCAATGCTCGGCGCCGACAACAATGCGGACGAAATCCTTGCCGAACTTTCGCTTGAATTCAACCGCGAACGCCAGGCTGCCATCACGCAGGAAATCACCGAGGTCACTTCGGGCGCGAAGTCTATGAAACGCAAGGGAGCAAAGCAATGAAAGAAGGCATAATCACCAGAATTTCGGGTCCCGTCGTCGACGTGATGTTCGACGAGGCGCTGCCGCATCTGCGCGACGCGCTTACCGTCGGCGAGGGCAGCGACTCCAAGGTTATGGAGGTTGCGCAGCATATGGACGCACACGTCGTGCGCTGCATAATGCTGTCCGAAAGCGAAGGGCTTGCGCGCGGAATGCGCGTGACGGCGACGGGCAAGTGCATAGAAGTCCCCGTCGGCGAGCGTACCCTCGGCAGAATGTTCAACGTGCTCGGAAGACCCATAGACGGCGGGGAAGATATTGACCCTTCCGCCGACCGTATGGGGATATACCGACCCGCGCCCGCTTTTCCCGAGCTCAATCCGTCGGTCGAAATCCTCGAAACGGGCATCAAGGCAATCGACTTGCTCGAACCGTACAGCAAGGGCGGCAAAATAGGGCTCTTCGGAGGCGCAGGCGTCGGCAAAACCGTCCTCATTCAGGAACTCATCCACAATGTCGCCACCAGGCACGGCGGCTATTCCGTGTTCACGGGCGTCGGCGAAAGAAGCCGCGAGGGCAACGAGCTCTGGACGGAAATGAACGAAAGCGGCGTGGCGGAAAAAACCGCGCTCGTCTTCGGACAGATGAACGAGTCGCCTGGCGTGCGTATGCGCGTCGGACTTGCGGGGCTCACTATGGCGGAATTCTTCCGCGACGTGCGCCACAAGGACGTGCTGCTTTTCATCGACAACATCTTCCGTTTCGTGCAGGCGGGCAGCGAAGTTTCCACTCTGCTAGGACGTATGCCTTCCGCAGTCGGATACCAGCCCACGCTTGCGGAAGAAATGGGCGAATTGCAGGAGAGGATAACTTCCACCAAAAACGGCTCCGTCACTTCCGTACAAGCGGTCTACGTCCCTGCGGACGACCTCACCGACCCTGCTCCCGCCACCACCTTTTCTCACCTCGACGCCACTACGGTGCTCAGCAGAAAGATTGCGGAACAGGGCATATATCCCGCAATCGACCCTCTCGGTTCGTCTTCGAGGATACTCACGGAAGACGTGGTCGGGGCGGAGCATTACCGCGTCGCGCGCGGAGTGCAGGAGATTCTGCAAAAGTACAAGGAAATCCAGGACATCATAGCCATACTCGGTATGGAAGAGCTCAGCGACGAGGACAAGCTCATCGTCGCACGCGCCAGAAAAATACAGCGATTCCTTTCGCAGCCTTTCCACGTCGCGGAAAAGTTTTCGGGCAATGCGGGCAAGTACGTCGCGCTGTCCGACACGGTTGCGGGGTTTGCGGCGATAATAGACGGCGAAGCGGACGAATATCCCGAAGCGGCGTTTTACAATGTCGGAACGCTCGATGAAGCCCTTGAAAAGGCGAAAAAGCTGAAAGAGAGCGTATGAGCCGCAACAAGTTTTTCCTGCATATCCTTGCTGCCGACAAGCCTTTTTACGAGGGTGAGTGCGTGTCTTTGGTCGTGCCGACCTTGCAGGGGCAGTACGGCATTATGGCACATCACAGCAATTATATCTCCGCGGTCGTGCCGGGGGAGCTTGATTTCACCGTGGAAGAGGACGGCAAAGAAAAGCGCATACGGGCGGCGGTGTCCGAGGGGATAGTCAAAGTCGAAAAAAACGAAGTTCTCGTGCTCGTCGATACGGCGGAAAGTCCCGACGAGATAGACGAGAGCAGGGCGCGGCGCGCCGCAGACGCGGCAAAGGAAGATATGCTCCGCAGACAGAGCGTGAGGGAATACTATGCGGCACAGGCGAAGCTTGCCCGCGCGATGAACAGACTCAAAGTCAAAAAACACAATTCGGAAACGGAGCTTTGAGCGGTTTTTGCAGCGCCTGCGACGGGCGCTCTTTTTTTGTCCTTTTTGCCCGAAAAGCGCTTGCGTAATAGCGGCACCTTTGATACAATGTAACAGCTATATGTTGTGGTCGTGTGCCGCAAACAATTCTATATATGGTTTCGGAGGGGCTTATGTACATTGTCAAACGCGACGGTACCGAACAGCGTTTCGACGCGGTGAAAATCAAGAACGCGCTTGCCGCCGCATTCGGAAGCGTCGGTCACGACGCAGGGGAGGACGTCCTTGACAGGCTCACCGCCGTCGTGGTGTCGAAGATACCGTCATTTCCCGTCACGGTCGAACAGGTGCAGGACCTTGCGGAAAAAACCCTTATGGAAGAGGGCTATTTCGACGAGGTCAAGAGTTTCATCCTCTACCGCGACGCACGTGCAAAAGCGAGAGCGTACCGCAACGAGATTGCTTCGCGTTTCGACGACCCCGTGCTCGTCGGAGTGCTGAAAGGGATACAGTACGATTATCCCGAACCCGAATACGACCTGATGCATCTCAGCGGCAAATTTGCCTCGTTCGCGCGGGAAGGTGCGGACGAAAGTGCAAAATACGCGTCTTTGGTGCGCGCCGCAGTGGAACTCACCACGCAGGAAGCCCCCAAGTGGGAGTTCATCGCCGCGCGGCTTGTGATGTTCGATATGTACAAGAAGCTCGCCGCAGAGCTCAAAGCGCGTGACATCAAAGGATTTTACGCAAAACTTGCCTATCTTACCGAAAGGAAACTTTACGGGGCGTACATCCTCGAACATTACACGCGGGAGGAAGTCGCGGAGTGCGCGTCCATCATAGACCGCCGCCGTGACAACCTTTTCACTTATTCGTCGCTGCAACTCGTGCTGAAACGATACGTAATCCACGATTTCGACGGTACGCTGCTCGAAACGCCGCAGGAGATGTTCCTCGGCATCGCAATGCATCTTGCGATGAACGAAAAGAACAAAATGCAGAGGGTGCGCGAGTTTTACGATATGCTTTCTCTTCTGAAAGTCACCGTCGCGACGCCGACGCTGTCCAATTCCCGCAAGCCGTACCATCAGCTTTCCAGCTGTTTCATCGACACCGTTCCCGACTCGCTGGACGGCATTTACCGCAGCATAGACAATTTCTCGAAAGTCAGCAAATTCGGCGGCGGAATGGGGCTTTATTTCGGCAAGGTGCGCGCGACGGGCGCGCCCATACGCGGATTTCAGGGCGCGGCAGGCGGCGTAATACGCTGGATTAGGCTCGTCAACGACACCGCTGTCGCGGTCGACCAGCTAGGAATGCGTCAGGGTGCGGTCGCGGTTTATCTCGACGCCTGGCACAAGGATTTGCCCGAATTTTTGCAGCTGCGCACCAACAACGGCGACGACCGTATGAAAGCGCACGACGTTTTCCCCGCCGTGTGTTATCCCGACCTGTTCTGGCGTATGGCACGCGACAACATAAACGGTATGTGGTATATGATGTGCCCGCACGAGATTTACACCGTAAAGGGCTACCACCTCGAAGACTGCTACGGGCAGGAGTGGGAAAACAAGTATTTCGACTGCGTGAGCGACGACAGGATATCAAAGCGCGCAATACCCGTGAAAGAGGTGGTGCGGCTCATCCTCAAATCCGCCGTCGAAACGGGCACGCCGTTCTGTTTCAACCGCGACCACGTCAACAAGTTCAATCCCAATCCGCACAAGGGGATGATTTACTGTTCCAACCTCTGCACGGAAATCGCGCAGAATATGTCGCCCATCGACCTCGTTTCGCGCGAGATAGTGAAGACGGACGACGGCGACGAAGTGGTGGTGCAGGTGACCAAGCCCGGCGAATTCGTGGTGTGCAACCTCGCGTCGCTCGTTCTCGGCAACATAAACGTGAAGGACAAGGCGGAGATAAGGAGCATTGTCCGCACCGTCGTGCGCGCACTCGACAACGTCATCGACCTCAACTTCTATCCCGTCGAATACGCGAAGATAAACAACAGAAAATACCGTCCCATAGGGCTCGGCGTTTCGGGATACCACCATATGCTTGCCAAAAACGGCATCGGCTGGGAGAGCGAGAAGCACCTTGCGTTTGCGGACGAAGTGTTCGAAGAGATAAACTATGCCGCCATCGAGGCAAGCTGCGACCTCGCCGCCGAGAAGGGAAGTTACGAATACTTCGAGGGTTCGGACTGGCAGACGGGGGCTTATTTCGAAAAGCGCGGCTACACGTCCGACCGCTGGAAAGAGCTTGCGGCAAAAGTCGCGAAATACGGTATGCGCAACTCCTATCTCATTGCCGTTGCGCCCACGTCTTCCACGTCAATCATAGCGGGAACGACCGCGGGGCTTGACCCCGTGATGAAGAAGTTCTTCTTTGAGGAAAAGAAGGGAGCAATGATACCGCGCGTCGCGCCCGAACTGTCGCCCGCAACCTACTGGCTCTACAAAAACGCGCACCTCATCGACCAGACCTGGACGGTCAGGGCGGCAGGAGTAAGACAGCGTCATATCGACCAGGCGCAGTCGCTGAACCTTTACATAACCAACGAATATACGATGAGGCAGGTGCTTGGGCTCTACATCTCCGCGTGGGAGGAGGGCGTCAAGACGGTGTATTACATCCGCTCGAAATCGCTCGAAGTCGAAGAGTGCGAGTCGTGCAGCTCCTGACGGCAGAAACGGCACTTAAACTGTACTAAATTAAGAAATAAAAGCGGAATACGGAGGATTTATGGACAAAGACCATCTCAAACTCAAACCATTGTTCAACGAAAACGGCGATACCGAAGTCGTCAAACGCCGTATGATTGGCGGCAACACCACCAATCTCAACGACTTCAACAATCTCAAATACACCTGGGTGAGCAGCTGGTACAGACAGGCGATGAACAACTTCTGGATACCCGAAGAAATCAACCTCAGCCAGGACGTCAAGGACTACCGCAAGGCGCTTACGCCCGCCGAACGCAGAGCGTACGACAAGGTGCTGAGTTTCCTCGTCTTCCTCGACTCCATCCAGACGGCGAACCTGCCCAACATCGGCGAATACATCACCGCAAACGAAGTCAATCTCTGCCTGAACATCCAGACCTTCCAGGAGGCGGTGCATTCGCAGAGCTACGGCTATATGCTGGACACCATATGTTCTCCCGACGAGCGCAACGACATCCTTTATCAGTGGAAATTCGACGAGCATCTGCTTGCGCGCAATAAGTTCATCGGCGACGTCTACAATCTTTTCCGCGAGGACAAATCCGCCGCAACGCTGCTCAAAGTGATGATTGCCAACTATATCCTCGAAGGCATCTACTTCTATTCGGGCTTTATGTTCTTCTACAACCTCGGCAGAAACGGTAAAATGCCCGGGTCCGTGCAGGAGATACGCTACATCAACCGTGACGAGAATACGCATCTGTGGCTGTTCCGTTCCATAATCCTCGAACTCAAAAAGGAAGAGCCCGACCTCTTTACCGACGAGGCGGTCGAGGAGCTCAAAGAGATGATGCGCGAGGGCGTGCGTCAGGAAATCAAGTGGGGACAGTACATCATAGGCGACGATATTCCGGGACTCAACAATCAGATGGTGGAGGACTACATCAAGTATCTCGGCAATCTTCGCTCCACGGGGATAGGATTCGGACCTCTTTACGATGGCTACGAAACCGAGCCCGCGTCTATGGCGTGGGTGAGCCAGTACTCCAACGCAAACCTCATCAAGACGGACTTTTTCGAAGCGAAATCGACCGCGTATGCAAAATCCAGCGCCATCGAGGACGACCTGTGAGCCGTCACACAAACCGATATTACAGCGCCCGCCGGAAGGCGGGCGTTTGTTTTGCAAAAGAGTACGCTTTTAGTGCGGGTTCTCACCCCGACAAAGCAAAGAACACAGCTTTTGCTGTGTTCTCGCGTGGTCTGGGGGAGAAGATTTGTAAGGAGCGGGGCGACGGAAGAGCGAACGCAAACGAGAGTGATAACGAGAGACGAAGACAATCTGCCTTTCGGACAAACAGCGGAGCGAAAATCAGCGTGAAGAGTGTCAAAGGCGGTGCGTCGGGGGAGTGCGCGTGAGCGTCACGTGTGGTCATTGCTTCTCACCCCCGACAAAGCAAAGAACACAGCTTTTGCTGTGTTCTCGCGTGGTCTGGGTGAGAAGATTTGTAAGGAGCAAGGCGACGGAAGAGCGAACGCGAACGAGAGTGGTAACGAGAGACGAAGGCAATCTGCTTTTCAGACAAACAGCGGAGCGAAAGTCAACGTGAAGAGTGTCAAAGGCGGTGCGTCGGGGGAGTGCGCGTGAGCGTCACGTGTGGTCATTGCTTCTCACCTCCGACAAAGCAAAGAACACAGCTTTTGCTGTGTTCTCGCGTGGTCTGGGTGAGAAGATTTGAACTTCCGGCCTCTTGAACCCCATTCAAGCGCGCTACCAAGCTGCGCCACACCCAGTCGTTTAACTTTGATTGCCGGATTATTATATAACAGCCGTGCAAAATTTGCAACAAATTATGCTACTCTTTTTCTTTTTCTTTTTTGCGTGCCTGCCACGTTATGACGAATATCACAACGCCCGTCACCGCCACCGCACAGCAGAGCACAATGGACACAATCTGAACCGTTGTCAGCCCTTCGAGTTCCACGTCCGATTTCGCGGCATATCCCACCGTCCCTTCGACGGACACCAGCCAATACTCGCCGCTTTCGTCGAGGATTTCCATTCTCGTTCCGTCAACGACTTCCAGGACGGGCGCAGATGAAGAGTCGGGCAGGGAATAAATGCCGACAGTCCCGCCTGCGCGGTCTGCGGAAGCCCTGCCGAACACCTGCTTGCGTTCGGGCACGGGTTCGACGTATTCGGTGACGGAGTCGGCGGGGACAAAGTACGTCGCGCCGCCGTAGCTTATTCTGACCCAGGCGCCGTTGTCGAGGGCTGCGGCGTCGTCGGTCACCGTGACCAATGCGTCGCTCTCGAATGTCAGCGTTTCGTCCGCGGCGGGGTGGGTGCGGAGCGCAGTACCCGCGGCAAGAGTGTATGTGCCGCCTATCGGTGAGGGTGAAACGGGTGACAGGGCGTCGTTTTCGATATAACCCGTTCTGCCGCCGAAATAGACGTATGTGTAGCCTTCCTGTGCGGATATGCCGTCGTAGCACAGCACCACCGTGCCTGCGGGGGCGGAGTACATAGTGTCGAAGCGTCCCGGCTCGTCAAAGAGGTATGTATCGCGGGAGAGCGCGGCAAAGGACAGCGTTTCCGCCTCGTCGGGGTCGGGGTCGGGCAAGGGAGTGTAGGACGACTCGTCCGTCGCTCCGACTTCCGCAGAACCTATGAAGCAGGCGGAGGACGCGAACACCGCACGGCTGCCGTCAAGCACGAATGCGACGGGAGAAGCGGTGTAGAGCGAATGTCCGAGGTCGAACTCCGCACTCACGGCGACAGCAGAAAGCTGGTTGGAGAATCTGACTATCTTGTTTTCGTCACGGTAAGAAACGAACAGATTGCCCGCATAATCGGCGGCAATGTCCGTCGCGCCCGCAAAAGAGCATTCCCTGAACGGAATGAGCTCCGAAAGAGAAACTCCCGCAGCGGAGAGGGTGTACAGCCCTGCGTCCGTCATAAGGTAAACGACGTCGTTGCGCGCGCCCGCAAGCGCAATGCCGTTTTCGACGGACATTATGCGGCGTATGGAGCCGGGGAGGGAATATGTGTAAAGGTTTGCGTCCGTCAGTATGACGAGCCCGTTCCCTGCGCAGACGATATCGACAACGGTTTCTCCCTCGGGGACTCCGCAGTACACCACAGCCGCGAGGGTGCCGTCGGCGGAGGGCATAATGCGGTAGACTTCGGTCCGCGTCGCGGCATAGGTCACGTCCTGTGAAGTCGATGCAAGCGCCACGGGGGCGTCGGGCATAGCGACATAGCGGACGGAATTTTCGCCGAACACCGCAACGCGCGAATTCCCGCCGTCGGCGACGATGAGCCCCGCGGAAGTGATGAGAACGTCTGCGGGGGAGTCGAACTGTCCTTCGCCCGACCCGTTCATCGAAAGGGTCCGCGTGAGCGTCACGCTTTGAGCGGGAAGGTCAACCGAATAGACGTCCACGCCGCCCGACGCGTTGATGACGTAAAGATTGTTGCCGCCTGCGGCAAAGACCGTTTCTTCAGAAGCGGCAATGCCCGTGGAAAACAGCGCTTCGCCGTCGTTGCGGTTGACGGCAAGAATGCCGCTTTCCGTCGCCGTGAAAAGAGTTTCGTTTGCCATAGCGACGGAGTAGGGATAAACCGCGGTATCGTTTTTGTCGGCAAACGCTTCGTCGAGATTGAGGACATAGTATCCGCGCACGCCGTATTCGGCGGCGTAGATGTACAGGCACATATCTTCCGCGGTAAATATATTCTGTCCGCTGAGGGCGGCGCTGTGGGTGATGTCTTCGCGGATTACGGAAAAATCGGAAGAGGAGTAAACGCTGAGAGAAGTGGCGTATTTGATGTAAAACCTGCTGTTGTCCGCGGCGATGTAAGACACGTTCTGCGGGTCCTTGATGCCGTCGGCGGGCGACGCGGCAGCATCCTGCGACGCTATATCGACGCAGGCAAACTGCTGTACGCTTCCGTACGAGAAGAGCAGAACGCTTCCGGACAGCCACATACCGCCGATGTCCTCATATGCGCTCACGTCGATATGAGAGGACAGGGCAAAGTCGTGCGAAGCGACGAGAATGTTTCCCGATGCGGCGTCGTAGACGGCAAGGTAAGTGTCGTTTGCGGCAAGCAAAGTTGCGTCGGTGACAGGGAAATAGCCGTCTTCGGGAAGCAGAATGTCGAAATCCGTCTGTTCGGCGTGCGCCACGGACGGGGACGCCGCCGCGAGCACCGCAGTCAACAGAACCAAAGCGCATATGAAAACACACACGAGCGGAAAAATTGCGGCAGATTTCGACAGAGATTTCATACGGATATTATATCCAAAAGCAAAAGTTACGTCAACACTATTACTATTTGTTGAAATATAAGGTAAATTATGGTAAAATCACAGACAAGGTAACAAAATGGCTAACAGGAAATTTCATTACAACGACAGGAAATCCGACGGCGGCAATGCGGAAGGACGACAGTCCGCTCCAGTCCGTCAGAACGGGCGCAGAAAGCAGAATGCGGCAGCGCGCGGCGCGGCAGCGGCAAGAAAAGCCGCGGTCGATGCGGCGGTGGCGGGACGCTATCCCGCAGAAAAACTCGCCCTTCCCATTGCGGGAATCGGGGTTGCGGACGAACTCGTCGGGCTGCTTTCCGTCAACGGCATAAGGACGGCGGGCGACCTTGTCTGCCGCACGGAAAGAGAGATGTACAAGGTGCAGGGATTCAACAAGAAAATGCTGCTTGCCTTAAAACGCGCCTTGTCCGCGGTCGGGATGGAATTCTATGCGGACGCCGCTCCCGACAAAGCCGCGAAGAGTACGGGCGACAGCCCTGCACCGCGCAGGAAGGAACAGCCCGAAAAACCGCAGCGCACCCCCGCCGCACAGCAGCGCAGGGAAAGGGAGGAGCGTCCGAAAAAACTCACCGAGCCGCTGCCTTTTACGGAGTGGAGAAAAATCCAGAAAGGCGGAAAATGGGGTTTTTACGACGGTTTCAAGACGGTAATCCCCGCAATGTACGACGAAGTGTTCTTTTTCAAGGACGGGCTTGCCGCGGCGGAGCTGGACGAAAAGTGCGGTTACATCAATCCCGAAAACGAAGTGGTCATCCCTTTCGATTACGAAACGGCAATGAGCTTTTCGGAAGGGTATGCCAGCGTGGTGAAAGGCGGCAAGTGCGGTTACATCAACAAAGAAAACGAAGTGGTGATACCTTTCGTTTACGACGCGGCGACGCCGTTCGAGGGCGGAGAGGCGAAAGTGAAAAAGGACGGACGCTGGGGCACGATACTCCCCGACGGTTCCGTGAAGTGGATTTGAAATGTTCTGCGTGACAAAACGCAGTCGAAGAGTATTTTGCATTGCCGTCGTGATACTGCTCACGGCGGCGTTTGCCTTTTTATGCGTGCCGTGCACGGCGGAGGCCTTCTCCGCCTCCCTCCCTTCCGGATATTACGACGCGGCGGGAGCGCAGGGCGACTGGTATTTCGGTGAGGATTATCTCGACATCGAAGGCGCGGCGGAGCTTGTCGCGCAGCTTCGCGCCGAATACGACTTTTCCGCGTCGGAAAGCGACCCTGTCGTAATTGCGGTGATAGACACCGGACTGAACGCGGAAAACGAGCTGTTCGGGCAGACGGAAAACGGCACTGACGTATTCTTCCGCGACAGCGAGGGCAACGTGGTGTGTTACAACGCGCTTACGGGGGCGTCGGGGTCGCTGTCCGACGTGTCCGACGGCGCAACGGGAGATTATCACGGCACGCACGTTGCGGGAATATTGGCGCTGCTTATCCGCGCGCTGGGGCTTGACGACGTGATAAAGATAATGCCGATTAAGGCGGGCACGCGTTCGGGCAGCGGAAACAGTTTTTCGGAGAGGAACGTGGAGCGCGCCATCGATTTCGCGCTGGAAAACGGCGCCGACGTGGTCAATATGTCGCTTGGGATAAGCGAAAGCAAAAACGGCAGCGACGCGTGGAAAGACATCGTCACGTCAGACGATTCCGAAAAGGCGGTGTTCGTGGCAGCGGCGGGAAATTACTCGGACAGCTCCGAAAGCGACGCGTTTTATCCCGCGGCGAGCGAAAACGTGATAGGAGTGATGAATTATTCCCACGGAGCGGTCGGCGCGGAAATGTACGCAAGCTCCAATTACGGCTCTCTTTACGACGTGTGCGCGCCGGGGACTTCCGTGATTTCCGCCGACGGGGCAACGGGCGGATACAAGCAGCTGACGGGCACGAGTATGGCCTCTCCGATAGCGGCGTTTGCCGTCGCTCTGCTTCGGGTGAGATGCGAAGCGCAGGGCACGGAAGCGACCGCGGAGCAACTGAAAGAAATGTTCCTGCTGACATTCCGCGATACGGCGGATTACCGCGGCGAAGATTATCCTTTGCTTTCGCTTGCGGGAGTGCTGGAAGCGGACTTCGCTTTCGACGGGGAAGGGAACTGCTATCTTGCTTCCGCCGCATCCGACGGCATCGTGTTTTCGACGCAGTCCGTGACTTTGGGGCGCGGGAGAGAGGTGACTTTTTCCTCGTCGTCGGAGTACACGGACACGGGAGCAACGTACGTCTGGTCCTATTCCGCGGACGGAGTGAATATGTCGGCGGAAGGACAGGAGGTGACCGTCGTGATGGATGTAAGCGAAAAGGAAGACATTGCGGTCACCCTGCGCATTTACGCGCCGGACGGGACGCTGCTTGCCACGCGGGTTGGCTATCTCGCTACGGAATACCTGGTGCCTACGGCGGCGAACTCTTTGCTCACGATGTCGTTGCGTGCGGACGAAGACGGGACGGTGCAGCTTGCCTCGGGCAGGACGCTTGTCCTCGGCGTGGATACGCTCCGTTACGCCGACCCGCAGACGGAAGTGATGTGGTATGTCAACGGCGCGCGCACTTCGTCCGAACCCACCTTCGCCTTTTATGCGGAAGAGGGCGGATATTATGAGATATACGTCACCGTGAACGGGGAAAAAATCGGCGAAACGGTGAGAGTGTCTGCCGAGGGAGAACCTGCGGGCACGGGGCTTTCGGACGGCGAGATTGCGGGCATAACCGTGGGCGCCGCGGCAGCGGCGGGAGGATGTGTCGCCGCAGGGTTTGCCCTCCGAAGACGCGCGAGAGCGCGGAGAAAGAGCGGGGACGGGGAGTCTGCGGCATAAAACACGAGCACCCCGCGCCGCGGTGCGGCAGAAAACCCTCGAACGGTTTCAATCAGACGTGACGGAGTATTGAGGACGTGAAAAAGCCGTATCTGGTGTGGGGAAAAGGTTGGGAAACCGTCGGAAAAGAGTATGAAAAAAGACCGCCGCGTTACGGCGGTCTTGATTTTTGTCTTCAAAGATTACGCTTTTTTGAGTGCGTCGAGAGAGCGGCAGAGGGTCGCTTTCTTGCGTGCCGCGGTGTTGCGGTGATAGACGCCGTCGGAAGCGGCTCTGTCGATGATGGAAACGGTCTCTGGGAGCAGCTGTTCCGCAAGTGCAACGTCTTTTGCCTCGATGGCGGCGTTGTATTTCTTGATGGCGTTTTTCACGCGGGATTTCTTCGAGACATTCTCCGCATTTCTTCTTTTGGAAACCAAAACTCTTTTCTTGGCGGACTTGATGTTGGGCATTTTATTCTCCTCTTACGGTATATCGTTTTTAATTGCTTAGCTATATTACCACATCATTTCGGGCGACGCAACTGTTTGACGCTTTTTTTTCAAATCGCGCATACTAAACCCGTGAAAAAGAGCGATTTTGTCACGGATATGGCGGTGGACGCGCTGGAAAAGCATTCTCTCGCGTCGCTCGCCGCAGAAAAAGAACTGCAATACGGCATAGTGCGGAAGGTCGTAAATCTGCGCGAGGCGGAGCTTGCGCGCAGGATAGGCAGGGAAAGAGGCGTGTACGTCACATTCGATTGTCCGCCCGCTTCGATGGGAAAAGACAGAGCGGTGCGTGCGCTGAAAAGCTACATCGCCAATACGCTGGTGGAGATGGTCGGCGTGATGGGCAGAAAGTCGAAAGTTCTTGTCGTGGGGCTCGGCAACGACGAAGTCACCGCCGATTCCCTGGGCTGCCGCACGGTGCGTATGCTGGACGTTTCCGCCGTCAGCGAAGCGGAAAGACCGAGGGAAAAGGCTCGCCTCTGCGCAATGACCACGGGGGTGGAAGGCGCGACGGGAATAAGAAGCGCGGACACGGTGGAGGGCGTATGCGCCAAAATCAAGCCCTCCTGCGTCATTGCGGTGGATTCGCTCGCAACCGCTTCGGTGGGGCGCATAGGAGCGTCCTTTCAGCTCACCACCGCGGGCATCGCTCCCGGCAGCGGGGTGGGCGGCGACAAGGCGAGAATCGACCGTTCCGTGCTCGGTGTGCCCGTGGTCGCCGTAGGGGTCCCTCTTGTGCTTTCGATGCGCACGTTGCTGCGTTCTTTCACGGAAGAATACACCGCCGCGGTCGGCTGCAAAGGCGACGAATTCCGCCTGCGCGAAATTATGGTCGAAAAGCGGCTGGGGAATCTTGTCGTCGCTCCGAAAGAAGTGAAATATTACGTCGAACGCGCCGCCGCGCTCATAGCGGGCGCAATAAACGCCGCATTCGGCGAACACGGCGGAAAAACGTGTTGATAGTGCAATTTACGGTGATAAAGTCTTGTTTTTGAAAATTTCGGGGACGTATTCCGCATGCAGACGGGAGAGCATCCAAAGGTATTTCGCGCTTTCGTCACAGCCCGTGAACACGAAGGATACGGACGGAAGTTTTTTGTCGGACGCGAAGAATTCGGGCGCGGAAAAGGGCATAATGTCGCGCCGCACTTTGTCGGTCAGGACGTCGTTTCCGTCGGAATACTCGGCGTCGCCCAGAATGCGTTTCACCTCCTTTCTGACATAGACGTAATGAGAACATCCGAGCAGAACTTTTTCCGCTTTTCCGCGGAAAGAGAAGAGTTTCTCCGCGAGGTAATTTTCAAGCTCCGAAAAGTCGGGACGTGTGCGGCTTTTGAAGCGCAGGGACGCCTGTATTTCCGTGAGCACCGCAAGTTCGGGGGTGTCTGCGCACATAAAGCCCCTTTGAGCCGCGTCAAGCCCCGCGAGAGTGCGCGGCGTCGCGAGCACGAGCGTTTTTTCGGGAGTGCAGCCGTCGAGGTCGGGGATTAGCTTGTATGCACCGTCGGGGCGCACGGTGACCGACGCCGTGTTGCAGCCGAACACCACCGCGTCCGCGCGTGAGCGGAGCAGCTTCATTGCGTTCTCGGCTGCTTCGAATATCTCGGCGCGGCTTTTGCTGCCGAAAGGCATACGCGCGGTGTCCGCGAGGTACACGAAGCCGCAGGAGGGCAGTTTGGTCTGCAAAAGCGCGAGAGTGGTGAGCCCGCCTATCCCGCTGTCGTAAACTCCGATTGTAGGCGCCATACTCAAAAATTTATTCCGCGCGGGGCGCGAATATGCTCGCGCGGGCGGATTTGCCGTTGCGCTTATTTTTTGCTTGATTAAAAGCGTGATTTATAGTATCATTGTTAAGAAAAATCTATCAGAGGTATTCCATGAAGACTTTTACAACCGATTTCATCCGCAACGTCGCTCTCATCGGACACTCCGGAGAAGGCAAAACTTCTCTCGCCGAAGCGATGCTTTTCGAAACCAAAACCATTGACCGCCTCGGCAAAGTTGACGACGGCACCGCCACGATGGACTATGACGACGAAGAAATAAAGCGCAAGATATCCATCAGTATGGCGCTCGGATACGCCATCCGCGGCAATGTCAAAATCAACGTCCTCGACGTGCCCGGTTTCTTCGATTTCGAGGGCGAAATGGTCGCCGCGCTCAAAGCCGCCGACAGCGCGATAGTCGTCACAAGCGCGTCCGGTACGCTCACCGTCGGCACGGAAAAAGCGCTCGAAATGTGCCTTGAAAAGAAAGTTCCCGCTTTCATCTTCGTGAACGCGGTCAACAAGGAAAATTCGGACTTCATGGCGACGGTGGACGCAATCACCGCCAAATACAACAAGGTCGTCCCCATCGAGCTGCCCATTATGGAAGGCGGCAAGATGACGGGCTATGTCGACGTCTTCACGGGTGAGGGTCACGCCCTCGACGGAAAG